>Ga0209344_10000417_pt1 | contig 77076 bp, 76 predicted proteins | sample Cruoilmetagenom6_FD_187293 | JGI IMG/M metagenome (GOLD analysis project Ga0209344, IMG submission 187293) | Oil polluted marine microbial communities from Coal Oil Point, Santa Barbara, California, USA - Santa Barbara Oil Seep Sample 6 (SPAdes)... | ecosystem: Environmental > Aquatic > Marine... | reverse complement strand
CCGAGGCGCCGGTCAATGCGATTTCAGCCCACGCGCGCGCCACCTGCCAGCTGCGCTATGTGGTGGGCACCGAACCCGAGGATATCCTGCCCGCACTGCGCCGACACCTGGATGCGCATGGCTTTCAGGCGGTGCGCATCGTCGCGCATGACCGGGGCTTTTTCCGCGCGACACGGCTCAATCCCGATCACCCCTGGGTCACGTTCGTCGCCCGCTCCCTCGAGGAAACCTCGGGGCAAAAGCCGCATATCCTGCCCAACCTGGCTGGGTCACTGCCCAATGACGCCTTTGCCGACATCCTTGGCCTGCCCACGGTCTGGGTGCCCCATTCCTACAGGGGCTGTTCGCAGCACGCGCCCGACGAGCATGTTCTGAAGCCCCTTTCGCGCGACGCGCTGCGCCTGATGGCGGGGCTGTTCTGGGATATCGGAGAGGGCGACACCCCGGCCTGAATCGGGCCGTTGCGCAGCGCAGCCCGACGGGTACCGATGCTGGCATCGCCCGATCCGACAAGTCATGATCCGTTACAGAAAAAGGGCTTAGTGTCTTCACACTAAGCCCCTGAAATCTTTGGCTCCGGCGGTAGGGATCGAACCTACGACCAATTGATTAACAGTCAACTGCTCTACCGCTGAGCTACGCCGGAACACGGGCGTCCGTATAGCAACAGGCTTGGGCGGCGTCCAGAGGGATTGTCACATATTTTGCGCCTGTCTCGTCACGCCTCTCAGGTGGTGGCGAAGCGCGCGTCAGAGGACAGGGGGTCGAGGGGTGAGACGAGGTTTTTTCCCATCAGGTCAATGAGATGGGCAAGGACGTTGCGGGTGGCGGCGGGCAGAAGGGCGCGCGGCGTGTCGGTATAGATGCGCTGCGCCAGCTCTTGGGCGGTGGCGGGTCCCGATCCGAGTTGCGCGAGGATCGCCGCCTCGCGCGCGCGCCGGTGCGAGATCAGCCAGTCGAGCCGCGCCAAGGGGTCGTCGATCGGGGCGCCGTGCCCGGAATGGAACACCTCTGCCCCGATATCCCTGAGACGCGCGCAGGAGGCCATGAAATCGGTCAGGTCCCCATCCGGGGGCGACACCAGAGAACTGGCCCAGCCCATCACCAGATCGCCTGTAAAGACTGCGCCGCGCGTCTGGAAACAGAGGTGATTGCCCAGATGTCCCGGCGTCCAGAGGGCGGTGATGGTCCAGTCCTCGCCTGTGACGACCTCGCCATCCGCCAGCCGGATGTCGGGGCAAAAGCCGTGGTCGATCCCTTCGCCCCCGTCATTGAGGCCGCTTTGCGCGAGGCGCTCCATCACCGCGCTGCGACCGTCGCGGGCACGGCCGAACGCATGCACCTTCGCGCCCGTTTCACGCGCCAGTTGCGCCGCGAGTGGCGAGTGATCGAGATGCGCATGGGTCACGAGGATATGGGTGACCCGCTGGCCCGGCCCCAGTGCCCCGAGAATCGCCGCCAGATGGCTTTGATCGTCCGGCCCCGGATCGATCACCGCAATGCCGGTTTCCCCCAGCATATATGTATTGGTGCCCAGATAGGTCATCGGCGAGGGATTGGGGGCCAGGATGCGGCGGATTCCCCGGCCCACATCCTCGGCGATGCCGACGGGAGGATTGAATGCGCTCTGCGGCATCATCGGGCTTCCTTCCTTGGTGGCGCGCGTCTAGGTTTGGCGCATGTCGTTCAACTGGCTCAAATCATATACGCCACGAGGCCTTTATTGGCGGGCAGCACTGATCCTGCTGTTGCCGGTTGTCAGCCTGTTCCTGGTGATGGCGGTGGTGTTTCTCCAGCGTCATTTCGAGGGTGTTACCACGCAGATGACCCGGACCGCCAGCCGCGAGGTCGCGGTGTTGCGCGCCAGTAACCTGTCTGCCGAGGAGACGGCGAAAACGTCGCTTGCAAGGTCGCTCGGGATCAAGATCAGCGCCGTGACCGAGGACGAACTGCCCGAAACCCACCAGCGGCGCTGGTATGATCTGACCGGAATCGTCGTGATCCGAGAGTTCGAGGCACTGATTTCGGGTCTTCGGGCGGTGGACCTGCCGGATGACCGTGTGGTGCGCTTGTATATCCTCCAACCCGATGGGGTCTGGCGGATGGAGTTCGAGCGGGCAAGGGTGTCGCCCAAGAACGCACACCAGATCTTTGTGAACATGGTGTTTTTCGGCGTGCTGATGACGGTGATCGCCTATTTCTATCTGCGCAACCAGCTGCGCCCAATCACCCGGCTTGCGCGCGCCGCCGAGGCTTTTGGTCGGGGGCGCCATGAACCATACCGCCCTGCGGGTGCAATCGAGGTGCGCGCGGCCGGAAACGCCTTTCTGGACATGCGCGCCCGGATCGAACGCCAGATCGAGCAGCGCACGCTGATGCTTTCCGGCGTCAGTCACGATCTGCGCACGCCGTTGACGCGCCTCAAACTGGGCCTGTCGATGCTGGATCATGAGGACCGCATCCCCATGCAGCAGGACGTGGCCGACATGGAGCGCCTGCTTGACGAGTTCCTGGCCTTTGCCCGGGGCGCGCAGGAGGGCGCGCCGGTGGCGCTTGATCCCGTCGCGCTGGTCGAGCGGATCGTCGAGGATTGTCAGCGTGCCGATATTGCCGCCGAACTTGTCGAGGTGAAGGGCTCAGGGCTGGTTCAGTTGCGCGAGGGCGCTATCCGGCGCGCCATCGAGAACCTGATCAACAACGCCGTGCGTTACGGCAGCAAGGCGGAACTCTCCGTGCTGATGACGGAGCGCGCATTGCGGATCCGGGTCGAGGATGACGGGCCGGGCATCCCTGCGTCCCGGCGCGAAGAGGCGATGAAGCCCTTTGCCCGGCTGGAACCTGCGCGCAATCAGAACCGTGGTACCGGGGTGGGCTTGGGCCTCTCGATCGCGATGGATATCGCGCGGGCGCATGGCGGAACCCTGCGCCTGGGTGAAAGCCAGCGTCTCGGCGGGCTGCGCGCCGACATCGTGATCGGGCGCTGAACCTTGTGCGTCAGCCTCGAGGGCGCTGGCGCCACTCGGCCCAGGCCTCGGGCGTATCGAGGTCCAGCGTCGCACGGCGACCGGGCAGGGACAGCCAGACGACATCTTCATCCGCCAGAATGGCCCGCGCGCCCCGATCACCCGAAAGCTGCGCCATCGCGCCGAACAATCGCGCCGGAAAGATCACCGGATGCCCGGCCTGTCCATTGCTGTCTGTGGCGCGCAGCGGCTTTGCGGGGTCATGCCGGAATCTGGCGCGCATCTGCAAGAGATCGGCGGTTTCAAGCTCGGGCAGGTCCGCCAGAAATACCATCAGCCCCATTGCGCCGCGTTTCCCGGCCCATGCCGCCCCCGCCCGCAGCGATGCGGCGATCCCTTCGTCGGCATCGGTCAGTTCGATGCGTTCGGGCGCACCGACTGTGGCAAGGGCCGCGTGACGCGCTGTATCGCGCAGGCGAAGCGTGACCAGCACCGGGCAGCCCGTCGCCTCGGCCACGCGCACCTGACGCGCCAGCAAGGGCAGCCCGTCGACCGGTTCAAGCAGCTTGTCGCGTCCGCGCATCCGCGTCGCGTCCCCGGCGGCGGGGATCAGGATGACGATATCTTCCATGGCGTCTCCGGTCGGGTAGTGGCACCTGCGCCTGTCAACTGAGGCCAACGATACGCCCGCCCACGCCCGCTCGCCAGCCGGAAAGCCATGATTTCCGCAAGATGCAGGTTCAGCCGCGCATCCGCGCGCCATCGGCGTCGAAAAGCGGTGTCGTGATCAGGCGGGCGGGGCGCATCTCACCGAGAATTTCGATCTGTGCCTCAAGCCCCGATTGGACCATTTCGGACGGGATCAACGCCAGGGCGACGGACGTGCCGGCATGGTGCGAATAGCCCCCGGAAGTGCAGAATCCCTGCACCGCGCCGTCGATCCAGACCGGCTCGTAGGCGTTCACATCGGTATCCCCGGCAGCGACCTCGAAGGCGGCGAGACGACGCGCGGGACCCGAGGCGCGTTCGGCCTCGGCGGCGGTGCGACCGATGAAATCCGCCTCCTTCGAGAAACGGATGAACCTGTCGAGCCCGGTTTCGGCCGGCGTGTAGTCGGGGCCGTATTCATGCAGCCAGGCGCCGAAGAACTTGTCGAGACGCAGCGACATCATCGCGCGCATGCCGAAGGGGTTCATTCCATGCGGCTGGCCCTCGCGCCAGAGAACCTCCCATAGGCTGCGCTGTGCCATCGGATCGCAATAGATCTCATAGCCCAGATCGCCCGTGAAGCTGACGCGCTGGATCATGCAATCGACCATGCCGACATTCGCCCGCATGAGCCCCATGAACCGCAGGCGCGAAACGTCCGCGTCAGTGCAGGCGGCCAGAACGTCGCGCGCCCTTGGCCCAGCGATCTGGAAGCCGGTCAGGCGGTTTGAGATGTTCTCGACGCTGACGCCCGCCTGCGCGTTCTGTTGGAACCAGCGCATGTGATAGGCCTGCGCGCCGTAGGATGCCGTGAGTTGAAATGTCGTCTCGTCGCGGCAGGCGACGGTGAAATCGCCGATGATGCGCCCCGCGGGGCTGAGCATCGGGTTCAGCGCCAGCCGGCCCGTTTGCGGGATCGTCCCGGCCATGATGCGATCAAGCCAAGCGCGTGCCGAGGCACCGCGCACGAGGTATTTGCCGAAATTCTGGACCTCGTTGATGCCTACGGCCCCGCGCACGGTTTTCACTTCGCGTGCGGTCGCCGCGAAGGCGTTCGAGCGGCGAAAACTGGGGGTCTCGAAACGCGGCTCGTCGCCCTGGGCGAAGTAGTTCGGCACTTCCAGCCCGTATTGATGCCCCCAGACCGCGCCAAGCTGATCGAAGACGTCATACATCGGCGTTCGCCGGAACGGACGTGCCGCGGGCAGCTCCTCGTTCGGGTAGGAGACCGAGAACCGTTTCTGATAGTTCTCGATCACCTTGGGGCGGGTGTAACCGGGAGTGATCCAATCGCCATAGCGTGCAACGTCCATCGCGCTTACGTCGCGCTCGCATTCGCCAGCGGTTATCCATTGCGCCAGCATCAGCCCGACGCCGCCGCCCTGGCTGAACCCCGCCATTACAGCGCAGGCGGACCAGTAATTGCGCAGGCCCGGCACCGGGCCGACCAGCGGGTTGCCGTCGGGAGCAAAGGTGAAGGGGCCGTGGATTACCGATTTCACGCCCGCGCGCCCAAGGGCGGGGAAGCGGCGATAGGCGAATTCGATACTGTCCTCGATCTTGTCGAAATCGTCGGGCAGCAACTCATGCCCGAAGTTCCAGGGCGTGCCATCCACGGCCCAGGGGCGGCAGGGCTGTTCGTAAAACCCGATACAGAGGCCACGCCCCTCCTGACGCAGATAGCTTTCGCCCGCCGGGTCCATCACATGGGGGTGCTCGCCCCCCGCGTCTATGATGGCGGATATCTCGGGCACGTCATCGGTCACGATATACTGATGTTCCATCGGGTGCAGGGGCAGGTAGATGCCTGCCATCGCCGCCACCTCGCGCGCCCAGAGCCCCGCGGCGTTGACCAGATGTTCGGCGTGGATCGTGCCCTTGGCCGTGACCACGTCCCAGGTGCCGTCGGGGCGCTGGTTGGTTTCATGGACATGGCAATGGGTTTCGATCACCGCACCGGCCATGCGCGCCGCCTTGGCATAGGCATGGGTCGTGCCGGAGGGATCAAGATGCCCGTCAAGAGGGTCATGGAGCCCCCCCAGGATGCCGTCGGTGTTGGTCACCGGTGCGATCCTGGCGATCTCTTCGGGTGTCACGATCTCGGTTTCCAGGCCCATGTAGCGGTGCTTGGCGCGTTCGGCCAGCAGCATGTCGAAACGGTCGCGATTGTCGGCGAGGGTCACGCCGCCCACGTGATGCAGCCCACAGGAGAGGCCGGTGATTTCCTCGAGTTCCTTGTAGAGCTTGATCGTGTAGCCCTGCAGCGCTGCCATGTTGGTATCGCCATTGAGCGTGTGAAAGCCACCCGCCGCATGCCATGTGCTGCCGCTGGTCAGTTCCGAGCGCTCGATCAGCATCACGTCCGTCCAGCCCAGTTTGGTCAGGTGGTAAAGGACACTGCATCCGACGACGCCGCCGCCGATCACAGCAACACGGGTGGTGGTCTTCATGAGTGTCTCCTCCATCTGGCCTGACGGTTTCAAAGTGAGGGGCCGCCGCAGGCCGGGCATGTCGGAAAGCGACAGCTTGTGTCGCAACCGTGCATGGACGCGGTTCGCGCCGCGGGTCGCATTTGGCCCCGACAAGCCGCTGACGCGGGACGCGCTGCCGCAAAGCGAAAAATACTGTCGGAAACCGGAAGGACATTTGCCGCATTGCATCGAATGATGCCGGGACGCGACGATCCCGACGCGCGCCCAAGCGCGCGGGGGAGGCGACAACAGTCAAGGGACCGGAAATGAAAACCCATGCACAGGCCGTCGTGATCGGCGGGGGCGTCATCGGATGCTCGATCCTTTATCACCTCACCAAGCTCGGCTGGAGCGATGTCGTTCTGCTTGAGCGCGACGAGTTGACCTCGGGATCGACCTGGCATGCGGCGGCCAATATCCACGGTCTGCATGACAGTGCCAATATCTCGCGCCTGCAGCACTACACGATGTCGCTATACAAGCAGCTCGAGGACGAGACCGGCCAGTCCTGCGGGGTGTTCCAGCCGGGCAGTCTCTACCTGGCTCAGACCGAGGCGCGTGAACATCAGCTGCGCCTGCAGGCGGCCAAGGCCCAGCTCTACGGGATGAATTTCAGCGAAATCAGTCGCGAGCGCGCCGAAGAGTTGCATCCGCTGGTGAATTTCGACGGCATCCGCTGCATCATGTGGGAGCCCGAGGGCGGCAATGTGGACCCGTCGGGTGTGACCAATGCCTATGCTGTGGGCGCACGCCAGCGCGGCGCCGAGATCCACCGCTTCACGCCGGTTACGGCGACGACGCAAAAGCCCGACGGCAGCTGGATCGTGGAAACGCCCAAGGGCAACATCGAAACCCGTTGGGTGATCAACGCAGCGGGTCTTTGGGGGCGCGAGGTGGCAAAGCTGGCGGGGGTCGAGATGCCGCTGCAACCCACAGAGCACCAGTATTTCGTGACCGAGACCATCGCCGAGATCGACGCGATGGACCGCCGCCTGCCGTCGGTCGCGGATCGCGACGGGGAATATTACCTGCGTCAGGAAGGCAAGGGCCTGCTGATCGGGGCCTATGAGCGCGATATGCGGTTTTGGGCCGAGGACGGCACGCCGCTCGATTTCGCACATGATCTTTTCCCCGACGACCTGGAGCGGATCATGGAGAACGTCATGCGCGCGATGGATCGCGTGCCGGTCGCGGCCGAGTCCGGGATCAAGCGCGTGATCAACGGGCCGATGATCTGGTCGCCCGATTCCAACGTGATTCTGGGGCCGGTGCCGGAGCTCAGGAACTATTTCATGTGCGGCGGCATCATACCCGGCTTCAGCCAGTCCGCCGGGATGGGCCTGATGGCGGCGCAGTGGATTGTCGAGGGCGAGATGCAATACGACATGTTCGCCTGGGATCTGGCACGGTTCGGCCAATGGGCCAATGACCGCGACTTCGTCAAGGCCAAGGTCCGGGATGTCTATGCGCACCGCTTCGCTATTCACTATCCCAACGAAGAGCGCGAAGCGGGCCGCCCGCTGCGCACCCGCCCGGTCTATGGCATGCAAAAGGAGATGGGCGCGGTGTTCGGCCTGAACTATGGCTGGGAGCATCCGCAATGGTTCGCGAATGAGCCGGGCAGCAAGGACACCAACGGTTTCACGCGCCAGAACTGGTGGGGGCCGGTGGGCGAGGAATGCCGCATGCTGCGCGAACGCGCAGGTATCATCGATATCTCGAACTTCGCCAAGTATCGCGTGAAGGGGCCGGGGGCCGAGGATTGGCTGAACGCGGTTTTCGCCAACAACATGCCCAAATCGGTGGGGCGCTCCTGCCTCACGCCACTGATATCGGTGCGCGGGGGGATCGCGGGCGACGCCACGGTGACGCGGGTCGGAGAGGATGAGTTCTGGGTGGTCAGCTCTGGCATGGCCGAGCGCTATCACAAGCGCTTCTTCGACATGGTGCCATTGCCCGAGGGCACCAGCTTCGAGTCCTGGACCGAGCGCATGTGCGGCTTCAACGTGGCCGGGCCGAAATCGCGCGAGTTGTTGGCGCGGCTCACGAATGCTTCGCTTTCGACCGATGACTTCCCTTTCATGCGCTCTCAGCGCATCGAATTGGCGGGGGTCGATTGCCTGGCGCTGCGGGTCAGTTTCACCGGCGACCTGGGCTGGGAGCTGCATTGCGCGACCGAAGACCAGGCGCAGCTTTATGCAGCGTTGCTGGAAGCGGGAAAGCCGCTTGGCGCTGGCCCGGTGGGCGCGCGGGCGCTGATGTCGATGCGGATCGAGAAGGGGTATGGCTCCTGGTCGCGTGAATACAGCCCGGAATACTGGCCCCACGAGGTCGGCCTCGCGGGGCTGTGCAAGATGGGCAAGGATTTCCTGCACAAGTCGGCACTCGAAGCGGTGCTGGAAAAGACCCCGCGCGAGGATCTCGTGCTGATCCATATCGACGAGGCGGCGGTCACGGCGTCGAATGCCGATGCCACCGGCGGCGAGCCGATCTTCTGCAAGGGCAAACCGGTGGGCCGCGTTACGTCGGGGACCTATGGCTACAGCGTGGGGATGAGCCTTGCGCTTGGCTATGTGCGCCACGGTTCGGCGGTGCCGGGCGACGAGGTCGAGGTGATGGTGCTGGGGCAGCCCCACAAGGGCCGGATCCTGGAAGAGCCCCCGTTCGACCCGAAGGGAGAAAGATTGCGCGCCTGAATTCTGCCGGGCAGGGCCGGGGGGCTGCCCCCCGAGGTATATCCGGCCAGATGAAGGCCGGAGCAAGAGGTGCGGTGGTCACTTCTGGGGTTGGAGATCCCGTGTTGCCAGCAATGCCGCCGCCGCGATCATCAGGGTGCCGCAGATCTTGTTCACGAGGCCGAAGGAGAAGCGTTTGAGCGCCGTTGCCGCGCGGATGCCAAACCAGCCCCAAAGCAGCAGGATCGCCCCGTCGACGACGATATAGGTGACCCCGAGCATGAAGAGCTGCGGCAGGACCGGGGCTGCGGGATCGATGAATTGCGGGAAGAGCGCGCCGAAGAACACGACGGCGAAAGGATTTGCCATCGAGGTGACGAAACCTTGGCGAAAGAGTCGGAACCGTTCGCCCGAGACATCGGCGGTGACCTCATCGGTGCTGTCCCGGATCAGGATCAGCCGCACGCCGATCCAGACGAGATAGGCGACGCCGAGCCATTTGATCCAGCTGAATGCACTTGCCGATGTGGCGATGATCGCCGCCAGGCCGAAAGCCGCCGCTGTCATCTGCAGGCAGTTCGCCGTGAGATCGCCCGCGATCGTGAAGGCGCTTTTGCGCAGGCCGTGGCGGATGCTGTTGGAGATGATGAGTAGCTGGCTGGTGTCGGGTGGGGTCGCGAAGAACACGCCGACCGCGGCGAGATAGATCAGGTAGGTCTCCAGTGGCATGCAGGTCGATCCTTTTGCGGCCCTGCGGCGAGGATGGGGCGTCAAGGCGTGGCTGACAAGGACGGATCGGGCGCAGCTGTCCTCAGATCTTGCGGATCTTCAGGCGGGTGATCCGGTTGTCGGCCTTGGCGACGACTTCGAACCGGAAGCCGTGGAAGTTGAACACCTGGTTCACGTCCGGGATCATTTGTGCCTCGTGGATGACGAGGCCGGCGATGGTGTTGGCCTCGTCGTCGGGCAGGTTCCAGTCGGTGGCGCGCTTGAGATCGCGGATGGTCATCGCGCCATCCACGAGGAACTGGTTGTCCTCGCTCTTGCGGATCGGATGATCGGCGGCGGGGTCGAATTCATCCGTGATCTCGCCGACGATCTCCTCGAGGATGTCCTCGAGCGTAATCAGCCCTTCGAGCGTGCCGTATTCATCCACCACCAGCGCGAAATGGCTGCGCATGCGCAGGAATTGGCGCATCTGGTCATCAAGCGTGGTGGTTTCCGGCACGAAATAGGGTTTCATCGCGACGTCGCAGATATCGAAAGTCTTCAGCGCGTCGCGTGATAATTCGTCGACCGTGACCAGCTTGTGCATGGCGCGCAACAGGTCCTTGGCATGGACGACCCCGATGATGTTGTCGGGATCGTCGCGATAGACCGGCAGGCGGGTATAGTTCGACTGCAGGCACTGGTTAAGGATGGTTTCGGGGTCATCCTCTGCATTGATCATCTCGATCTGGCTGCGGTGGAGCATGATCTCCTCGACGGCGCGCTCGCCCAGATCAAGCGCCCCGAGAATGCGGTCGCGATCCTCCTTCTCGACGACGCCCTCGGAATGGCCGAGATACAGTGCGCCGGCGATTTCCTCGCGAACGGCCAGGATCTGGCTGTCGGGATCGGTCTTGACGCCGAACACCCGCAACACGCCGCGCACCAGCCAGCGCACGGCCGCCACAATGGGAGAGAAGGCGCTGACGGCGACGCCGATCGCCGGGGCGACGCGCGCGGCGGCGGCTTCGGCATTGGTAATTGCGTAGGTCTTGGGCAGGACTTCGGCGAAAATCAGCACCAGCAGGGTCATCACGAGCGTCGCCAGCGCCACGCCGGATTCGCCAAAGAGGCGCGTGAACATGGCGGTCGCCAGCGATGCGGCGAGGATGTTCACGAGGTTGTTGCCCAGCAGAACAGACCCGATCAGCCGTTCATTGTCCTCGGTGATCTTGAGAGCGCGCGCGGCGCCGGTTTCACCCTTATCGGCCCGCGCGCGCAGCTTGCCGCGCGAGGCGGCGGTGAGCGCCGTTTCGCTGCCCGAAAAGAAGGCAGAGAGCACCAGAAGCGTGATGATCGAGACCGAGGTGATCCAGAAGGCGGCATCAAGTGTCGGTGAGGTCGGTTCCATGAAGCTCAGCATCCCTATGTCCAAGAGGCGTTATGGGGCGTGCGGGCGTGACGATCAAGGAGGAATGGGCGTGAAACCGCGTGGTGATGGCGCGCGGTCGTGAGACGCAGATCGCTTGAGCGCGGCGCCCGCATGCGGGGGGCGGCGTTGAGGCATGGCCGCGACGAAGCTTTCGTGGTCGGCTTTTGGCCCTCGCAGGAGGGCTAGCCGCCGTCGCTGCGCCGCGCCGCCAGTGCCAGGGGGTGATGATCCTGCACGAGATCGCGCAGGCGCTGTTCCAGCACATGGGTATATATCTCGGTGGTTGCGAGGTCGGCATGACCCAGAAGTGTCTGGATCGCACGCAGGTCGGCCCCGTTCGCCAGCAGGTGGGTTGCAAAGGCATGGCGTAGCGTATGGGGCGTGACCTTGGCGGGCGAGATGCCCGCCTCAACCGCCAGGTCCTTGATCAGCATGTAAAAGCGGTGCCGCGTCAGGTGCCCGGCCTTGCCCGAGGAGGGAAACAGATAAGGCGTGGAGGGTTTGCCCAGTTTGCGCGCGGCATCCTCGTTGGCGTCGCGTTGCGCGAGCCAGGCCACCAGCGCGACGCGGGCATCCTGCGACAGGGGCACCATGCGCTCCTTGCCGCCCTTGCCGGAGATCAGCAGGATGCGCGGGTCGCCGCGTGCCGCCGAGACCGGCAATGCGACCAGCTCGCTGACCCGCATGCCGGTGGCATAGAGCAGTTCCATCAGGCAGGCATTGCGCAGCCTGACCTCGTCCGTGCGCCCGTGGGTGCGGGCCGCCGCAATAAGGTTCTCGACCTCGGATTCACTTAGTGTCTTGGGCAGTTTGCGATCACGCCCCGGCCCCTTGATGCGGATTGCGGGGTTGTCCTTGCGCAGGCGCTCCTCGAAGGCGAAACGGTAGAACTGCCTGATCGCCGAGAGACGCCGCGCGCGGGTCGCGCGTGCCAGACCCTGGGCATCGCAATGCACGAGATAGGCCTCGATGTCATGCTGATCCACAGTGTCGGCTCGCAGGGTGCTGGCATCCAGCCATTCGTCGAAATCGCGCAGGTCCCGGGCGTAGGCCTCAAGCGTATTGCGCGCCGAGCCAAGCTCGGCTGCCTGTGCTTCGAGGAAGGCGGAAATCCACTGCCGTGCCGCGGTCATGTCCCGCGTTCCAGGATGAGAAGCTGCAAGGCGGCGCGGCGCGCGGTATCCTCGAGCCCCACGGCGCGCAGGGTGGCAAGCGAATTGGAAATGTCGTCAAAACCGCGCGGCCCGGCCTGATCGAGCTGCAGCGCCGCCGTCAGGATCGCCTGTCCCAGTTTGTCGCCCTCAAGCATGCCGGCATGGGTGCGCGCCGGGCCGGTGGCATCAAACGCACGCGCAACAGCCTGTTTGAGGGGCGTATCGGCAAGTTTCTCTGGCGGCGCGCCTCGTGCCAGGCCGGCCAGGAAGGCTTCGGCGGGATCGTCCGGATTGGCGCCTTGGGCGGCGGTTTCGTACTCGGGCGACAGGAGCGAGATGCGCAGGGCAAGGGCGCGGGCGGGGCCGGGCAGGCCGTCAAGCGAAGCCAAGTCCTTGCCATAGAGCTCTGCGAAGCTGACGCTCAGGCGCTGTTCCCGCATCAGCCGCCAGACCTCGGACAGGGCGGTGGCGATGGCGTCCGGCTGGCCGTTTGTCAGTGCCGCATCGAAGGCCTGCATCGCCGCGACCCTGGCCCAGACACCACCCGATGCGGCCGGGCTGCGCTCGGTATAGAGGCCCAGAAGGCGATTGGGCGGCAAGGCGCCCGTGCGCGTCAGACGCTCGGCCGCGTCGATCCGGGCCTTCCATCCGCTTGAGGGACGAAGATCGGCCATGGCGTAGGCGCGTGGCAGGCCCTGAGTCGGAAGCGGCTCACCGACGGATTCATAAAGCCGGAACAGAAGCGGCGTCATGTCGCTCGCCGGGGCGAGCGCATGTGAGTTTTCGACCATATCCGGATCGAGAAACTGTGCCAGAAGATCGCCTTCGGTCGCGCTCAGAAGATCAAGCGCCAGCGCGGTTTCATAGAGCAGCGCCGCTGTCTGCCAGTCGCCCGCGCGCGCCGTGCAGAATATGCGCGCACCGTAGCGCTGGCTGAGCGACGGGTTGTCGGCAAGGGCCTTGCAGGGCGTGTCCTCGGTGCCCACCAGCAGCGCCAGGTCGAGCCAGCGATCAAACAGGGCAGGGGTTGCGGGGCCCGCACGCTCGATCAGGGCAAGGGCCGGATCGACGGCGCCAAAACGCTCCAGTGCAGCCAGCCGCGCCTTGAGAAAACCCGCGCCAGCGCCCGCGTCGGCCGGGGCCTCCGCCTCGGCCAGAAGCAGCGTGTAATACAGCGCCTGAATTGCGGGCAGCGGTTCTGGTGCAAGGCGCGCAAACTGGGCCGTTACGGCGCGTTCGGTGCTGGCTTGCCAGAGCGAGACCGGCAGGCCCGTCACGTTGGCAGGCAGAAGCCCCACCGAATCCGAGCGCGCCGAACCAAGCGGCATCACCGCGACTTCGGGCGTGTCGACACCGTCGCTGACCGCCATGTCATCCAGCGGCACCACGCGCGGTGCAGCGACGCTGACCGACACCGGGGCATCAAGCCAGTCGATGGCTGACAGGGGCTCCTGCGCGGTGGCGCCGGAGGCGATGAAGATCGAAGCGATGAGCGCGTCAGTCTGTCTCAAGAATGATTTCCTGGCGAATCTCATTCGTCGGGGGCGAGAAATCCGCCCCGAAGAAGGGCCCTATGTAAGCATAGCCCACAAGCCCGATGAACGCCAGAATGGCGAGATATAACAGCCATTTGATGAGTCGTAACATGGTGGGCCTGCCTCGATCGTTCCGGATTTTTGAGTGTTTATAACTGGCCTTTTGGGCAAGATCACGTCATTCAGTGCCAACGCGCGAAATTTGGGCAGGGGAGCGCCGAAGGTGACTGCGCCGGAACAGTGGAAGCTGAAGAAAACCGTGGTGCTTGTCGGTATGATGGGCGCCGGGAAGACGGCTGTCGGCAAGGCATTGGCGGTGGCGCTCCACGTTCCCTTCCTTGACTCGGATGCCGAGATAGAGCGGGCGGCGAACATGAGCATTGCCGAGATTTTCGAGCGTGACGGAGAGGCGTTCTTTCGCGACCGCGAGACGCAGGTCATCGACCGGCTGCTTGCAGATGAATGCGGGGTGCTGTCGACCGGCGGCGGGGCGTTTCTGGCGCAGAGGAACCGCGAGCTGATTTCGCGCAAGGGCGTGTCAGTCTGGTTGAAGGTCGATTTGCCGATCCTATGGAGTCGCGTAAAACATAAAGATACCAGACCCTTGCTGCGCACAGCTAATCCATATTCTACGCTGCGCGACCTGTTCGACGCGCGCGTGCCGGTTTATGAACAGGCGGATCTTAGTGTCGAGGCGCGGGCGGATTACACGATCGAAACGATGGCGGGCAAGGTGCTGGAGGCGCTGGCGACCCGCGAGGATGTTCTGGAGAAGGTGACGTGATGGAAACGGTGCATGTGCCGCTGGGAGAGCGGGCCTATGACATACATATCGGCCCTGGCCTGATTGAACGGGCGGGTGAACTGATCGCACCCTTGCTGCAGCGCCCGCATGTCGCGATCGTCGCCGATGAGCATGTTGCGAAGTTACATTCAGAAACGCTTGTAACAGCACTGAAAAGAAATGGCATTTCGTCATCGATACTAACGCTTCCACAAGGCGAGGCGACCAAGTCATGGCCCCAGTTCGAGCGGGTGGTGGAGTGGCTTCTGGAGGAGCGGATCGAGCGGCGCGACGTGGTGGTCGCCCTTGGTGGCGGGGTGGTCGGGGACCTTGTCGGCTTTGCGGCGGCGGTGCTGCGGCGGGGAGTGCGGTTCGTGCAGGTGCCCACCAGCCTGCTGGCGCAGGTGGACAGCTCGGTTGGCGGCAAGACCGGGATCAACGCGCCGCAAGGCAAGAACCTGATCGGCGCGTTCCATCAGCCGAGCCTTGTTCTGGCCGACACGGCGGTTCTGGACAGCATGACGGAGCGCGATTTCCTGGCCGGTTACGGCGAGGTGGTCAAATATGGCCTGCTGGGAGATTCCGAATTCTTTCAATGGCTTGAGATCCATGGCCCGAGTCTTCGCACCGGTGATCGCGCAGCCCGCGTGGCGGCGGTGAAGCGGTCGGTCGAGATGAAGGCGGACATCGTCGTGAGGGACGAAAAAGAGATGGGGGAACGGGCGCTTTTGAATTTGGGGCATACTTTTTGTCATGCGCTGGAGGCGGCGACGGGGTATTCGGGGCGGCTGTTGCATGGTGAGGGTGTGGCCATCGGGTGCGCGCTGGCCTTCGAGCTGTCGGCGAGGCTGGGCCTGTGCAGCCAGGAGGAGCCGAGCCGCGTGCGCGCGCATCTCAAGAACATGAATATGAAGGCCGATCTGTCTGACATAGAAGGAGAATTGCCGGACGCGGACGGGCTTTTGAACCTGATGGGACAGGACAAGAAAGTCGTCGCGGGCAAGCTGCATTTCATCCTGGCGCGGGGGATCGGAGAGGCGTTCGTGACCTCGGAGGTCCCACGGGACGCGGTGCGCGACCTGCTGGATGACGCGTTGGCGGCGCGGGGCTGAGACAGCGTACAAAACGTCTGGTTTGTACGCTGCTTTTGTACGAAAAGCGCTGCCGCGCCGCGCGGTTCTGTACAGAGTGCCCCGAGAGCGGCCTAGTCGCCGGTCGTTTCGGCGCCGCCCAGTGCGGCCGGGGCGTTCACCCGGCGCGAGAGTTCCTCGAGCGATTCGACCCGTTCGGAGTACCTGTCGGTCAGGTAGTCCGATTGCGCGCGCGTCAGTAACGTGAATTTAACGAGTTCCTCCATAACATCGACGACACGGTCATAGAGCGGCCCCGGTTTCATCCGGCCCGCATCGTCGAACACGTCCCAGGCCTTGGGAACGGAGGATTGATTTGGAATGGTGAGCATCCGCATCCAGCGCCCGAGAACCCGCATCTGGTTGACCGCGTTGAAGCTTTGCGATCCGCCCGACACCTGCGCGACGGCGAGGGTCTTGCCCTGGGTGGGGCGGATGCCGCCGATGGGCGCCAGCGGAATCCAGTCGATCTGGGACTTCATGATGCCGGTCATCGCGCCGTGGCGCTCGGGGCTGACCCAGACCATGCCTTCGCACCACATCACGAGATCGCGCAGCGCGGCCACTTTCGGGTGGGTATCGGGCGCGTCATCGGGCAGGGGCAGGCCGGAGGGATCGAAATGGCGGGTCTCGCAGCCAAAGCGGCGCAGGATGCGCGCGGCTTCCTGCGAAAGGAGGCGCGAATATGACCGCGTGCGCAGACTGCCATGCAGCAGCAGGATTCGCGGCGCATGGGCGGGCCTTTCTTCCGGGAAGAGGCGCGCGTGGTCGATCTGGCGAAACTGGGTGTCGTCGATATTGGGCGTGGTGTTGTCAGGCAATCCGCGTTCCTTGTTCGTCGATGAGCAATGTTCCGTCCTCCTTGCAGAGCGGGCCGGGCGGCAGCGCATCCAGAAGGTCGAGCACGGTTTCGGACGGGCGGCACAGGCGCACCCCCTTGGGCGAGCAGACGATGGGGCGGTTGACCAGGACCGGATGCGCGATCATCGCATCGATCAGCGCATCGTTACTGACCGACGGGTCCAGAAGGCCCAGCGACTCGGCGGGCGATTTGGTGGTGCGCAGGGCCTCGCGCGGGGTCAGCCCAGCGGCGGCGAAGAGCGCCAGAAGCTGCGGGCGCGTCCAGCCGGTGTCGAGATAGGGAATGACGACCGGTTCGGTGCCGCCGGCGCGGATCAGGGCCAGCACGTTGCGCGACGTGCCGCAATCGGGATTGTGGTGGATGACGATGCTCATGTGATCTGCTCGCGCTATGGGGAAACCGGATCTGTGATCGGGCGTGACCGGCCCTATGCCTCGGGAAACCAGTGGCGGGTGCGGTTGGCGAAGGCCACGAGGGAAAGCATGACCGGCACTTCGACCAGCACGCCCACGACTGTTGCCAGCGCCGCGCCCGACCCGAGGCCGAAAAGGCTGATGGCGACGGCGACCGCCAGTTCAAAGAAGTTCGACGTGCCGATGAGAGCGCAGGGCGCCGCCACGTTGAACGGCACTTTCCACGCCCGCGCCATGCCGTAGGCGACGAAGAAGATACCATAGCTCTGCAGCAGGAGCGGCACGGCGATCAGGACGATGACCAGCGGGGTGTCGATGATGACCTGCCCCTGAAAGCCGAAGAGCAGGACCACGGTGACGAGGAGGCCGAGGATCGTGAAGGGCTTGATCCGGTCGCGGAAGGAGTCGACCCGTGCTTCGCCGCCCATCGCCATGAGGCGGGTGCGCGTCAGAAGGCCCGCGATCAGCGGGATCACGATGTAGAGGAGGACGGACAGGATCAGGGTGTTCCACGGTACCACGATATCGGTGACACCCAGCAGAAAGGCGACGATCGGGGCGAAGGCGAAGACCATGATCACGTCGTTCACGCTGACCTGAACGAGCGTGTAGGTGGCGTCGCCGCGCGTAAGGTTGGACCACACGAAGACCATCGCCGTGCAGGGCGCGGCGCCAAGCAGGATCACACCGGCCAGATAGGCCTGTGCGTCATCGGGCGGGATGAGACCGGCGAAGACCACCTCGAAGAAGAGCACGCCGAGGGCGGCCATGGTGAAGGGCTTGATCAGCCAGTTCACGAGCAGGGTGATGACAAGCCCCTTGGGGCGTTCGCCCACATGGCTTAGGGCGGTGAAATCAACGCCAACCATCATCGGATAGACCATCGCCCAGATCAGCACGGCGACCGGCAGGTTGACCGAAGCGACCTGAAGATCGGCAAGGGCCTGGAAAAGCCCCGGCACGATGTTTCCAAGCAGCACGCCCGCCGTGATGGCGAGCGCGACCCAGAGCGAGAGCCAGCGTTCAAACGTGCCAATGCCGCCGGGGGCGTCGGGAGTGCTGTGATCGGTCATGGATGGGCTCCAACAGTGTCAGGTGGTTTCGGAATCGGTACCGATGGCGTCGAGATCGCGCTTCAGCGACAGGGAATCGAGCGTTTCGAGCGGCAGGTTCACGAAGACCGAGATCCGGCGCAGCAGCATCCGGTAGGTCTGGGCGAAGGCGGCGGCGATCTCGGCCTCGCTGCCGGTGACGGCGGCGGGATCGGGCAGGCCCCAATGGGCGCTCATCGGCTGGCCGGGCCAGAGCGGGCAGGTTTCGCCCGCGGCGTTGTCACAGACGGTGAAGATGAAATCCATCTGCGGCGCGCCGGGCGCTGCGAACTCATCCCAGCTTTTCGATCTGAGGGCCGAGACATCGTGATCGAGGTTCCTGAGCAGGGCGATGGCATGGGGGTTGGGTTCGCCCTGGGGCTGCGACCCTGCCGAGGAGGCACGAAAGCGGCCCGCGCCTTCGGCGTTGAGGATCGACTCGGCGAGGATCGAGCGGGCGGAATTTCCGGTGCAGAGGAAGAGCACGTTTTTCATCGGGGCGGCCTTTTTGGCGGGCAGGTTTCAGCTGGGGCAGGTGATGGTGTCGAGGAGCGGCTGGCAGGCGGCGGGATTGCCGCCGCAGCAATCCTCCATCAGGAAGGCAAGAAGGCCGCGCAGCCCTCCGAGATCGGCGAAATAGCGGATCGAGCGGCCCTGTCGGGCGTTGCGGATCAACCCGGCCTGCATGAGCACGCCAAGATTGGCGGACATGGTGTTTTGGCGCGCGCCGAGCGCGGTGGCGATTTCGCCCGCGGCCATGCCGGTGTCGCCCGCGCGGATCAGCAGGCGCAGCACGTCCAGGCGGGTGGGCTGCGAGAGGGCGCCAAAGGCGGTGAGGGCCTGCGTCTTATCCATATATCATGAAGTATTGATATATGGCGCCGGACGCAAGTGAAGGTTTTGTGACAGCCGGGGCGTCAGTCGGCGAGCTTGATCAGCGCGTGGCGCTTCTTGCCTGCCGAAAGCTTGATCGGTGCGCGAAGAGCGCCCGCGTCGATCATGAGCCCCGCATCGGTGAGGGGGGCGTCGTCGAGGCGCGCGCCGTTCTCGGCGATCAGGCGCTTGGCGTCCTTGCCGGATTTCGCAAGGCCCGAGCGCACGATGAGCTGCACGATGGAAATGCCCTCGCCCAGTTCGCCGGCGGTGAGTTCGAGCGTGGGCAGGTCGTCGCCGACGCCGCCCTTCTCGAACACCTCGCGGGCGGTGGCCTCGGCATTGGCGGCGGCCTCGGCCCCGTGCAGAAGGGTGGTCACCTCGTTGGCGAGGATGATCTTGGCGGCGTTGATGTCCGAGCCTTCGAGCGCGCCGAGGCGGTCGCATTCATCGACCGGCAATTCGGTGTAGAACTTGAGGAAGCGGCCGACATCGGCGTCGAGCGTGTTGCGCCAGAACTGCCAGAATTCATAGGGGCTGAGCATGTCGGCATTGAGCCAGACTGCGCCGCCCGCCGATTTGCCCATCTTGCGCCCGTCGGCCGTGGCCAGGAGCGGCGAGGTGAGGCCGAAGAGTTCGGTGCCCGCGACGCGGCGGGTGAGGTCGATGCCGTTGACGATATTGCCCCACTGGTCCGAGCCGCCCATCTGCAGCGTGCAGCCGTAGCGGCGGTTCAGCTCGAGGAAATCGTAGGCCTGCAGGATCATGTAGTTGAATTCGAGGAAGCTGAGCGACTGTTCGCGGTCGAGCCGGGATTTCACGGATTCGAAGCTGAGCATCCGGTTGACCGAGAAATGCCGCCCGATATCGCGCAGGAATTCGATATAGCGCAGCCCGTCGAGCCATTCGGCATTATCGAGCATCATCGCGCCGGGGGCGGTGTCGCCGTAGTCGAGGAAGCGGGCGAAGACCTGCTGCATGGCGGCGATGTTCTCGGCGATCTGGGCGTCGTCGAGCAGCGGGCGTTCATCGGAGCGGAACGAGGGATCGCCGACCTTGGTGGTGCCGCCGCCCATCAGGGTGATCGGGCGATGGCCGGTCTTTTGCAGCCAGCGCAGCATCATGATGTTGAGCAGATGCCCGACATGCAGCGATCTGGCGGTGGCGTCATAGCCGATATAGGCCGTCACCGTGCCGGAATTCAGGCTGTCGTCGAGCGCCTGGAGATCCGTGCAGTCCGCGAGGAAGCCGCGCTCGATCATCACGCGCAGGAATTCGGACTTGGGATGGTAGGTCATATGGCTTGTCCCGGTCTTGATTGCGCGGCATGTATAGGGACCAAAGGCGCGAAGGGAAAGGCCATGATGAAAGCCGGCCGCATAAGGGCGTTGGGCGCCATGTCGGGCACCTCGCTGGACGGGGTGGATGCGGCGGCGATCGAGACCGATGGCGAGCGCATCTTCGGCTTTGGCGAGAGCCGCTACAGGCCCTATTCACCGGAGGAACAGGCGGTGCTGAGCGCCGCGCTGGGGCGCTGGCCCGAGGATGGCGGGCTCGATGCGGCGCTGGCGGTGGTGCAGGGCGCCCACGAAGAGGCGCTGGCCGGGTTCGAGGATATCGCGCTCGTGGGGTTTCACGGACAGACGCTGGCGCATGAGCCGCGCGGGCGGGGCACGCATCAGTTGGGCGATGGCGACGCGCTGGCGGCGGCGCTGGGGCTGCCGGTGGTCTGGGATTTCCGCAGCGCCGACATCCGTTTTGGCGGCGAGGGCGCGCCTCTGGCGCCGTTCTATCATTTCGCCTGCGCCAAGTGGATCGGCGCCGATGAACCGCTGGCCTTTCTGAACCTTGGCGGCGTGGGCAACCTCACCTGGGTCGATCCGCGAAAGGAGCGCCCCGACGAGGCGGGCGCATTGCTGGCCTTTGACACCGGCCCGGCCAATGCGCCGATCAATGACGTGATGCTGGCGCGGCGCGGCGAGGCCTTTGACAGCGACGGGGCGCTGGCGCGGCAGGGGGAGGTGGCGCAGGGCGCGCTGGAAATGTTCCTTGATGAGGGATATTTCCTCAAGATGCCGCCCAAGTCGCTGGACCGGGACGCCTTCAAGGACATGATCGAACTGGTCAACGAACTGAGCGACGCCGACGCGGTGGCGACGCTGACCGGGATGAGCGCGGCCGCGGTGCTGCGCGGAATGGAGCATTGCCCCGAGCCGCCCGCGCGGCTGCTGGTCTGTGGCGGGGGGCGCAAGAACCCGGTCATGATGGACATGCTGCGCGCGGCGCTGGATTGCCCGGTGGAGCCGGTCGAGGATGCGGGGCTTGACGGCGACATGCTGGAAGCGCAGGCATTCGCCCATCTGGCGGTGCGGGTGGCACGCGGCCTGCCGACCTCGTGTCCCGGCACGACGGGCGTGCGCGCCGGGGTATCGGGCGGCACGCTGAGCCGCCCCGCAGAAGCGGTGAATGAGGAGGATGGATGACGCATTTCAGGCTGGACGATGGTGCGGGTGCGGGGTTGCGGCTGGGCCTTGTGGTCCTGAGCACCGATGAGACGCTGGAGTTCGAGGCGCGCAAGGTTCTGACCGGGCGCGACGCGAACCTCATGCATACGCGCATTCCCGCGCAGGCCGATGTCACGCCCGAGACGCTTCGCATGATGGAGGCGGCCTTGCCCGCAACGGCGGGGCTGTTGCCGCAGGGGTTGAATGCGTTGGGCTATGGCTGCACCTCGGCGTCAACAGTGATCGGCCCGGAGGCGGTCGCGGCGGCGGTGCAGACGGTGCATCCCGGCGTGCCGGTGACCAACCCGATGAGCGCGACGCTGGCCGCGCTGGCGGCCCTCGACGCGCGGCGCATCGCGCTGGTGACGCCCTATGTGGCGAGCGTGACGGGTGCGATGCGCGATTTCCTGGGCGGGCGCGGCATCGAGGTGCTGAGCGAGATCAGCTTTGGCGAAAAGGAAGACCGCACAGTTGCGCGAATCGCCGAAGAGAGCACGCTGGATGCGATCCTTGAGGCCGGACGCGCCAAGGGCGTCGAGGCGGTCTTTGCCAGTTGCACCAACCTGCGCAGCTTTGGCGTGATCGAAAAGGCCGAGGCCGAGCTGGGCCTGCCGGTGGTCAGCTCGAACCAGGCGCTGTTGTGGCATATGCTGGGGCTTGGGGGCGTGAGCCAGCCCTGTGGCTGGGGGCCCGGGCGGCTGTTTCGCGAGGGGGCACTGGCATGAGCGGCAAGAACCGGAAACTGGCGCCCGCGACAATCGCGGCGCAGGCGGCGGGCGCGGTCAACCGCGCCGATGGCGGTGTGGTGCCGGGCATCTCGATGGCCAGCACCTATGAGCGGGACCGCGACAATGCGCTGCTGTCGCCCGAAAACATCTATGCGCGCGACCATAACGAGACGATTCGCCAGGCCGAGGAGGTGCTGCGCCAGCTTGAAGGCGCGGCGGCGAGCCTGCTTTTTCCGTCGGGGATGGCGGCGATCGCGGCGGTTTTGCGCACGGTGCCGGGCGGCGGCCGGGTCATCATGCAATCGGGCATCTATTGGGGCACGACAAGCTGGGTGCGCGATTTCTGCGCGCGCCGGGACGTGACCCTCGAAGAGGTGGATGCGGCGGATGATGGCGCGCTGGTGGCGGCCTGCGCCGCGCCTGCGGACCTTGTGTGGATCGAGGTGCCGTCGAACCCCTGGCTCAAGATCACGGATATCGCCCGCGCCGCCGAACTGGCGCATGGGGCAGGGGCGGCTCTGGCGGTGGATGGCACGGCGGCGACCCCGGTTCTGACGCGGGCGCTGGATCATGGTGCGGATATCGCGATGCATTCGGCGACCAAGGCGATCAACGGTCATACCGATGTGGTGGCGGGCGTCCTGTCATGCCGCGACAGCGACGCGCCGGTCTGGCGCGCGATTGCAGCGGATCGACATGACGCGGGCGCGATCCTGGGACCGTTCGAGGCGTGGCTGTTGATGCGCGGGATGCGCACGCTGCCCTTGCGGATGGAGCGGATGTGCGAAAGCGCGCGGCGGATCGCCGCGTTTCTGGCCGATCACGAGGCGGTCGAGGCGCTGCTTTACCCCGGCCTCGAGGGTCATCCGGGTCATGATCTGGCGGCGCGCCAGATGCGGGGCGGCTTTGGTTACCTCATGTCGGTGCTGATCCGGGGCGGCAAGACGCGCGCGCTTGAGGTCAATGGGCGCTTGGCCCTGTTTCACAGGGCCACCTCGCTTGGGGGCGTGGACAGCCTTGTGGAGCATCGCGCCACGATCGAGCCCGATACCGGCATACCCGGAAACCTTTTGCGCCTGTCGGTGGGGATCGAGGACGTGGACGATCTGATCGCAGACCTGAGTCAGGCGCTGGAGGGATAGCGGCCTTCACTTGCGCGGGCGGGCCGGGGTTGCTATTTGCCCAATGTAATCCCGATAAGTTTGATCGGGAAGAAACACGAGGCCAAGGTGCAGCCAGCGACTCCGCGTTTGGAAATCAGGAATATCGTGCGCCGCTACGGGGCGCGCACGGTGGTCGACCATGTGTCGCTCAAGGTGTTGCCGGGGCAGGTGACGTGCCTTCTGGGGCCGTCGGGCTGCGGCAAATCGACGACCCTGCGGATGATCGCAGGCGTCGAGATGCAGGACGAGGGCGAAATCTGGGTGGATGGCGCGCTGGTCTGTGACCGGGTGTTCCGCGTCCCCCCCGAGCGGCGCCATATCGGGTTGATGTTCCAGGATTTCGCGCTGTTCCCGCATCTGAGCGTGGCGGCGAACGTGGCCTTCGGCCTGTCGGGGGACCGGGCCGCGATCGACCGGCGGGTGGATGAGCTGCTGGAGCGCGTGGGCCTTGGCAATTACCGCGAGACCTATCCGCATGAATTGTCGGGGGGCGAGCAGCAGCGCGTTGCGCTGGCGCGGGCATTGGCGCCGCGCCCGTCGATCATGCTGATGGACGAGCCGTTTTCTGGGCTCGACAACCGGCTGCGCGACGGTATCCGCGACGAGACGCTGGATATCCTGCGCGAACAGGACACGGCGGTGTTGTTGGTCACCCATGAGCCCGAAGAGGCCATGCGCATGGCCGACGAGATCGCGCTGATGCGCGACGGGCGGATCGTGCAGCAGGGCGCGCCCTATAACATCTACAACGCGCCCGTGGATCGTGACGCGGTGGCGTTCTTCAGCGATATCAATGTTATACGCGGCAAAGTTAACGGCTCGCTGGTGGAGACGCCCTTTGGCCATTTCCTGGCGCCGGGGGTGCATGAGGGCAACGAGGTCGATATCGTCATTCGCCCGCAGCATATCCGCATCGATTTCGACCGCGCCGGGCGCGGGCCGGATCCGACCATCGAGAACGGCACCCCGGCGCGCGGCGTGGTCGAGCGCGCGCGTTTCATGGGCAGCGAGAGCCTGGTGGAGTTCCGCATGGATCATGACGGCTCGCTGATGCGCGCCACCGTGCCCAACGTGTTCCTGCCCAGCCCCGGCAAGCCCTTGTGGCTGATGATCCGGCGCGATCGCTGTTTCGTCTTTCCGGTGCGCGATTGAGGCGAGGACGGGCGGGGGCGCTGCCCCCGTCGCCGCAGGCGGCGACTCCCCCGAGGTATTTTCGGCCAGATGAAGGGCGGTGGACCCGCGCGGCGGGGGAAATCGCCGATTTATGGGGGCTGCATGTCTATTGGTTCTTCCAACCCGCGCGATGAAGGCTTAGATACGGTTGACGAAAATGCCGGGGAAGCGCACAAACGGACCCCGACAATGGGAGATAGACTATGCTGAACAATATCGGCCTTCCGGGCCTTCTGCTGATCGCCGTCGTGGTGCTGGTGCTTTTCGGGCGCGGCAAGATCTCGTCGCTGATGGGCGAGGTTGGCAAGGGCATCACATCGTTCAAGAAGGGTGTCGCCGAGGGGACCAAGGAAATCGACGACGCGAGTGACGAGAGCGCCCAGAGCGCCCGCGACGTCACGCCCGAAGACGAAAAAGACAAGGCCTGAACCCTGAATGTTCGACCTGGGCTGGACCGAGCTGCTGGTGATCGGCGTGGTTGCGCTGATCGTTGTCGGCCCCAAGGATCTGCCGGGCATGTTCCGCGCGGTGGGGAATTTCGTGGGGAAGGCCAAGCGCATGGCCCGCGATTTCAGCCAGGCGATGAACGACGCCGCCGACGAGGCGGGCGTCAAGGATGTCTCGGAGAGCCTGCGCAAGGCGACCAATCCGGTGGGCAGCGCGATGGACGAGGTGCGCAAGAGTGCGAAATCGGCCAGCGAGAGTTTTACCCAGGATACGATGAGCGGGCCGAAATCCGCCAAGACCGATGACGCATCGGGCGACGGGGCCGGCGACACGCCGGGCGGGCTGAGCGAGGAACGCAAGACCCAGGCCGAGAAGATCCGCGCCAAGAGCGCCGAGATGGCGACCGCGCGCCATGCGCGCGAAGCGGCCGAGGCAGCCGAGGCGGCAGCGGCCGAGACCGCCGGTGCCGATGACGCGCCCGCCGCCCCCAAGGACAGCAAGGCATGAGCCCCAGCGACGATATCGAAGACAGCTCGGCCCCCCTGATCGAACATCTGGCAGAGCTGCGCAGCCGCCTGATCAAATCGGTCGTGGCCTTCATGATCGGGATGATCATCTGTTTCACGGTCGCCACGCCGATCTTCAACTTCCTCACCGCGCCGCTGTGCCAGGTCCTGGCCAACCGCGGACAGGATTGCGACCTGATCTTCATCAGCCCCCAGGAGGGTTTCTTCGTCGCCATCAAGGTGTCGCTGCTGGGCGGCTTGATGCTGTCCTTTCCCTTCATCGCCAACCAGATGTGGCGTTTCGTGGCGCCGGGACTCTACAAGTCCGAGAAAGGCGCCTTCCTGCCGTTTCTCGTGGCCTCGCCCTTCATGTTCGTGCTGGGCGCGGCGTTCGCCTTTTACGTGGTGACGCCGCTGGCCTATGATTTCTTCCTCGGATTCCAGCAATTCGGCACGGGCGGCGAGGCGGTGCCGACGGGCGGTCCGCAGGCCGCCGCGCCGCTGAGCGTGGTCTTTCAGGGGTCGGCGCAGGAGTATCTGAACCTCACCATCAAGTTCATTGTCGCGTTCGGGCTGTGCTTTCAATTGCCGGTTCTGCTGACGCTGATGGGCAAGGCCGGGCTGGTCAGCGCCGAGGGCCTCGGCAATGTGCGCAAATACGCGGTGGTCGGCATCCTTGTGCTGGCTGCGCTGGTGACGCCGCCGGACGTGATCACGCAGGTGATCCTTTTCGTCGTGGTCTACGGGCTTTACGAGATTTCCATCTGGCTGGTGCGCCGGGTCGAGCGCAAGCGCGAGGCGCGTCTGCGCGCCGAGGGGCTGTGGGTCGATGATGATGAGGACGAGGACGAGGACGATGATCGCGGCCCGTCCCCCGAGGCCACACCCGATGCCGCGCGCGACCCTTATGGCGAGGATGATTTCGACGATCCGCTGCTTGAGGAGTTCGACAAGGACGACGAGGGCGGCACGAAGAAGGACGACGAGGACAAACCGACGTGAGTGACAGCATGGACCGGATTGCGGCGGCGCTCGAGCGCATCGCGCCCGCGCCGCTGGAAACGCCCGATTTCGACGCGGCCGACGCCTTTGTCTGGCATGTGGAGCCAGACCGGCTGCAACCTGTGCCCGAGGTGAACCGGGTGGACATGTCGCTGCTTCTGGGGATCGACCGGTCGCGCGATACGCTGCTTGAGAACACGCGCCAGTTCGCACAGGGGCTGCCCGCCAACAACGCGCTTCTCTGGGGCGCGCGGGGCATGGGTAAATCGAGCCTCGTGAAGGCGGTCCATGCGGCGGTGCGCGCCGAAGGTCCGGCGCTCAAGATCGTCGAGCTTCAGCGCGAGGACCTGCCCAGCGTCGGCCGTCTGCTGGGGCATCTGCGCCAGTCGAGCGCGCGGTTCATCCTGTTTTGCGATGACCTCTCCTTCAGCCATGACGACCAGCATTACAAATCCCTGAAAGCGGTGCTGGACGGCGGGATCGAGGGGCGGCCCGACAACGTGGTCTTCTACGCCACATCGAACCGGCGCCACCTGATGCCGCGTGACATGATCGAGAACGAACGCGGGTCGGCGATCAGCCCGTCAGAAGCGACCGAGGAAAAGGTCTCGCTCAGCGACCGGTTCGGCCTGTGGCTGGGCTTCCACCCCTGCGATCAGGACGAGTATCTCGCCATGATCCGGGGCTACTGCGATGCGCATGGGATCGAGATCGACGATGCGACGCTGCGCGCCGAGGCGATCGAATGGCAGGCCACGCGCGGGTCGCGCTCGGGCCGGGTGGCCTGGCAGTATTTCACCGATCTGGCGGGACGGCGCGGCATCGCGATCTGATCCGGCTGAGCGCCGCGGCTGCGCTTCATCTGACCATAAATACCTCTGCGCAAGGGCGCATTCTGGCGCGCGACCGGCAGGGGTCGTGCCTCGCTTGCCACAGGCCCCCATCAAGGGAATCTGCGCGCGCGGCGGGCGCGGTCAGCCCAGATAGTCGTTGGGATCGACGCTGTCGAAACCGTCGCGGACCTCGAAATGCAGCGCGGCGGTGCCTTCGCGGCGGATCTCGGCCAGTTTCTGGCCGCGGCTGACGCTGTCGCCCTTGGTCACGGTGACATTGTCGATGTTGGAATAGACGGTCAGCAGGTTGTCGGGGTGCTTGATCACGATGATCGGCACGCCGTTCGTGTCCTTGGTGATAGCGGCAACGACGCCGGCGGCGGCGGCCTTGACCGCGGTGCCGGGACTGGCGGCGATGTCGATGCCGTCATTCTGGCCCTTGGCGTAGTCGCGGATGATGTCGCCGCGCACCGGGAAGATCATCGCAGCGCCGCTGCTGGCGGCGGTCTGCGTGGCGCCAAGGTCCGGGGCGCTGCTTTTTACCGGCTCGGCGGCGGGGACGGTGTCGTTCTCGGGCAGCGGGCGCGAGGCGGAGGGCGGCTCGGGTGTGGGCGAGCCGGCGCCGGGCTGGGTCGTGGCGGCTGCGGCCTGACGGTTGTCGCCGCTGTCGGGCAGGGCCACGGGGATCAGCAGGTATTGCCCTTCGCGCACCGAAAGGTCCGAGCCGAGCCCGTTCCAGTCGGCGAGGCTGCGCACCGAGACATCGTAAAGCCGGGCGATCGTATAGGCGGTTTCGCCGCGCTCGACCTTGTGGCGGACCGGTTCGACGCCGGACTGGGCCGAGGGCAGGGTGGTGGTCTGCACGCTGGCGGGTTGCGAGGCGTTGTTGATGGCGTCACCCGCAAGGGTGGTGATGTCGACCGCGCCCGGCGGTGTGATCGGCCCGCCGGAGGGTTCGGCGACGCGGCCGGGCAGGGCCACGACCTCGCCGTCGCGCAGGAGATCGCCGGTCTGGATGCCGTTGTAGCGTGCAAGCTCGCGGGGATCGACGCCGATCCGCGAGGCGAGGCTGGCCACCGTGTCGCCGCGCCGCGCCACCGCGACCTGGTAACCGGGATAGGAGATGATCCCGCGGCTGTCGGGTTCGGGACGGTTGGCGGTGGCGTTGGCAGCGGCCTCGGCGGTGCTGGGTGCGTTGCCGAAGGCGCCGCGCAGGTCGAAATCGAGCGGCTGGTCGCTGCAGGCGGTCAGCATCAGGATCGCGGTGCCTGCCAGGAGCGGCGCACTGGTTCTGGAAAAATTCATCTCGATCGGTCCTCGTCCTGCGCCCCTTGTTGACCGGGGCTCGGGTTTCCTACTCGTCCTTGCGGTCAGCCGTCGCGGCCCAGCCCCTCGACCAAGGGCACGAAGCGCACCGGGCGCATTTCGTCGTAATCGAACCCCGTCTCGTGGCGTGTGACGCGGATCAGGCTTTGCACGGCGTCGGACTGGCCGACCGGCAGCACCATGATACCGCCGATTTTCAACTGCGCCAAGAGCGGGCCGGGGGGATCTTCGGCGGCGGCGGTCACCAGGATGCGATCAAAGGGCGCCTGATCGGGGAGGCCGAAGCTGCCATCGGCGGTGACGGCGGTGATATTGGTGAGATCGAGTTCGCGAAAGATCGCGCTGGCCTCGTCGACCAGCCGCTTGTGGCGGTCCACGGTATAGACGCGCCGCGCGAGGTGGCTGAGGATCGCCGCCTGGTAGCCCGAGCCGGTGCCTACCTCGAGCAGCTTGTCGCGCGGGCTGACCTTGAGCGCCTGGCTCATCAGTCCCACCACCGAGGGCTGCGAGATGGTTTGGCCGCAGGCGATGGGCAGGGGCATGTCCTCATAGGCGCGATGGGCGAAATAGCCACGGATGAAGGGGCCGCGATCGACCTTTTCCATCGCCGTCAGCACCCGCTTGTCGGTGACGCCCTTGGAGCGCAGCGCGAAGAGGAACTGCATCTTGCGTTCGGCGATATCGGCGGCGTCGTCACTCATTCGATGGCCCTGAGCGCCTCCAGCGCGTCATGGGCCGTTAGGTCCGCGCGCATCGGCGTGACCGAGATATAGCCCTTGAGGTTCAAGTCGGCATCGGTGCCTTCGACGGTGGGTTGCTGCTGGGGCGCGCCGGTGACCCACAAGAAGCGCCGCCCTGAGGGCGAATGCACCGGCTGCACGCCAAAGCCCATGTCGCGGCGGAAGCCCTGCGGCGCGACCTTCAGCCCCTTTACCGCGGCGGCGGGGACGGGGGGGAAATTGATGTTGTAGAAGATGCCGTAATCGTCCCTGGTCCAGACGCCGCGCTCGAGGAGGGCGTTGAGCGTGGCGAGGCCATGCAGGCGGGCGGCCTCGAACGGGTCGTCGAGATCGCGGATCTCGGGGCCGTAATACTGGCTGAGGGCGACGGCGCGCAGCCCTTGCAGGGCCGCTTCCATCGCGCCGCCGAGCGTGCCGGAATAGAGCGCGTTCTCGGCTGAATTGTTGCCCCGGTTCACGCCCGAAAGCACCAGGTCGGGGGGATTGCCCTGCATCACGTCATGCACCGCGGCCAGCACGCAGTCGGCGGGGCTGCCCTCGGCGGCGAAGCGGCGCGGACCCATCTGGGAAATCATCATCGGGCGGGTGAAGGAAATGGCATGGCCGACGCCCGATTGCTCGAAGGCGGGGGCCACTGTCCAGACCTCGCCGTCATCACCGGCCAGCTGGGTCGCGATCTCCTCGAGCACCTTCAGGCCCGGTGCGTCGATCCCGTCGTCATTGGTGATGAGAATACGCACGGATCCGGCCCCTTCTGTCGCGTCGCGTTGCGCTCACTTCTATCCCTGTGGAGGCCCTGCGGCAAGCGCAAGACAGGCCTTGTGCCAAGGCTTCAGTCGAGCGTTGCCAGAAGGCGTCGCGCCTCGTCCTGAGCGGTGGCGAGGCCGCTGCGGTCTTCGCCCGGAAAGAAGCGGGCGCGGGTTGCGGTCTGCATCGGCTCGGGCGCAAGGATATGCACGGCCGGACCGGTGTTGACGCTTTCGGCCTGCCAGCTGCGCGCCATCGCGATCTGCGCGGCCTTGGTGGCGCCGTAGATACCGAAGAATTTCTGACCGGCGCGCGTATCGTCTGCAAAGAACAGCGCGCGGCCCGACTCGCCCAGAAGCGGCGCCACGAAGGCGATCAGGCGACCGGCGGCGGTCACGTTCACATCGACCGATTTTTCCCAGACATCCTCGTCGAGATGCGCGGCGGGCATCAGCGGTGCCGCGTTGATCGCGGTATGCGCCCATATATCCACGCCGCCCCAGCGATCATGGATCGAGCGGCAAAGCTGGCGCATGGCGTCGACCTTGGTGATGTCCATCGGCGCCAGCGTGGCGTTGCCGCCACGGGCCTTGATGCGATCATCGAGTTCCTCGAGCGCGCCGGTGGTGCGCGCCACGGCGACGATGTGATGGGTGTCGCAAAGCGCCTCGGCCAGGGCGAAACCCAGCCCGCGCGACGCACCGGTGATGAGGGCGATACGGTCTGTCATGGCACGGGTCTGGGCAGAAATCGGAGCGAGGTCAAGGGCAAACAGGGAGGCGCGGCGACACGCCCCGCCAAGGCGGGGCGTGGGCGCTTATTCCGCCGCCTTGATCTCGAATCCCTGTTCGATCATGTCCGAGGGCGCGACCGGGTATTCGCCGGAAAAACAGGCGTCGCAATATTGCGGGCAGTCGGCCTTGCGCCCACTGGCCTCGCCCACGGCGCGGTAGAGACCGTCGAGGGACACGAATCTGAGGCTGTCCACCTGAAGGTGGTCGCGCATTTCGTCCTCGCTCATGGTCGCGGCGAGGAGTTTCTCGCGCTGCGGCGTATCCACCCCGTAAAAGCAAGGCCAGGCGGTCGGCGGCGAGGCGATGCGGAAATGCACCTCGGCGGCACCGGCATCTAGGATCATTTCCTTGATCTTGCGGCTGGTGGTGCCGCGCACGACGCTGTCATCCACGAGGATCACGCGCTTGCCCTGGATCAGGGCGCGGTTCACGTTGAGCTTGAGACGCACGCCCATGTTGCGGATCTGCTCGGTCGGTTCGATGAAGGTGCGGCCCATATACTGGTTGCGGATGATCCCCATCGCATAGGGGATGCCCGATTCCTGGCTGTAGCCGATGGCCGCTGGCGTGCCGCTGTCGGGGACCGGGCAGACGATATCGGCATCGACCGGGGCCTCGCGCGCCAGTTCCACGCCGATCTGGCGGCGGGTCTCATAGACCGAGCGCCCGCCGATGATCGAGTCGGGGCGCGAGAAATAGACATGCTCGAAGATGCAGAAGCGGGGCTTTTGCGGGCGGAAGGGGAACTGGCTTTCGACGCCTTGTTCGGAGATCACCACCATTTCGCCGGGGGCGACTTCGCGCACGAACTTGGCGCCGATGATGTCGAGCGCGCAGGTTTCAGAGCTGAGCACCCAGCCATCGCCGACCTGGCCAAGAACCAGAGGGCGCACACCGAGCGGGTCGCGCACGCCAATGAGCTTGCTGCGGGTCATGGCGACGACGGAAAACGCGCCTTCGACGCGGCGCAGCGCGTCTTCCATTCGTTCGGGAATCGTGCGTTGCAGCGAGCGCGCCATCAGGTGGATGATGCATTCGCTGTCCGAGCTGGACTGGAAGATCGAGCCGCGCTCGATCAGTTCGCGGCGCAGGGCGTTGGCGTTGGTGATGTTGCCGTTATGGGCAATCGCCGCGCCGCCCATTGCGAATTCGCCGAAGAAGGGCTGCACGTCGCGGATCTGGGTCGGGCCCTTGGAACCGGCGGTGGAATAGCGCACATGCCCGATAGAGAGCGGGCCGGGCAGGGTTTCCATCAGCGATTGCTTGGTGAAATTGTCGCGCACATAGCCGAAGCGGCGCGCCGAATTGAACCCCTGTTCGGGGTCATGGCAGACGATGCCGCCTGCCTCCTGCCCGCGATGTTGCAGGGCGTGCAGCCCGAGGGCCACGAAATTTGCCGCGTCGGTCAGACCGATCACGCCGAATATGCCGCACTCTTCCTTCAGCTTGTCGGCGTCGGCGTCATCGGCCATTGCGTCGAAATCGAAGGGATGCGCGGGGGGCATATGCTTGGACAAGGGGCAGCTCCGAATCCCGGTCATGCATTCGACCCCTAGATAAGGGCTGTGGCAGCATATGTCACGAAACTATCACAGAAACTTGCGTCACGGCTGCGTGACAGGTCTGGCGCGGGTTTGGCGCAATCCAGGGAGGAAAGGGTGATCGTCGGTTCGCGTCTTGCGTCAGTAGCGCGAGAGCACCACGCCGCCCGCGACCATCAGCGCGGCCAGAATGCGGGGCAGCGAGATTTCACGCGCGGCGAGGCCGAAGATGCCGATATGGTCGATGACCAGCGCGGCGGTGATCTGGCCGAGGATCAGCACCGCCGTCAGCGTAAGCACGCCCAGAACCGGCACGCTGTAGAGCGTCGCCCAGACGAGGAATGCGCCGAGGATGCCGCCGGTCAGCAGGAGCCGGGGTGCCTGCGCCGCGCCGAGCAGCTTGCCCCCGTCGCCATAGGCCAGTGTGACCGTGACGAGGAGGACGAAGCCGACCCCGAAGGAGATCGTCGCCGCGCCGAGGCTGCTGGAGATATGGCGGCCAAGGGCGGAATTGATCGGCGATTGCAGCGCGATGGCCGCCCCTGCGACGGCGACAAGGATCATGGCGAAAAGGGGCGGTTGGGGCATCGCGGTCTATTGTCCTTGATCGTCAGGCCCGGCGCGCGCCCTATTCGCTGGCGGCGGGCGCCGTTGTCTGCGTGTCGGCGGGAGCGGCGGGCGCATCGCAGGCACCGACCAGCTGTTCATATTGGAGGGTGATCCAGCCAAGCGCCTGTTCGGGATTGCCATCCTCGATCTTGCCGGTCATCTGGCTGAAGATGCGCGCCGAGCGGCTGTCGTCGATGACCTGGATATTCTGGCCCGAGATCACGGTTTCATAGACGAAATAGGCGATCGCCACCAGGAGCACGCCGCGCGCCACACCGAAGAGAAAGCCGATCCCCTGGTCAAGCCCGCCAAGGGCGGAGCGCTGCACGAGTGACGAGAACAGCGGCGTGATGAGAGAGGCCACGATCAGAGCCACGGCGAAGACGACGGCAAAGGCGCCGATCATCGACAATTCGCAGCTGTCGGCGATGAAATCGCCCACGACCGGCACTTCCTTGACCAGCGGTTCGACCTGTGGGGCGAACATGAAGGCCAGGATACCGGCCACGATCCAGCCCGCGATGGCCAGTGCCTCGCGCACGAAGCCGCGCGAATAGGCCAGCAGCGCCGACAGCACGATGACTAGCGCTACGACGCCGTCGATGATTGTGAAACCGTCCATTCAAGATCCGTCCTGTCCCTGGTGGCGCTTACCCTGCACCGAAAACCTCACCCACGAAGGCGGTCAGATCGCTCATACGGGTGAGTGAAACGCCACCATTGCCACCGGATTTACCGCCGGACGGCAAGATAGCCGATGTGAAACCAAGTTTTCGCGCCTCTTTCAACCTGTTTTCCGTCTGGCCGACCGGGCGGAGCGCGCCCGAGAGGCTGATTTCGCCGAAAATCACCGTTTCCGCGGGGAGGCTCGAATCCTCGCGCGCACTGAGCAGCGCGGCGGCGACGGCAAGGTCGGCGGCGGGTTCGGAAATCTTGATGCCGCCCGCCACGTTGAGATAGACATCGAGCCCCGCGAAGGGGATGCCGCAGCGCGCCTCGAGCACGGCGAGCACCATCGCAAGGCGCGCGCCATCCCAGCCGACGACGGCGCGGCGGGCCTGCGAATGGGGGCTCGGGGCGACCAGTGCCTGCATCTCGACCAGCACCGGGCGGGTGCCCTCGATCCCGGCGAACACCACCGAGCCGGGGGCCGGATCGCCGCGCCCCGAAAGGAACAGTTCGGAGGGGTTGGCGACCTCGGCCAGCCCGCCGCCCGTCATCTCGAAGACGCCGATCTCGTCGGCGGGGCCGAAGCGGTTTTTGACGCTGCGCAGGATGCGGAACTGGTGGCCGCGCTCGCCCTCGAAATAGAGCACGGTATCGACCATGTGTTCGACCACGCGCGGGCCGGCGATCTGGCCGTCCTTGGTGACATGGCCGACCATGATGACGCTGGCGCCCTTGCGCTTGGCGAAGGTGGTCAGTTCATGGGCGGCGGCGCGCACCTGGCTGACGCTGCCGGGGACGCTGTCGACATTGTCGGCCCAGACGGTCTGGATCGAGTCGATGATGACGAGATCGGGCGATTCGGCTTCGAGCGTGGTGAGGATGTCGCGCAGGCTGGTGGCGGCGGCCAGTTTCACAGGGGCATCCGCCAGCCCGAGGCGCTGCGCGCGCATGCGGATCTGGGTGCTGGCCTCTTCGCCCGAGACGTAGAAGGTCTTGAGCCCGGCGCGGGCGAAACGGGCGGCGGCCTGCAAGAGGAGCGTGGATTTGCCGATACCGGGATCGCCGCCCACGAGGATGGCGCTGGCAGGCACCAGGCCGCCGCCCAGGACGCGGTCGAGTTCGGCCATGCCCGAGCCGGTGCGCGGAGGCGGGGCCTCGTTGGCAGAAAGGTCGGTGAGGGTGATCGGGCGGCCACGTCTCGTGCCCAGCGATTTCGAGGCGGGACCGGAGGAGAGCGGCGCATCCTCGGAGATGGTGTTCCATTCGCCACAGGCGTCGCAGCGTCCCGACCATTTGGAAAAGGACGCGCCGCAGGCCGAACAGGAAAAGGTGCCGGGTTTCGCCATGTCAGCGTCATGCCCCAAGCCGGGGAGAGCGTCAAACCCCTATTCGGCAGCGGCCTTGTTGGACAGTTCGATCACCTTGCCATCGGCATCGACGACATCTTCGTGGCCGAGTTCAGGCAACAGATCGCGCAGGTCGTCGCGCAGGCGGTTGAGCTGGCTGATGGCGACGCTTTCCTCGAGATCGACCATATGCGCCCAATCCCTCAGCTCGCGGCAGGTGTGTTTCGCCTGATCCAGCCGTGCGTTGAAGGCCTCGACCTCCTGCTGGCGTTGAGTGAGGAAGGCGCGGGCGCGCGCGACCTTCTCGTCCGAGTAGACATCGGCCAGTTCGCGGCTGATATGGGACATCTGCGCGGCGAGTTCCAGGATCTCGGGTTCGAGCGCTTCCAGGTCGGGATGGTCGCGGAGATAGGCAAGGCGCTCGCGCACGGAATCGAACTCGGAGCTGAGTTGAAACAGGCCCTGACGGTCGGCGGCATGGGCGGCGCAATAGGCGCGGGCCACGTCGCTCATGCCGATGTGAAAATCGCGGTGCGAGGATTCGAGGCGCATGATTCGCCGGTTGGCAGGCAGGAAGAAGCAGAGCATGACCACCAGCACCGTCACCGCGACCTGGGTGATGCGCCCGGCATTGTCATAGGGGACCGCGCCAATGTTCACGCTGAAGTCGAGCCACGGCAGATGGCCGAGGGCGGCAAGGAGCGTGACTGCGGTCAGGACAAGGGCGGAGAGCGCGAAGGCGCCCAGGGCAAGCCGTTGAAAAACGGCCTCGACGAGTTGCAGGAACGATCTCAACTGATACGACACGGTATTCCCCCCAGAATTCCGAACAGACCCCCACTATAGGCGAATTCTTGCCGATTGTCGCGTTAAACTTGGAAGAACCCTCCGGATCGAAGCCCCGAGGGTGCCTTGCGGACGCCGCTGGGAAGCATGGTGCGCGGCTCAGGCGGGGTCGCTGGACGGACGGTTGCGCGCCGCCGCGGTGCGCCATGCGATCAGGATCGAGGCGAGGATGCAGGCGGTGAACAGATAGAGCCCCCAGGCGACTTCGATCCGCCCGAGGCCGATGCCCTTGATCAGCGTGATATAGAGCGCGACGAGGAACACGTCGGCCATCGCCAGCTTGCCCAGAATGTCGAGCGCGGGCAGCACCTTGCGCCGGAGCAGGCCGAAATGGATGAGCGCAAGGCCGATGGTCTTGAGATAGGGCGCAAAGAGAGCGAACACGGTCACCACGAGCGCCAGCACCACATCGCTGCGCCAGAGACTTTGCAGGCCCGAGATGACGCTGATTTCCGAGAGGCCGAAGAGCGGCAGGTTCAGACCCGCGCGCATCAGGGGCGCAAACCACGCGACCGGGTAAAGGACCAGGAGCGCGAGGTTGGCGAGTTTGAGTAGGGTCACCGGACCGCCTCGATCGGGCCGGTGGCGCGGCCGTGGATGAACTGGTCGAGATAGGGATCGCCGCTGTTGTCCATATCGGCGACGGGGCCGGTCCATTTGATCACGCCGTCATGCAGCATCGCCACGTTGTCGGCGATGGCGCGCACCGAGGTCATGTCATGGGTGATGGTCATGGCGGTGGCGCCCATCTCGGTGACGATCTCGCGGATCAGGTCGTTGATGACGCCCGCCATGATCGGATCGAGCCCGGTCGTGGGTTCGTCAAAGAAGATGATTTCCGGTTCGGCGCAGATGGCGCGGGCGAGGCCGACGCGTTTCTGCATCCCGCCGGAGAGTTCGGCGGGGAACTTGTCGGCCTGTTCGGGAGTCAGACCGACGCGGCGCAGTTTCTCGATGGCGATCTCGCGGGCCTCGTCCCTCGGGCGCTTGAGCGAGCCGCGAAGCAGGCGGAAAGCGACGTTCTGCCAGACGGGCAGGGAATCGAACAGCGCGCCGCCCTGGAACAGCATTCCGAAACGCGCAAGGAAGGCGTCGCGGTCGCCGCGCGTCACGTCCTTGCCATCGAGAAGGATGTCGCCGGAATCGTGGCGGATCAGCCCGAGCACGCATTTCAGCGCCACCGATTTGCCGGTGCCCGAGCCGCCGATGATGACCATCGACGTGCCGGTGGGAATGGTGAGGTCCACCCCTTGCAGCACCTTGTTCGCCCCGAAGGCCTTATGGACGTTCCTGAGTTCGATCATGCGGAAAAGAACAGTTCTGTCAGGATGTAGTTGGAGGCCAGGATCAGCACCGAGGCGGCGACCACCGCCGCCTTGGTCGCGCGCCCTACGCCCTGTGCGCCGCGCCCCGAATTCATGCCGTAATAGCAGCCCATCAGCGCCACGATGAAGCCGAAGACCGCACCCTTGATCATGCCGGAGGCCACGTCCCATGTCTCGAGAAAGTCGATGGTGTTGTGCAGGTAGGTGCCGGCGCCGAAATCGAGCCGCCCGACGCCCACGAGAAAGCCGCCCATGATGCCGATTGCATCGCCGACGCCGACCAGCAGCGGCACCGCCAGCGTCGCCGCCAGCACGCGCGGCAGGGTGAGGTATTTCATCGGGTTGGTGGAAAGTGTGGTGAGCGCGTCGATCTGCTCGGTCACCTTCATGGTGCCGATCTCGGCGGCGATGGAGGAAGCGACGCGGGCCGCCACCATGAGGCCGCCCAGCACCGGGCCAAGTTCGCGTGTGAGACCGATGGCGACGATCGAGGGCACCACGGTTTCGGCGTTGAAACGCGCGCCACCGGCATAGATCTGAAGCGCCAGCGCGCCGCCGGTGAACAGCGCCGTCATGCCCACCACCGGCAGCGAGAGCCAGCCGATCTGGATCAGCGCATGGCCGAATTCGCGCGCATAGAAGGGCGGGCGCAGAAGATGGGTGACGGTGGCGGCGGCAAAGAGCGCGATGCGCCCGATCACCGCCATGATCAGCAGCGTCTGGCGACCGAGCCGGCCGAGAAGGGCGGTGATGAGTTTCATCCGCCGATATAGCGGCGCAGGTAGCGCGCCCCGAGCGAGGTGAGGATCTCGTAACCGATCGTCCCGGCATTGTCGGCGAGGTCGTCGACGCCCTGTTCGGTGCCGAGCAGTTGCAGCGATTTCGGATCGTGGTCGAGATCGGTGACATCGACGCCGATCAGGTCCATCGAGATCCGTCCGGCAATCGGGCAGGCTGTGCCGTCCTCGGCCAGAAGCGAGCTCTGCGGCCCGAGCGCGCGCAGGATGCCGTCGCCATAGCCCGCGGAGACGGTGGCGATGCGGGTCGGGCGGTGTGCGGTGAAGGCATTGGCATAGCCGACGGTTTCGCCCGGATCGAGGTCTCGGCACTGGATCACGGGAAGGTCGAGCGTCACGACCGGGCGCGCATCGGCAAAGGGGCGCCCGCCATAGACGCCGATGCCGGGGCGGCACATGTCGAAATGGTAGTCCGGCCCCATGAGCACGCCGCCGGTATTGGCAAGGCAGCGGGGCACGTCGAGCCCATCGGTCATCTCGTGAAAGGCATGAAGCTGCTGGCGGTTCATCGGGTGGTCTGGCAGGTCGGCGCAGGCGAGGTGGCTGATGAGCAGCGCCGGGGACTGGCCGAGGGCCACGTCGCGCACCGCCGCCCATTCGCCGGGCTCCATTCCGAGCCGGTTCATGCCGGTGTCGAGCTGGATGCCGAAGGGATGGCCGGGCAGCGCCTCGGCGTGGCGGATCATCTGGTCGAGCGAGTTGAGCATCGGGATGAGGCCGGTATCGCCGATCATGTCGGCATCCCCCGGCATATGCCCGGAAAAGACGTAGATCGCGGGCGAAGGCCCCAGCGTGGCGCGCAGGGCCGCGCCTTCCTCGGCGACGGCGACGAAGAAGCTGCGCGCGCCGGCATGGGCCAGGCTGCGCGCGACGCGCGCGGTCCCGAGCCCATAGGCGTCGGATTTGACGACGGCGGCGGTTTCACCCGCGCTCATGGCGTCGAGCGCGCGCCAGTTGGCGAGGATCGCGTCAAGGTCGATGGTCAGCGTGCCTGTGCTCATGGGAGAGGGTTTTGCCACGGTGAGGGTCGGGGTCAAGGGGAAAGCGGCGGCGGCGCGCATATGGCGCTGTTGCGGGGGGCGCTGCCCCCGCCGCCGCAAGCGGCGACTCCCCCGGGATATTTGTGAACAGAAGAAGCCCTGGGGGCGCAAGAGGCGGGCGCGGTCAGAATTCGCGCTCGCCCGCGCCGTCCTGCTGCCAGGGTTTCACGAGATTGCCGAAGCGGGTGAACTGGCCCTCGAAGCTGAGTTCGATGGTGCCGATGGGGCCGTGGCGTTGCTTGCCGATGACCACTTCGGCCTTGCCGTGCAGGCGTTCCATGCGTTCCTGCCAGGCGGCCATTTCATCGAGCCGGTCATCGGAGGGTTTTTCGCGCTCGGCATAATACTCTTCGCGGAAGACGAACATGACGACATCCGCGTCCTGTTCGATCGAGCCGGATTCGCGCAGGTCCGAGAGCTGCGGGCGCTTGTCCTCGCGCGATTCGACCTGGCGCGAGAGCTGGCTGAGGGCGATCACGGGGATGTCGAGTTCCTTGGCGATGGCCTTGAGCCCTTGGGTAATCTCGCTCACTTCGTTGACGCGGCTGTCCTTGGCCGATGCCGGGCGCACCAGTTGCAGGTAGTCCACGATCAGCACGTCGAGCCCGTGGGTGCGCTTGAGGCGGCGCGCCCGCGCGGCGAGCTGGCTGATCGGCAGGGCGGGCGTGTCGTCGATGAAGAGCGGGCAGGATTCGAGCGCCTTGGCGGCATCCACGAAGCGGCGGAATTCCGGTTCCGTCATGTCGCCGCGCCGGATCTGTTCGGAGGGGACTTCGGCGGCCTCCGAAAGGATCCTTGCGGCGAGCTGTTCGGCGCTCATCTCGAGACTGTAGAAGCCCACGACGCCGCCCTCGATGGCGCCCTGGGTGCCGTCGGGACGCTCGCCCATGCGATAGGCCTTGGCGATGTTGTAGGCGATGTTCGTGGCCAGCGAGGTCTTGCCCATCGAAGGGCGCCCGGCCAGGATCAGAAGGTCGGACTTGTGCAGCCCGCCGAGTTTGCGGTCCATGTCGATCAGACCGGTCGAGATGCCCGCCAGCCCGCCATCGCGCTGATAGGCGGCATTGGCGACATTGACCGCATCGGTCACGGCGCGCAGGAAGCTCTGAAAGCCGCTTTCGGTCTGGCCCTGTTCGGAGAGCTGGTAGAGCTTCTGCTCGGCCTCGACGATCTGGTCGCGCGGTTCGCTTTCGACTTCGGCACGCGCGGCCTTGCCGACGATGTCATGGCCAAGCGCGATCAACTCGCGCCGGATCGCCATGTCATGGATCATCTGGGCATAGTCACGCACGGCGAAGGCGCTGATCGCCGCCCCTGCGAGTCGCGCGAGGTAAGCCGGGCCGCCGAGTTCCTTGAGGCCCTCGTCATCCTCGAGGAACGCTTTCAGCGTGACCGGCGAGGCGAGGTTGCCCTTGCCGATCCGCGCCACGGCGGTCTCGTAGATGCGCTGATGGACGGGATCGTAGAAATGATGCGGCTTGATGATCGAGGCGACGCGGTCATAGACCTCGTTATTGGTCAGCAGGGCGCCCAGCAATTGCTGCTCGGCCTCGATGGAATGCGGCATGGTCTGCGCATCCTGGATCTCGGTGCCGGTGGCGTTGAAGCTCGCGACTTCGTTCATGATCTCCCCCGTTCCTGCTGGATCACCGCTCATAGCGCCCGTGCGCAGGGGTGGACAACGTGGAACAACTCTGTGGATGATCTGTGGATATCCTCGGGTGCCCCATATTGCCGCCTGAGAGGGGTATCCGTCAACATGTAGTGTGTTCACCGAGGCGCGACGCCGCCGACGTGGCGAATTCGCCGCAACCCGCTTTTTTCTGAATGCCGAGGCACACAGGTCACTGTCCGGCAGTCACGATTCGTTCAGCCGCGCGCCGCCTGCCATGCGCGCGGATCATCCAGAAACGATTCGACCCCGTCGAGCGTCGCGGCGTCGAAGCTGCCCTGGGCGCGGGCCTCGGCCAGAACGTCGCGCCAGGTGCAGAGGTAATGCAGCGCCACGCCATGATCGCCGAGGGTCTTCTCGGTTTCGGGGAAGATGCCGTAATAGAAGATCACCGCCGTATGTGCGCAGGTCGCGCCGGTGTCACGGATCGCATCGACGAAGCTCAGTTTGGAGCCGCCATCGGTGGTCAGGTCCTCGACCAGCAGCACCCGGTCGCCTTCGGTCATCACGCCCTCGATGCGGGCGTTGCGCCCGTAGCCCTTGGGCTTCTTGCGCACATAGGTCATCGGCAGCGCCATGCGTTCGGCCACCAGCGCGGCAAAGGGGATGCCTGCGGTCTCGCCCCCGGCAATGTTGTCGAAGGCTTCAAACCCGGCGTCGCGCATTACGGTCACAGTGAGGAAATCCATCAGCGTGGCGCGGATGCGGGGAAAGGAGATCAGCTTGCGGCAGTCGATATAGGTGGGCGAGGGCAGGCCGGAGGCCAGGGTGAAGGGCTCTGCCGCGTTGAAATGCACGGCTTCGATCTCGAGCAGCATGCGGGCGGTGAGGCGGGCGATCTCGTCGCGCGGCGGGTAGGCGGTGGGGATCATCGATGTGCTCCTGTAGAAGACGGCGGGCGGCGCTCAGTCGGCGACGGACCAGTGGACGGGAAAACCGGGATCGAAGACGGTGACGGGGCCGTCGCCGGTTTCGATATGCGCCGGGAAGCGGGTGGGCGCGTTGCCCTTTACCAGCGTCAGTGTCGCGTCATTGACCGGCAGGCCGTAAAAGCCGGGGCCGTGGCGCGAGGCGAAACCTTCGAGCCGCTCGAGCGCGCCCTCTTCCTCGAAGACATGCGCCAGCAATGGCATCGTGTTGGTGGCGGTGAAGCATCCCGCGCAGCCGCAGGCGCTTTCCTTGGCATCGTCGAGATGCGGGGCGCTGTCGGTGCCGAGGAAGAAGCGCGCATCGCCCGAGGTGGCGGCGCCGCGCAGCGCGAGGCGATGGGATTCGCGCTTGGCCACGGGCAGGCAGTAGTAATGCGGCTTGATCCCGCCGACCAGGATATGGTTGCGGTTGATGATCAGGTGATGGGTCGTGATCGTGCCAGCAAGGCCGCTCTCGGCGGATTTGATGTAATCGATGCCGTCGCGTGTCGTGACATGCTCCATCACCACCCTGAGCTTCGGCACGGCGCGGCGCAGCGGGTCGAGCACGCGGTCGATGAACACCGCCTCGCGGTCGAAGATGTCGATCTCGGGATCGGTCACTTCGCCATGCACGCAAAGCGGACAGCCGGATTCGGCCATGGCCTCGAGCACGCCGCGCACGCGGTCGAAATCGCGCACGCCGCTGCCGGAATTGGTGGTGGCCCCCGCCGGGTAGAGCTTGACAGCTGTGATGAGCCCTTCGGCGTGGGCGCGCGCCACGTCGGTCGGATCGGTCGCCTCGGTCAGGTAGAGGGTCATGAGCGGCGTGAAATCCGCGCCTGCGGGCAGGGCGGCCATGATCCGGTCGCGATAGGCGCGGGCATCGGCCCCGGTGACCACGGGAGGCACGAGGTTGGGCATGATGATGGCGCGGGCGAAATCGCGCGCGCTTTCGGGCAGGACGGCGCGCAGCATCGCGCCGTCGCGCAGATGCAGGTGCCAGTCGTCGGGGCGGGGGAGTGTCAGGCTCTGGCTCATGGGTCCGAGCCTTTACACAAACATGCAGCGCACCGCCAGATACCACGGCATCGCTGCGGCGCGTTCGGGCGCGGTTCAGTCCGCTTCGCGCTCGGGCATGGCGAGCCCCTTGGTCTCGGCGGTCTGATAGGCCGAGCGCAGCGCGCGGCGGAACCGCGGGCCGGGTGTGTCGCGCATGATGCGGCGACACCAGAGCGCCACCAGGAAATGTCGCTTTTCATGTTCGAGACGCGCCAGGACGCGCTTGAGATAGGGGACATGGGTGCGGCGCGCGCGCATCATCAGCGCGAGGCTCCGGCTGGTGAGGCGGCCGGCGCTGACCTGGGCGAGGATGCGCAGCAGGATGTCCATCCCCAGAAGCGATTGCTGAAGCCGCGTGCCCATGAAGCGCAGCCTGAAGCGGGTGACGTTGGGCCGGGTAAAGAGCGCCGAATGCATCGCGTCCAGCTTGATCTCGGGATCATAGAGGACAAAGGCGTGTTCGGCAGCGTCCAGCATGTCGGGCGCATAGCCGTAGCGGTCGTCGAAGGCGGTGCGCCGCATCGCGGTGTAGCGGTCGTCCCATTCGGTGATACGCGGGTCCAGCGTGGCCTGCGGGCGCAGTGCCACTACCCGCGCGCCGGGAGCCGCCACCGAGAACGCCGCCGCCGCATAGCCGCAGGCGCCCTCGCCGTAGAAGATGACCTGCTCGAACTCGTCGAAGAACCCGTCATCGACCAGGCGGTCGAAATAGCCATAGACATGGCGGTCGCGAAACCAGCTGTCGCCATTGCAGACCACGCAGAGATGCGACCAGCCGAGCGCCTTGACCATCGTCCAGCCCAGAGGATGTGCGTTCTGCGATTGTTCGATGATGACCTGTCTGGTCTCGAAGGTGACCAGGAGCGTCGGCTTCTCCTCGAGGAATATCGCCGCGTGCCGCCGCCCGAGACGTTCGACATAGCCGTCCTCGTCGACGATCCCCTCGGCAGCGTCCAGCCATGCCGACCAGTCAAGCCCGCCGAGCGGCGTGTCATAGGTATTGGGGCTGTCCTGCATTCTGCTCTGATCCTTTTCCTGCGTCCTTGCGCAGCGGCCGCTTGTAACGGCTTCGACGCCACCGGAATAGGGGTCAATCTGGGCGAAAATTGGGAAAATCCAAGGGCTTTCTGGTGCCTTGGGCGGGGCCGCTTCCGAACCCGTGACGCTTGACGCTGGGCGCGCGCGCATGCACTTCTTGGCGCATGGCCAAGGGAGGCGCGGATGAAGACGATACCGGGGTCGATCGATGAGGTGCAGGCGATGCTCGCCGAAGAGGGCTATGTCTGCGACCGGGCGCTTGGAACGGTGGTGTTTCTCGCGCTCAGGCTGGGGCGGCCGCTGTTCCTCGAAGGCGAGGCGGGGGTGGGCAAGACCGAGATCGCCAAGGCCATCGCCGCCGGGCTCGGGCGGCGGCTGATCCGGCTGCAATGCTACGAGGGGCTGGATGCGGCGAGCGCCGTCTACGAGTGGAACTTCGCCGAACAGATGATCGCCATCCGCACCGCCGAGGCGATGGGGTTCGAGGGCGCCGGCGCGGATCGCGATGCCTTGAAGGACGAGCTGTTCACCGAGCAATACCTGATCGAACGCCCGCTCCTTCAGGCCATGCGCCCGCAGGATGGCGGGCCGCCGGTGCTGCTGATCGACGAGCTCGACCGCACCGATGAACCTTTCGAGGCCTTCCTGCTCGAGGCGCTCAGCGATTTCCAGGTGACGATCCCCGAACTCGGCACCATCGTGGCCCCGGCGCCGCCGATCGTCATCCTGACCTCGAACCGCACCCGCGAAGTGCATGACGCACTCAAGCGGCGCTGCCTCTATCACTGGGTCGACTACCCGGATTTCGACCGCGAGATGGAGATCCTCCATGCACGTGCCCCCGAAGCCGCTGAAAGCCTCAGCCGCGAGGTCGTGGCCTTCGTCCAGCGGCTGCGCGGCGAGGACCTGTTCAAGAAACCCGGCGTTGCCGAAACCATCGACTGGGCCAAGTGCCTGCTGGCGCTCGATGTCATAACCCTCAGTCCCGAGGTGATCGCCGACACGATCGGCGCGATCCTGAAATACCAGGACGATATCCAGCGCCTTCAGGGTTCCGAGGCCAAGCGCCTGCTGGACGAGGCCAAAGCCAGCCTCGGCCCGGACTGATGCTTCATCTTGCCGGAAATACTCCGGGGGTTTGGGGGCTGGCCCCCAAGCGGCGCCATGGTTGACTATCCCGCGCTCGACCTGCCGGAAAATCCCCGGTTGACCCAGAACGTCATCCATTTCGCCCGCGCGCTGCGCAAGGCGGGGCTGCCGGTGGGCACGGGGCGGGTGATCGACGCGATCCGCGCCGTCGAGGCGGCGGGGTTCACCTCGAAGACGGATTTCTTCTACACGCTGCGCGCCTGTCTGGTCACGCGCCCCGAGCATCGCGCGGTCTTTGCCCAGATCTTCCGTCTCTACTGGCGTGACCCGCGCTACATGGAACACATGATGGCGATGATGCTGCCCGCCATCCGGGGCGTCCAGGACGAGCGCGCGGCGCAGGCCGCCGAGAAGCGCGCTGCCGAGGCGTTGCTTGACGGGATCGAACCCGAGACGCCCGCCCAGGGGCGCGAGGAGGGCAAGGACGACGAGATCGAGATCGAGATCGACGCCTCGGCCACGATGTCCGCCGAAGAACGGCTGCGCCAACTCGATTTCGAGCAGATGAGCACCGACGAGATCGCTGCGGCCAAGCGGATGCTGGCGCGGCTCAGCCTGCCGGTGAAGCCCCTGAAATCGCGCCGCGCGATGGCCAGCGCGCAGGGCACGCGGGTCGATGCACGCGCCACGCTGCGCGCCGCCATGCGCCGAGGGGGCGAACTGCGTCGCATCCACATGCAGAAGCCGCGCGCGCGCTGGCCCAATCTGGTCGTCTTGTGCGACATTTCCGGCTCGATGAGCCAATACAGCCGCATGGTGCTGCATTTCCTTCATGCGGTGGCCAACGAGAAAGGTGCTGGCTGGGCTCGGGTCCATGCCTTCACCTTCGGCACACGGCTGACCAATATCACCCGTCACCTGGACCGGCGCGACGTCGACAGCGCGCTGGCCGCAGCCGGGCAGGAGGCGCAGGACTGGGAGGGCGGCACCCGGATCGGTGATTGCCTGCATGCCTTCAACCGCGACTGGTCGCGCCGGGTGATGGGGCAGGGCGCGGTGGTGCTGCTGATCACCGACGGTCTGGACCGGGGCGATGCGGAGGCGCTGGAGCGCGAGATCGAGCGCCTGCATCTGAGCGCACGCCGCCTGATCTGGCTCAACCCGTTGCTCCGTTGGGAAGGCTTCGCGCCGCGTGCCAGCGGGATTCGCGCCATGCTGCCGCATGTCGATGCCTTTCGCGCTGGCCATTCCATCGCCACGCTCGAGGCGCTGGCCGAGGCGATTTCCCGCCCCGGCGATGCGGGCGAAAAGGCGCGCCTGATGGCGGCGATGGACGCCGCGCCCTGAGCGCGCGCGTTGCGATAGATCATTGCGTTTCCGTTTCCGTTGATATATTCAACAATCAGAATGTAATTGATGGAAGGAAATCCGAATGGTCCTCAACTGGAAAACCGGTGGGGTGCTTCTGGGGCTCGTGTTCTTCCTGGCGGTGTTGCTGGTAAAGCCGATCGGCGTTTCCACGCAATTCGTCATCCTGGACGCGATCATCGCCGACGCGGTGAACCCCGATCTGATCACTCAGACCGAAGACGGCTACAGCTCGACCAATGCTTACCTTGCGAAATCGGGCGGGGCCTATGCGAAGAACGCTGCCAACCCTCTGAATTACAGCTTTGTTTTCGTGCTGGCGATGGCTTTGGGTGCGTTCCTGTCGGCGATGGCGCGTGGCGGTGTGGGCGCGGATGAGCGCAAGCTCCCGGCGATCTGGTATGCCAATTACGGCGACACGCCAATCAAGCGCTATGCCGTGGCGTTTCTGGGCGGTTTCATCGTGCTTTACGGTGCGCGCCTGGCGGGGGGGTGCACCTCGGGACACATGATGTCGGGGATGATGCAGACCGCCGTGTCGGGCTATGTCTTTGCCGCTGGTGCCTTCGCCGCGGCGCTGCCCGTCGCCATCATGATGTACAAGCAGGAGGGCTGAGTCATGACAACCATCATATTGGCCATCGTGATCGGCGCCGCGTTCGGCGCTGTTCTGGACCGGATCGGCGCCACCAATCCCAACTGGATCGGCAAGATGCTGAGCCTGACCAACCTGCATTTGATGAAGACCATCCTGCTGGCTATCGGCACCGGGTCGATCCTGATGTTCGCAGGCCAGATGGCGGGCCTTGTCGATGTCGGCCACATGAGCGTCAAGGCGGCTTATGCGGGCGTGTTCATCGGCGGGCTGATGCTGGGCGCGGGCTGGGCCGCGGCGGGCTATTGCCCCGGCACCGGAATCTGCGCTGCGGCCTCGGGGCGCAAGGATGCGCTGTTCTTCATCGCCGGGGGTCTGCTGGGCGCAGCCGCCTACATGATGACCTATCCGGCCTGGAAGTCGGCGGGGCTGCTGGATGGCGGCAAGCTGACGCTGGGGGTGGTTCCCGGCGCGGGCTATGACGCGGTCAGCACCTTGCCGGGAGATATCCTGGGCATCGTCATCGGTGCGGGGTTCGTGGTGATCGCCATCGCCTTGCCCGAACGCCTGCGCGGCGGCGGCGAGGCCGTCGCCCCGGCCGAGTAACGCTTGGCGTCATTTGTGCGCCACATCGCCCGCCCCCTGCGCAACGCCGGGGGCGGGTTTTTTCGTTTGTAGAACCGAGCGGCGCGTCCCATATTGCCGGGCGAGGGAGGCGCCAGATGGACAGGTTCGACAGGATCCCGGAAATCGCGCTTGCGTGGCACCGCGCAGGCAAGGGTGCAGCGCTGGCCACGGTGGTCGAGACATGGGGCAGCGCCCCGCGACGGGTGGGCAGCCAGCTGGCCATTTCCGGCGAAGGCGAGATCGAGGGGTCTGTCTCGGGCGGCTGCGTCGAGGGTGCGGTCGTGGCCGAGGCCATGGACGCGATCGAGGACGGCAAGCCGGTGATGCTGGGATACGGGGTGAGCGACGGCGATGCCTTTGCCGTGGGGCTGGCCTGTGGCGGCACGATCCGCGTCATGGTCGAGCCGGTCGGCCCGGTGATGCCGGTGGCCCTGCTGGAGGAACTGGTTGCGGCGCGCGCGGCGCGCGAGCCCGTCGCCTATGTCACCGGCATGACAGCCAAGCCGCGCCTTGCGCGCAACGGCTTTGACGAGAGGTTCCGCATGGACCGCTCGGGGTTCGAGGCCGATGGCGAGACCTTTGTCGCCATTCACAACCCGCCCTTGCGGATGATCATCGTGGGGGCCGTGCATATCGCGCAGGCGCTGGTGCCGATGGCGCGGATCGCGGGCTATGACCCGCTGCTGATCGACCCGCGCGAGAGTTTCGGGAGCGCCGAGCGGTTTCCCGGCGAAACCATTCGGCATGACTGGCCCGACGAGGGCGTGCAGGCCTTTGGGCTCGATGCGCGCACGGCGCTGGTTCTGCTGACGCATGATCCCAAGCTTGATGATCCGGCGCTGGAACAGGCGCTCGCGAGCGACGTCTTCTATATCGGTGCGCTTGGCTCGACGCGGACCCATGCGAAGCGGGTCGAGCGGCTGCGCGAGCGGGGACATGGAGATGCGGCCATCGCCCGCATTCATGGCCCTGTGGGGCTGGATATCGGCGCGGCGGGACCGGCCGAGATCGCGCTCAGCATCCTTGCCGAAGTGACCCGTGTGCTGAGGCGCGGGGCATGAAATTCGGCGCCGTGCCCGTGACCGAGGCCGAAGGCGCGATCCTGGCCCATTCGCTGCGTCTTGGCGATGGCCGGCTGCGCAAGGGCGTTGTGCTGAATGCCGAGCATATCGCGACCCTGCGCGATGCGGGTATCAGCGAGGTGAGTGTCGCGCGGCTCGAGAGCGGGGATATCCACGAAGACGAAGCCGCGCAGGTGCTGGCAAAAGCCCTGTGTGAAGGCGCGGGGAGCATCCATTGCACGGCGCCCTTCACCGGGCGGGTGAACCTGATCGCGGATGGCCCAGGTGTGGTGCTGATCGACGCGGCGCGCATCGATGCGGCCAATGCCGTGGACCCGATGATCACCGTGGCGACGGTGGCGCCGTTCCACCAGTTGCAGGCCGGGGGCATGGCGGCGACGGTCAAGATCATCGCCTATGGTGTGTCGGGCACGGCGCTGAACGCAGCGGCGGACCATGCGCATGGTGCGATTCGGTTCGCGGGGCCGGTGTATGGCAGCGCCAGCCTGATCCTGACGGAAATTCCCGGCGGGCCGGGCGACAAAGGCATCGATGCGGTGGAGAACCGCCTGAAGGGTCTTGGCATGCGCCTGTGCGAAACCCTGCGCTGCGCGCATGACGAAGCCGCGCTGGCCGAGGCCATCGGGCAGGCACAAGGTGACGTGGTGCTGATCCTGACCGCCTCGGCCACCTCGGACCCGCACGACACCGCGCCAGGCGCGCTGATCCGCGCGGGCGGACGGATCGAGCGGTTCGGCCTTCCGGTCGATCCGGGAAACCTGTTGTTTCTGGGCGATATCGGCGGACGGCCGGTGATCGGCCTGCCCGGCAGCGCGCGCTCGCCGGTGCTGCACGGGGCGGACTGGGTGCTGGCGCGCGTCGCCTGCGGCGTGGCGCTCGACAGTGCCGCGATGGCCGCGATGGGGGTGGGCGGCCTGCTCAAGGAGATCCCGACGCGCCCGCAACCCCGCCAGCCCGGGGCGGGCCGCGCGCCGCGCACGGATGGGACAAACTGAAAAACCGGGTTCTCAAGTGGCAAGGCCCGTGCTTAACTCCCATCAGCCAATACGAAAGCCAAATGGGAGGAAACGATGCCACAGGTCAAAATGACCGTGAATGGCAAGCCCGCATCCGGTGAGGTTGAAGGCCGCACGCTGCTTGTCGAATTCCTGCGCGAAAACCTGGGCCTGACCGGCACGCATGTGGGCTGCGATACCAGCCAATGCGGTGCCTGCGTCGTGCATGTGGACGGCAAGGCGGTGAAATCCTGCACCATGTTCGCCGCCGAGGCCGAGGGCGCAGAGGTGCTGACCATCGAAGGCGTCGCCGCGCCGGATGGCACGATGGACGCGGTGCAACAGGCCTTTCAGGAGCATCACGGGCTGCAATGCGGCTTTTGCACGCCGGGCATGGTGATGTCGGCGCGCGCCCTTCTGGCGGAGAACCCGACACCCAGCGAGGCCGAGATCCGCGACTACCTGGAAGGGAATATCTGCCGCTGCACCGGCTATCACAACATCGTCAAGGCGATCATGGCCGCTTCCGGGCAGGATGTGAGCACGATCGCCGCTGAATAGGACGACCGGCGGGGCCACCCGCCCCCCAGAGGGAGGAGACTACCAATGCCCAAGGATTCAGGCATCGGCGCCAGCAGCAAGCGGCGCGAGGATGTGCGGTTCCTGACCGGAGCCGGACATTACACCGACGACATCGACCTGCGCGGTCAGGCCTATGTGCATTTCCTGCGCTCGGATGTGGCGCATGGCATTCTGAAGAACGTTGACACCAGCGCGGCTGAGGGAATGCCGGGCGTTGTGCGCGTGTTCACCGGCGCTGACTTCGCCGAGGTGGGCGGGCTGCCCTGCGGCTGGCAGATCACCGACCGTGAGGGTAACCCGATGCAGGAACCCGCGCATCCGGTGCTGGCGCAGGGAAAGGTGCGCCATGTGGGCGACCCGATCGCCGCCGTGGTGGCCGAGACACGCGAACAGGCCCGTGACGCCGCCGAGGCGATCGAGGCCGAGATCGAGGATCTGCCCGCCGTTGTCGACATGAAGGCGGCGCTGAAGGACGGCGCGCCCAAGGTCCATGACGACCTGACCAGCAACCTTTGCTATGACTGGGGCTTCGTCGAGGAGAACCGCGAGGCGGTGGATGCGGCGATCAAATCCGCCGCCCATGTGACCACGCTCGAACTCAAGAACAACCGGCTTGTGGCCAACCCGATGGAGCCGCGCGTGGCGGTCGGCGATTACAGCCGCTCGACCGGCGAGTCGACGCTCTACACCACAAGCCAGAACCCGCATGTGATCCGCCTCTTGATGGGCGCCTTCGTGCTGGGAATACCCGAACACAAGCTGCGTGTGGTGGCGCCAGATGTGGGCGGGGGGTTCGGCTCGAAGATCTTCCATTACGCCGAAGAGGCCTTCTGCACCTTTGCCGCCAAGGCGCTCAACCGGCCGGTGAAATGGACCTCGTCGCGCTCGGAGGCCTTCATCACCGACGCGCATGGGCGCGATCATGTGACCAAGATCGAACTGGCGCTCGACAAGGACAACAATTTCGTCGCGCTGCGCACCGAGACCCACGCGAATATGGGTGCGTATCTGTCGACCTTCGCGCCTTCGGTGCCGACATGGCTGCACGGCACGCTGATGGCCGGCAATTACAAGACGCCGCTGATCTACGTGAACGTGAAGGCGGTGTTCACCAATACCGTGCCGGTCGATGCCTATCGCGGCGCCGGGCGCCCCGAGGCGACCTTTCAGCTTGAGCGCGTGATCGACAAGGCCGCGCGGGAACTGGGCGTTGATCCGGTTGAGCTGCGGCGGCAGAATTTCATCACCGAGTTCCCCTATGCCACCCCGGTTGCGGTGGAATACGATACCGGCGATTACAATGCCACGCTCGACAAGCTGCTGGAGATCGCCGATCTGGCCGGTTTCGAGGCGCGGCTTGCGGAGTCCAAGAAGAACGGCAAGCTGCGGGGGCTGGGCGTCAATTGCTATATCGAGGCCTGCGGCATCGCGCCCTCGCATCTGGTCGGCCAGCTTGGCGCGCGCGCCGGGCTCTATGAATCGGCCACGGTGCGGGTCAATGCCACCGGCGGGCTGGTGGTGATGACCGGCAGCCACAGCCACGGGCAGGGGCACGAGACGTCTTTCGCGCAGGTGGTCGCCGACATGATCGGCATCGACGAGAATATGGTCGAGATCGTTCATGGCGACACTGCCAACACGCCGATGGGCATGGGCACCTATGGCTCGCGCAGCCTTGCGGTGGGTGGCTCGGCCATGGTGCGCGCCACCGAGAAGATCATCGCCAAGGCGCGCAAGATCGCGGCCCACCTGATGGAGGCCTCCGAGGCCGATATCGAGTTGAAGAACGGCCAGTTCAGCGTTGCGGGCACCGACAAGTCCGTTGCCTGGGGCGATGTCACGCTGGCGGCTTATGTGCCGCATAACTACCCGCTCGAGGATCTTGAACCGGGGCTTGAGGAAACCGCCTTCTACGATCCGTCGAACTTCACCTACCCGGCGGGTGCCTATGCCTGCGAGGTGGAGGTCGACCCGGATACCGGCAAGGTCACGATCGAGGGCTTCGCCGCCGCCGACGATTTCGGCAATGTGGTGAACCCGATGATCGTCGAGGGGCAGGTGCATGGCGGGCTGGCGCAGGGGATCGGCCAGGCGCTGCTGGAGAACTGCGCCTATGACGAGGACGGCCAGCTTCTGTCGGCGAGCTACATGGACTACGCCATGCCGCGCGCCGACGATGTGCCCTTCTATCGGGTCGATCATTCCTGCCAGACGCCCTGCACGCATAACCCGCTGGGGGTGAAGGGCTGTGGCGAAGCGGGGGCCATCGGCAGCCCGCCCGCGGTGGTCAACGCCGTGATCGACGCGCTGCAGCGCGCGGGCCGGGACGTGACCCATATCGACATGCCGCTCTCGCCGTCGCGGGTGTGGGACGCGATGAACAAGGGCTGAGGAGAAGAGACATGTATGCATTCGACATCGAACGCCCGACCACGTTGGCCGAGGCCGTGAAACATATGGCCGCCTCGGAAGAGAACCAGGCGCTTGGCGGCGGCCAGACCCTGATCCCGACCCTCAAGCAGCGCCTTGCCAGCCCCGAGAAGCTCATCAGCCTGACCGGCATCGACGAGATCCGGGGCATCTGCGAGGACGATGCGGGGCGGATCTGCATCGGCGCGGCCACGACCCATGCGGAGGTTGCGTCCGGCGCAACCGCCTATCCGGCGCTGGCGGCGCTTGCGGGCAATATCGGCGACCCGGCGGTGCGAAACCGTGGCACGATCGGCGGGAGCCTGGCCAATAACGACCCCTCGGCCTGCTATCCGGCCGCGGCGCTCGGATCGGGCGCGACCATCGTGACCGACAAGCGCGAGATCCCTGCCGACGATTACTTCGAGGGCATGTTCGCCACCGCGCTCGAGGAGGGCGAGATCATCACCGAGGTGAAATTCCCTGTGCCGCAAAAGGCCGCCTACATGAAGTTCGAGCAGCCCGCGTCGCGTTTCGCGCTGGTGGGGGTGTTCGTCGCCAAATATGCCGATGGCGTGCGCGTGGCCGTGACCGGCGCCTCGGAAGAGGGCGTGTTCCGCTGGAGCGAGGCTGAGGCGGCGCTGGCATCCGATTTCTCGGCCGGGGCGGTGGAAGGGCTCAGCCTTTCGGGAGACGGGATGATCTCGGACCTGCATGGCTCGGGCGATTACCGCGCTCACCTGGTAGGCGTCATGACGAAACGCGCCGTCGCCGCCGCGGGCTGATCGCGGACGACAACCTGACATGACAAAGGCCCGCGCACATGACATGCGCGGGCCTTCTTCTGTTCGTGAAATATCCTCCGGGGTGAATTGGCCAGAGGCCAAGAGGGGGCCGAGGCCCCCTTCCTGTCCTAGCCCTTCACCTTGCGCAGTCGCTTGAACAGGCTCGACGTGTCCCAGCGCCCGCCGCCCATGTTCTGCACGTCCTTGTAGAACTGATCGACCAGCGCCGTGACCGGCAGGCTGGCGCCGGTCTCTTCGGCGGTGGCGAGGCAGATCCCCAGATCCTTGCGCATCCAGTCGACCGCGAACCCGTGCTCGAACGCATCGTCCAGCATGGTTTCATAGCGGTTCGACATCTGCCAGCTTCCCGCGGCGCCCTGGCTGATCACCTCGACTACGGCGCGCCCGTCAAGTCCTGCCTCCTCGGCGAAATGCAGCGCCTCGGACAGCCCCTGCACAAGGCCCGCGATGGCAATCTGGTTGCACATCTTGGTCATCTGCCCGGCACCGGACTCGCCGATGCGCCTGCAGAGCTTTGCGTAGGTGTTCATCACCGGTTCGGCCGCGTCATAGGCGGCCTGATCGCCGCCGCACATGATCGAGAGCTGGCCGTTTTCCGCCCCCGCCTGTCCGCCCGAAATCGGTGCGTCCACAAAACTCAGCCCGCCGTCGCGCGCCTTGCCATAAAGCTCTTCGGTCACCTTGGCCGAAACCGTCGTGTGATCGACAAAGATGGCGCCCTCCTTCATCCCCGCGAACGCCCCGTCGGGGCCGAGGCAGACGCTGCGCAGGTCGTCGTCATTGCCCACGCAGGCCATCACGAAATCCGCGCCGCTGGCGGCGTCGCGCGGGGTAGGGGCGCTTCGCCCGCCATGCTTTGAAACCCAGTCTTCGGCCTTGGCCGGGCTGCGGTTGTAGACGCAGACGTCGTGGCCCGCCGCCTGAAGGTGGCCCGCCATCGGGAAACCCATCACGCCAAGCCCGAGAAATGCCAGTTTCGTCATCGTCGCTTCCTTTCCATTGTCTCGTCGCGGATTTCTGACTATCCCATGCCCGGATGCAAGGTGAAACCGGGTAAGGGCATGGCGTCGATCTTCAAATGGCTTCTTCGGCTGACGGGCGGTGCGATCGTGCTGGCGCTTCTGGTGGTTGTGGGCCTTTATTTCCTGCTGTCGCGCTCCTTGCCGGAATACGACAAGCAGCTTGCCGTGTCCGGGGTCTTGGCGCCGGTCGAAATCGTGCGCGATCATGCCAATGTGCCCCATATCTTCGGCACAAGCGACGCGGATGCATTTTTCGGGCTGGGGTATGCCCATGCGCAGGACCGGCTGTGGCAGATGGTGACGCTGCGGCGCACCGCGCAGGGGCGGCTCTCGGAAGTGTTCGGCGCGCGCACGGTCGAGATCGACAAGCTGATGCGCCGGTTCGATCTCTACGCGCTTGCGCGCAGTTCGGTCGAGGCGCAGGACGAGGACACGCGAAATGCGCTCGATGCCTATGCGCGCGGCGTGAACGCGCGCCTGAACGAGATCAACGAATCGGCCCTTGGGCGCGGCGCGCCGGAGATGTTCATGTTCAACGCGCCGATCGCGCCTTGGCAGCCCGCCGATTCAGTGGCGATCCTCAAGCTGATGGCGGTACAGCTTTCGTCGCATCTGGAGAACGAGGTGCTTTATGCGCGCGCCTCGCTGGCGCTGGAGGAGGAAGCACGGCTTCAGGACATCATGCCGCTTGCGCCCGGCAGCGGCATCGCGGCGCTGCCCGATTACGCAGCGCTGGTGCCTGGAACCGAGACGTTGCGCTATGCGGCCTTGCCCGAGCGCCCGCGCGATCCGCTCTCGCCCTTCAACGAGCGCGCCTTTGCGGGGGCTTCAAATGCCTGGGCAGCGGCGCCGTCGCGTTCGGCAGCGGGGGGGACGCTGTTGGCGAATGACCCGCATCTGGGTTTCAGTGCTCCGGCGATCTGGTATCTGGCGCGGCTGGAGCTGCAAACGGGCGGGGTGATCGGGGGGACGATTCCGGGTCTGCCCGCAGTGCTGACCGGGCGCAGCGGCGATCTGGGATGGGGGCTGACCTCGTCCTATATGGATGATCAGGACCTCTATATCGAAAAGCTCGATCCCGACAATTCCACCCGTTACCTGACGCCCGAAGGCTACAAGCCCTTCCGCACGCAGAAATCCATCATTCGCATCAAGGATGCCGATCCGGTCACCATGACCCTGCGCTGGACGGATAATGGCCCGGTCCTGCCGGGGTCGCATTACGATCTGGCCAGCGTGACGCCCGAAGGTCATGTCGCGGCGCTGGCCTGGACCGCCCTCGCCGGCGACGATACCACCATGAGTGCGGCTATGGCGGTGATGCGCGCCTCGAGCGTCGAGGAGGCGCTGGATGCCGGACGGCTCTATGTCGCGCCGTCACAGAACCTGACGCTGGTGGACAGCGACAGCATCGCCATGAAGACGCTGGGCGCGATGCCGCGCCGCAACGCCAGCCATGAAAGCGAGGGCCGGATGCCGTCACGCGGCTGGGTGCGCCAGAACCGCTGGCAGGGGATCAGCCCCTATTCGGCCAATCCCGAATTCATCGCCCCCGCGGGGGGCGTTTTGGGGAATACCAACAACAAGACCGTGGACCGTCCCTTTCCGTTGCATGTGAGCTTTCTTTGGGGCGATACGCAGCGGGTTCATCGCTGGCGGCGCCTGATGCAGAACCGCGAGGTCCATACCCGCGACAGTTTCATCGAAGCGCAGCTGGATACGGTCAGCTTCACCGCGCGCTCGCTGTTGCCGCTGATCGGCGCGAACCTGTGGTTCACCGGCGAGGCCGCGCCCGAGGGCACACCTGAACGCCAGCGTCAACGTGCGCTGACGCTGTTGTCGGACTGGAATGGCGAGATGAACGAGCATCTGCCCGAGCCGCTGATCTACGCCGCCTGGCTGCGTGCGCTGCAGGACAGGTTGATCCGCGACGATCTGGGGCCGCTGGCGCGCGAATTCGCGCATCCCGATCCGGTCTTCATCGAGCGGGTCTACCGCGATGTCGACGGCGCCGCCGCTTGGTGCGATGTCAAGCAATCCTCGCCGGTCGAAACCTGCACCGATATTGCACGCATGGCATTGGATGATGCGCTGGTCTGGATCAACGAGAATTACGGCACGGCGTTGGAAAGCCTGCGTTGGGGCGATGCGCATCAGGCGACCCATGATCACCAGGTTTTGGGCGAGGTACCGCTGTTGCGCTACTTCGTGAATATCCGGCAATCGACCTCGGGGGGCGACAACACCCTGCTGCGGGGGCGCACGCGCGGCAGCGGGCCCGATCCGTTCCAGAACGTGCATGGTGCGGGCTATCGGGGGGTTTATGATTTCGCCGATCCCGACAGCAGCGTCTTCATCATCTCGACCGGGCAGTCGGGACATTTCCTGTCACGTCATTACGATGATCTGGCGCAGCTCTGGCGGCGGGGCGAGTATATTCCGATGTCGCTTGATCCCGCGCTGGCGCGGGCGGCGGCGGTGGGAATTACCGTGCTGGAGCCCGCCGCGCCCTGAGTGCTTGCCGTGGCTCAGGCCCCGATCGGGCGCCGCGCCGCGAAGTCGATCAGCGCCGAGCGCCCGGCATGGCCGCTACCCTCGCGGATGTCGCGCTCATAGGCCTGGCAGAGGACGATCTCCCATCCGGCGAAACTGTCGCGCAGCAGGTCTTCGGTATACATGTTCGCAGGGTCGGGCGGGCCGCCGGTGCCGTATTCCACCTGTTTGGGTGTGTAGCCATGCAGCAGGATCAACCCGCCGGGGGCGACGCTGCGTTTCATGCCCGCGAACAGGCCGGCGCGTTCTGAAGGGCCGACGAACTGGATGAAGATCCCGGCGACCAGATCGTATTGATCCGGCCAGTCATGTGCCAGCACGTCGACCTCGTGAAAGGTGACGCTCTGGCCCTTGTCGGCGGCCAGCGCGCGGGCCTTGGCGATGGCCGAGGGGGAGAATTCCAGCGCGGTGACGCGCATGCCGCGTTCCGCCATGAAGACCGAATTGCGCCCTTCGCCATCGGCGACCGAGAGCGCGGTTGCACCCGGCGTCAGCAGATCGGCGTGATCCTGAAGAAAGGCAGCCGCTTCGCGGCCAAAGACGTATTCGGCTGTCGAAAAGCGTTCTTCCCACATGATCGGGCCTTTCGGTTCGGGCCGCGCGCTGCGCGAGCGGGCTTATGAAAAAGCCCCCCACGCCAGGGGCGGGAGGGGCCGGTTCGGTTCTCTGTGCGGCAGTCGCTAGCGGGCGGCGGGGCCGATGATCATGATCATCTGGCGGCCTTCCATCTTGGGCATGTTCTCGACCTTGCCGACTTCCTTGACGTCCTCGGCGACGCGGTGGAGAAGTTCGCGACCCAGGTCCTGATGCGCCATCTCGCGGCCGCGAAACCGCAGCGTGACCTTGACCTTGTCACCCTTTTCAAGGAATTTCAGCACGTTACGCATCTTGACGTCATAGTCATGCGTATCGGTGTTGGGCCGGAACTTGACCTCTTTGACCTCGATGATCTTCTGCTTCTTGCGGGCCTCGGCCTCGCGTTTCTGCTGTTCGTACTTGTATTTGCCGAAATCCATGATCTTGCAGACCGGCGGATTTGCATTGGGCGAGATCTCGACGAGGTCCAAGCCGGCTTCCTCGGCCATTTCCATAGCGCGCTCCGGCGTCACGACGCCGACGTTTTCCCCCTCTGCGCCGATCAGGCGAATTTCGTTGGCGCGGATCTTGTCGTTGACTCGGGGGCCTGTGTCGCGCGTTGGAGGCGCGTTGTGCGGTCTGCGGGCTATGGCTTTGTTCCTTCGGTTATTGGCGAAATCTGAAGTCGGAAAGTAACCGCGCTCGTAGTGTGATTCAAGCGGCAAAATAGGCCGTTATGAGCCGAAAATCGGCTATTTTCCCCTTGCGGCTTTCCTTTGGCGTAATCATCTGTGATCAGGTCGTTGCAATGTTCCGGCGGAATGCCGGGAGTAAAGTTTCAGGGGAATGCAAATATGAGAAATCTTCTATGGGTCGTGATCGCGCTGCTGGTTCTGGCCGGCGGGTACATGTTGTTCACCGGCAAGACCGTGACCGAGATCAGCGAAGACCTGAGCGGAACGGTCGAAACGCCCGAGGCGCTTGAGGATGCCGCCAGCGCGGCGGGTGATGCCGTCACTGAAGCGGCATCCGATACGGCCGAAGCGGTCGGCGAGGCCGCCGAAGCCACGACAGAGGCCGCTGGCGAAGCGGTTGATGCCGCTACGGATGCGGCGGGCGCGGCTGCCGATACGGCAGAGGGTGCTGCGAGCGACGCCGCTGACAGTGCTGCCTCGACTGCCGAGGATGCCGTGACGGCGACCGAAAGCGCCGTCGATGCGGCGGTTGAAAGCGCACAAGGTGCCGCCGATACCGCAGTCGACACGGCAACCGAGGCCGCGCAGGCGGCTGCCGACAGCGCCACCGAGGCGGCCGATGCCGCAGTCGATACGGCAAGCGAGGCGGCACAGGCCACTGCCGACAGTGCAACCGAGGCTGCCGATGCCGCAGCTGACACCGCAACCGACGCGGCGCAGGGCGCTGCGGATACTATGGCCGACAGCGCCAGCGACGCCGAAGCGACCGCGACCGAGGCTGCCGATGCCGCAACCGACAGCAGCGCCGACATGGCAACCGAGGCCGCCGAAGGCGCCGAATCCGCCAGCCAGGAAGCTGCCGAAGGCGCCGCCGCCGCAGGTGACGAGGTGCAGGAGGCGCTGACCGTCGATGGTTTCGACATGGATAAAGTGGCCGAAATGATCGATAATTCAGATCTGGGCGGCACTCAGAAAGCGATGCTCAAAGGCGCGCTGGAACAGGCCCGCAACAATCCCGATCTGCTGAAATCGGCACTCGAGAATGTCCGCAAGGCGCTGAATATCTAAGCCGCGGTCATTGACCCAAAAAAGACCCCGCGTCGTCGACCGGCGCGGGGTTTTCATTTCTGAGAGTGCGGCAAGCGCGTCAGTCGAGGAAAGCTTTCTCGACCACGTATTCTGCGGGGTCCGAATTCGCCCCCTCACGCAGCCCGTATTCCTCAAGCATGCCCTTGAGCTCGATATTGAAGGCGAGATTGCCGCAGACCATCGCGCGGTCGTTTTGCGGGCAGAGCGGCGCAACGCCCAGATCCTCGAACACCTCGCCCGCGCGCATCAGGTCGGTGATACGGCCCATCTTGGGGCTTTCTTCGCGCGTGGTGGTTGGATAGTAGCGCAGCTTCTCGTGGAACCCTTCGCCGATCAGTTCTTCGAGCATCTCGTCATTGCGGATGTTGGCGATCAACTGGCGGCCATATTCCAGTTCACCCACCTCACGGCAGGTATGGGTGAGGATGATTTCCTCGTAATCGGTGTAGGTCTGGGGATCGCGCAGAAGCGAGGCAAAGGGCGCGATGCCGGTGCCGGTGGCGAAGAACCAGAGCCGCTTGCCGGGCAGCAATGCGTCATGCACCAGGGTGCCCACGGGCTTGGGACGCATGATGATCTGGTCGCCCGGCTGGATATGCTGAAGGCGGCTGGTCAGCGGACCGTCCTGCACCTTGATCGAGTAGAATTCCAACTCGTCGTCCCAGGAGGGCGAGGCGATGGAATAGGCCCGCAGAAGCGGCTTTTCCTTGCCGGTTTTCTCGTCGGTCTGCATGAGGCCGATCATCACGAATTCGCCCGAGCGAAAGCGCAGGGTGGCCGGCCGCGTGATACGGAACGAAAAAAGCCGGTCGGTCCAGTGGGTCACCTCGGTGACGGTCTGGGCGTCGGGCATGGCGGGTTTCTTGACGGCCTTCGCGGCTGCTTCTGTCACGGTATTGATCTCGTTCATTGCTCCAACTTGCCGGTCTGGTTAAACCGACACCTATAACTAATCTTTGATTCAGGTCAGGTGAAGGGTGGTTTCTCCACCCATGCGCAGACGTTTCGCGTGCGCATTGCGGGCCGTGGCGGAAAGCCACGGGCGGTCGGGCAGGTGCCCGGTGCCGGGAACGGGACCCCGGTGGGTGATGATGTTGCTCATCTCGAATGTCCGCTTCGCACAACGGGCTGACCTTGATGCGCCCGGTTTCCGGCGCGAAATCAAAGACATCGAGATCCGAGTGGGTGTCGCCCTTTTTGCGCTCGCGTCCGGCGATCCAGCCAGCGCAGCACGACCGGTGCATCTTGCGGGGCTTCGCTCGTGCGGATGCAGGCATGCATCTGAGGTTGCTGTGGCCACGATACCACTCTCATTCATAACGTCACTGGCGCGATGGTTAAACCGACACCTGTGACTAATCTTTGATTCAGGTCAGATGAAAGGCCGCTTACCCGCGCATGCGGGCCTGGTAGTCATGTGCACGCCAATCGGCGCGGAACTGCCATTGATCCTCGGGTTGACGCGCGGCCAGGTCCTCGGGGATTTCGATCTCGTCGAAACCGGCGCGCCGTGCCATCGCGTATTGATCCGCGATCACATGGCCGCGCGCGCGCAGGCGCCCCTTGTAGCCCATCAGCCGGAGCTGGCGCGCGATGGTAAAGCCTCGACCGTCCGAAAAGCTGGGAAAATCCACCCGGATCAGCGGTATTTCCGGCAGGCGCCCGGCCAGTTCCATCGGGTCGGCGCTGGAGGGCAGGTCGATGCCGTAACCGCTGCGCGCGTCCTCGAGCGCCCTGAGCGGAAGGGTCCAGTCATCGCTGTGAAAGCCATTGTCATCGACGATGATGCTCATGCGTTTTCTCCTTGTCGCACGATTTTTCCGTTTACGAAGTGAATGCCGCATTCGGTCTTGTCCTGCCCGCGCCAACGGCCTGCGCGGGGATCTTCGCCATTGCCGACGCGGCTGGTGCAGGGCATGCAGCCGATCGACGGATAGCCGCGCGCCACCAGCGGATGCCGGGGCAGGCGGTTTTCCTCCATGTAGGTGCGGATGTCCTCGGGCGCCCAGTGGGCCAGGGGATTGACCTTGATGCGTCCGGTGCCGGGTTCGGCCTCGAAGAAGGCGAGGCTGGCGCGGGTCTGGCCCTGATAGCGCTTGCGCCCGGTGATCCAGCCGTCGAACCCCTGAAGCGCGCGCTGCAGCGGCGCGGTCTTGCGCAGCGTGCAGCAGGCATCGGGTGCGGTGCGGTGCAGGGCGCCATCGGGGTCGCGCGCAGCGAGATCGGCGGCATCGGCGCGGATGATGCGCATGTCGCGCAGGTCCAATCGCTCGGCCAGTTCCTGCTGGTAGGTCAGAGTCTCGGCAAAAAGCATCTGCGTGTCGATGAAGATGACCGGCGTCTCGCGACGCGCCAGTGCCACCATGTGCAAAAGCACCACGGATTCGGCTCCGAAGCTGGAGACGAGCGCCAGATCCCCGGCCTCGGGGTCGTTGAGCGCGGCGCGCAGCACGTCGCTTGCCGAATGATGGCGATAGCGCGCATTGAGCGCGGCCACGCGCGATGCGGTATCACTCGGCTGCATGGGCGCGGGCCTTTTCGTAAAGCGCGGACTTGAAGGGCTCGATCCCGATGCGGCGATAGGTCTGCAGGAAAGGTTCCTGCCGGTCCTGGCGATAATCGAGATAGGTCTCGATGATGCGCTCGATGGCGGGCACGATTTCGTCTGCCGAGAAACCCGGCCCGGTGCGCTGCCCAAGGGCCGCATCCTGCGTGTGATCGCCGCCAAGGGTGATCTGATAGTTCTCGACCCCGGCGCGATCGAGCCCGAGAATGCCGATCTGGCCGACATGGTGATGCCCGCAGGCATTGATGCAGCCCGATATCTTGATCTTCAGCTCGCCGATCTCGTGTTCCAGTTTCAGTTCGTCGAAACGGGTGGCGATTTCCTGCGCGATGGGGATCGAGCGCGCCGTGGCGAGGGCGCAGTAATCCATGCCGGGGCAGGCGATGATATCCGAGATGAGGCCGATATTGGCGGTGGCCAGCCCGTGCCGTTTCAGGATCGCATGCATCGCGGGCAGGTCGGATACATGCACATGGGGCAGGATCACGTTCTGCTCGTGGCTGATGCGCAGCTCGTCATGGCCGTAGAACTGGGCGAGGTCGGCCATCACGCGCATCTGCTCGGCCGTGGCGTCGCCCGGCGTTGCACCATGCGCCTTGAGGCTGATCTGGACGATGGCGTAGCCGGGCGCGCGATGCGCCGCGAGGTTCGTATCGGCCCAGGCGCGGAAGACCGGGTCGGCGCTGTAGGCCTTGTCAAAGCTCTCGGTGCCGGCCTTGCGAAAGGCGGGTGGGGCGAAAGCGGCCTTGATTTCGTCAAACAGCGCAAGATCGACGCCGCTGAAGGCGGGGCGCACCAGCTTGAACCGCTCGGCGACGCGGGCGCGGATATCGTCGATGCCGTGTTCATGGACGGTGATCTTGATCCGGCTCTTGTACTTGTTGTCGCGCCGCCCGATCTGGTTCCAGACGCTGACGACGGATTCCAGATAGGGCAGAAGATCCTCCTGCGTGACGAAATCGCTCAGCACCTTGCCGATCATGGGCGTGCGGCCAAGGCCGCCGCCGACAATCACGCGATAGCCTTGTTCGGTGCCGCGGGTGACGATCTGAAGTCCGATGTCATGCGCCTTGATGACGGCACGGTCATTGGGGCTGCCGGTGACGGCGATCTTGAACTTGCGCGGCAGGAACTGGAATTCCGGGTGGTCCGTGGACCATTGCCGGATCAGTTCGGCGACCGGGCGGGGATCGGCGATCTCGTCCTGCGCAGCACCGGCGAAATGGTCGGCGGTGACATTTCGGATGGTGTTGCCGCTGGTCTGGATGGCGTGCATCCCCACCTCGGCGAGAGCGTCCAGAATGTCGGGCACATCGGGCAGTTTGGGCCAGTTGAATTGGATGTTCTGGCGGGTGGTGAAGTGGCCATAGCCCTTGTCCCAGCGTTCCGCGATATAGGCCAGCTGGCGCATCTTGGCGCTGTCGAGTGTGCCAGAGGGAATGGCGACACGCAGCATGTAGGCATGCAGCTGCAGGTAAAGCCCGTTCATCAGGCGCAGCGGCTTGAACTCGTCCTCGGTCAGCGCGCCACTGACGCGGCGCTCCACCTGCTGGCGGAACTGACGGTTGCGCTCGGCGACGAAGGCCGCGTCGAATTCGCTGTAATCATACATCGGAAAGCTCCGCTTGTTTGCCGTGGCGGTAGTTCGAGGGGCCGCTGCGCCGGAAATCCTCGCGAAAATGGGTCGGTTCGGGGCCGTTCGTCCCTGCGGTGACATCGGCGAGATAGACGCCGACCACCTGATCGGGCTGGGCTTCGGCCATGAGCTGACGCAGCTGTGCATGGGCCTCGTCGGTAATGATCTCGGCCTGCGCGAGATCGCGCGTCCAGCGATCATCGACGGTGAGGTAAACCACGTCGCCCTCGATCAGGGCATTGGCGGTGACGACCTTGGGGGTGAAAGCACGGGGCATGTCAGGCAAGCTCCTGTTCGACCTGGGAAAGGGCGGCCTGCGCGGCGCGCGGGGCGAGCCCGTAAAAGGTGAGCGCGGGGCCATCCGAGATGCCCTGCGCCAGATCGCCCGGCAATTGGCCAAGCGTCGTGGAAAGGATGCGCTGATCGGGGCGCGAGGCGTTCTCGATCACCGTGACCGGGGTGGCGCGATCTGCGCCATGCATCAGCAGGCGGCCCTGGATGAACCGCGCGGCCGCCTTGCCCATGTAGACCGCGGCGACTTCGCCGGGGCGGGCGAGGGCGCGCCAGTCGTGATCGGCAAAGCCCTTCATGTCATGCCCCGTGAGGAAGCGGACCGCGCCGTTGCGCTGACGCTTTGTCAGACTCTGGCCGATGGCGGCGACACTGGCCGAGGCGGCGGTGATGCCGGGCACGATATGCCATGCGATCCCGGCGTTCTCGACGGCGTCGATCTCTTCGTCCAGACGCCCGAACATCGTCGGGTCGCCGCCCTTGAGGCGCACGACCTGCGCGCCTTTCTTTGCGTGGGCGACGATCAACGCGTCGATCTCGCCTTGCGACATGGAGGGACCGAAACCCTGTTTGCCCGCGTCGATCAGGATCGCTTCGCGGCGGGCCAGCTCAAGGATCCCTTGGGTCACCAGGCGGTCATGGATCACCACGTCAGCCGTATCGAGCGCCTTGCGCGCCTTCAATGTCAGAAGGTCAGGATCGCCGGGACCGGCGCCGACGAACGCGACATGGCCAGGGCGGTTGCCGGGTGCCGCGCGATGGCGTGCAAGCAGGGCTTCGAGCGCGGGTCTGACGTCATGTTCGCCGCCTTCAGATATGGCGCGCGGGCCGGTGTCGAAATAATACTCGCTCCAGAAATCGCGCCGCGTGCGGCCCATCGGCAGGATGTCCGCCACGGCGCGGAAGGCCTTGCCGATCCGGGCGAGCGGGCCAAGCGTGGCGGGCAGGCGTGCTTCGAGGTCGGCCTTGATCGCGCGGGCCAGGACGGGTGCCGCGCCTTCGGTGCCGATGGCGACGGTGACGGGGTCGCGGTCGACGATGGCCGGTGTGATGAAGCGGCTGTCCTCGAGGTTGTCGACGATATTGACCAGCACGCCTTCGGACTCGGCGATGGCGGCGGTGCGGGCGTCTTCGGCGCTGTCCTCGTCAGCCGCATAGAACAGAACCGCGCCGCGCACATCCCCGGCGGCGAGCGCACGGCGATGAAGGATCAAGCGGTTCTCTTCGGACCAGGCGACGATCTCGGGGGCGGGGGCCGGGGCAAAGACCTCGATGCGCGCTTCGGTCTTGAGGATCAGGCGCAGCTTGGCCAGCGCGGCCTCGCCACCGCCCGAAAGGACGATGCGACGGCCCTCGACGGACAGGAAAACCGGAAAATGTTTCATGTGGAGGGCCTCGGCGTTCTGTTTGACTTGCCCCGAAATATAGGAAATATTCCCGGTTAAGCGCCATAGGCTGGCCCGAATAAGGACGTTTGTTCCTGTTCGCATCAGATTGAGCCGAAGCGTTCCATGAAGAAAGGAAATCGGAAAATGGCTGTTCGCCTCGATGAACTGGATCGGAAAATCCTTGTGCAACTGCAGAAGGACGGCGGGCAATCGCTGGATGAAATCGCCAAGATCGTGGGCAGTTCCAAGACCCCGGTGTGGAACCGGATTCGCAAGATGCGCGAAGGCGGGATCATCAAGCAGCAGACCTTTCTGCTGGATGCCGAGGCGCTCGGATTCGAGGCTTGCTTCTTTGTCCTGATCCGCACATCAGAGCATGATGCAAGCTGGCAGGCGACGTTTCTGCAAGCGCTGCGTGACCGCCCTGAGGTGCAGGAGGCGCACCGGCTAGCGGGGGATATCGACTATATCCTGAAGGTTCGCGTCGCCAATGCCCGCGCCTATGACACCTTTTATCAGGCGCTGATTTCCGAAGTGAAGGTGCATAACGTGACGGCGCTGTTGTCGATGGAAGAGATCAAATCGACCACCATGCTGCCGCTTTGAATGCTCAGGTCGCGGACTCGAGCGCGGCGATGATCGGCGAGAAATCCGCCGCGTTGAGGCTGGCGCCGCCGACCAGGGCACCGTCGACGTTTCTGACGGCGAAAATTTCGGCGGCGTTGGCGGGTTTCACCGAACCGCCATAGAGAAGGCGGATCTCAGAGGCGGTTGACCCGAAACGCGCTGTCAGGCGGTCACGAATGAAATCATGCACTTCCGCAATTTGCGCGATGTCGGGCACCTTGCCGGTGCCGATAGCCCAGACAGGTTCGTAGGCGATGACGGTATTGGCGGAATCGGTGCTGTCGGGGGTTGAGCCCGCAAGCTGCGCGCCAATCACATCAAGGGTGCTGCCCGCGTCACGTTCGGCCAGGGTTTCGCCGAGGCAGATGATCGCAAGAAGGCCCGCAGCATGGGCCGCCTCGGCCTTGGCGCGCACATCTGCATCGGTTTCGTGGTGATCGAGGCGGCGTTCGGAATGGCCGACGATCACCGCCTGCGCCCCCGCATCGGCGATCATGGGCGCCGAGATGTCGCCGGTATGCGCGCCCGACGCGGCGCTGTGGCAATCCTGCGCCCCGATCGAAAGCGGGCTGTCGGCGCTGAGCGCGGCGGCCTGCAAGAGCAGGGTCGCGGGCGGGCAGATCAGGATGTCGACACCCGGTTCGGGATGGGCGGAGGCAATGGCCTGCAACGCGTCAAGCGACTCACGAGTGCCGTTCATCTTCCAGTTTCCAGCAGCGAGTTTGCGCATCATTCCGGGTCAACCTTTTGTTTTTATTGTTATGTTGATGGGGGTAGGCGGCTTACATGTTCTCGAACTTGATCGACTCACCGCAGCCGCAAGCCTCGGTCACATTGGGGTTGTTGAACACGAAACCGGATTCCAGAAGCGAGGTGCGATAGTCGATCTCGGTGCCGAACAGGAACATCTGCGCCATCGGCGCGATCATCACCCGTGCGCCATCCTGCTCGACCACCTCATCGTTGGGGTCGACCTCGGTCACGTAGTCCATCGTGTATTCCATGCCCGCGCATCCGCCTTTCTTGACCCCGATGCGCAAACCCTGATGGCCGTCCTTGTCCATCAGTTTCGCGATCCGGGTCGCCGCGGCGGGCGTCATGGTAACGGCTTGTTTACCGGGGATGCCGAACATTGTGCCTCCTCATGTGTCTAGGGGGAATCTAGGGCGTTCAGGGCGCGATCTCAAGCGGGGGCAACGCAGATAGAAGGGATTGCGTCGCAAGAGCGACGGCGATGGCCCAACCAAAGGAGGCCAGCGTGCCGATGATCACGTATTCGGCACTGCGCTGGTCGCGGTTGGCGGTGCCATAGCGCAGGATGGATTTGGCGGCGATCAGGAAGCCGATACCGATGGGTTGGTTTGCCAGCACCAGAAGGAAGATCAGGCCACGTTCAAGCAGGCCGATCTGACGGCCGCCATCGCGCAGACCGACGTTGCGCAGGCGCATGCTGTGGGGTCGCATCAGGAGGCCGATTGCGTATTGCCCGGCGGTGAGGCAGAGGATCAGCCCCGCAGCGAGCGCCATGAGCGGCAAGAGGACGGGGTGGGCGGACCAGAGACCGGTCTGCCAGAGGCCGGGAGCGCAGAAACCGACAGCGAGAATGGTGACGAGATGCGCACCCTGGTCCAGAAGAAAGGCAGGAAGGTTATTGATCTTGCTATATGTTTTCGCGGCATCGATCAGGATGTGGGCAAGCGTCAGCAGCGCCAGCGCCGGGGCATATAGCTGCCCGAGGGCGAGATGGGCGGTGATCCACACGATGATCCCATGGAGCGCCATGACATGCGGGCGGGCCTTGTTGGCGTTGATCCAGTTTGTTTGCAGGGTGAAATCGGCCATCGCGTGGGCAAAGATCAGGGCGACGATGGTTTCAAGCATCAGGGTCACTCCGGCGGGTGATCTGTGGGTGAAGAATCGGCCTCAACAGATTGAATTGCATCCGAGATACTGTGATACCCTGCAGCGGTCAGGGCCTGATCGACGGCCTGACGGGAAATCCCGAGGCGTGCGGCGGCGTCAGCATGGGTGGTGGCGCCGGGGGGCAGCATGGTGAACACCGCGCGGGCCTGCGCCGGTGTCCAGCCTTGAGAGATGTGATCCGCAAGCAAAATCAATGCGTTGAGAGCGCCACCTGAGGCGTGACCCATGGTGATATGCGGCCCCCCCAAGGTGGTGAGCAGGCGGCCCGAGGCGGTGAAGGCGGGGCCGGAAGCGGCGTTGGGATCGCGGTTGTCGGGGAGGTGACCATCGCCGCAGGCAAGGGCGATCCGGGTGGAAAACGCCTTGCCAAGACGCCGGATCGCGGCCCGGAAATAAAGCGAAGATCTCAGCGCAAACCTTTGTTCGGATAGGGCAAATTGCCATCCATCCCCGCCACTTCGCGCGAATCCGGTAACCATACCGGGTGCCCACCGCGAGATGTCATCGGCAGCGGATTCGAGCGCTTGCAGGGCGGAATCGACCTCTTCGGCGCTGAGTGCGCTGGAGTCGACAAGGTCACCTGAGAGGACGCAGAACGGGTTCATGATCCGCAAGGTATAGTGCTTGCATTGAGAAAAGGCAAGTAAATTAACTTGTCAAAATGACAAGCGATATTGCTTGCCTTACATGAATCCTAACTCAAGGCGCGCTTCGTCGCTCATCATATCCATGCCCCAGGGGGGATCCCAGACGAGTTCGACATCGACCTGTTTGACGCCGGGGACGGGTTCGATGGCTTCGGCGACCCAGCCGGGCATTTCACCGGCAACGGGGCAGCCGGGCGCGGTCAGGGTCATGATCACGCGCACGGCGTTCTCGCTGTCGATCTCGATCGTGTAGATCAGGCCCAAGTCGTAGATATTCACTGGAATTTCAGGGTCATAGACAGACCGGCAGGCCTCGACCAATTGATCGTAGAGCGGGTGTTCGGTGCTCGATGGCGCGATCAGTGGCGCGCCTTCGACGGGGTCTGGGCTATGGGTCATGGCTGAATCCTGCGCTGTTCCTGAGCGAAGATATAAGATTTATCGCCGCCGCCGTCCAGAGGGGCGGGTCGGTACAAAACGTCCGGTTTGTACGCGCGTTTCGTACAGAAATCGCCCACGGCCAGAAAGGGTTGGTACAAAACGCGCGATCGGGGCCGAAACTCACTCGGCGGATTTTTTCGCACCGCTCTTGCGACGACGGATCGGGGCAGGGCGCACGCGGCTTTCGATCTGGTCATAGAGCCGCCCGACGATGTTCTTGCCGGTCGAGCGTTCGATCCCCTCGAAGCCGGGGGAGGAATTCACCTCGAGCACCTTTGGGCCGCCTTCTGAGCGCAACAGGTCGACTCCGGCCATGTTGAGATCGAAGGCGCGCGCGGCGCGGATCGCGGTTTCGCGCTCTTGCTTGGTGATGCGCACGGATTTGGCGGAGCCGCCGCGATGAAGGTTGGAGCGGAAATCGCCCTCGGCGCCTGTGCGCTTCATCGAGGCGACGACCTTGCCGCCGATCACCAGGCAGCGGATATCCTCGCCCGCGGCTTCCTTGACGAAATCCTGCACGAGGAAATTCGCCTTGAGGCCGCGAAAGGCGTCGATCACCGATTCGGCGGCCTTCTTGGTCTCGGCCAGCACGACGCCCTTGCCCTGGGTGGATTCCAGCAGCTTGACGATCAGCGGCGCGGTGCCGACGAGACCGATCAGGTTGTTGGTGTCCTTGGGCGAGGCGGCGAAGGCGGTATTGGGCATACCGATCTTGGCGCGCGCCATCAGTTGATGGGCATAGAGCTTGTCGCGGCTGGAGGTGATCCCGGCGGAGGGGTTCACGCAATAGGTGCCGATGGTCTCGAACTGGCGGATGATGGCGGTGCCGTAGGGCGTGATCGAGGCGCCGATCCGCGGGATGACCGCATCGAAGCGCGGCAGACGCTTGCCGTCGTAATGCACTTCGGGGGCCATTGCGTTGATGGCCATGTAACAGCGGGTGGTGTTGATCACCTCGACCGAGTGGCCGCGTTTCTCGCCCTCTTCGACAAGGCGGCGGGTGGAATAGTTGTCTTCGCGCGACAGCACGCAGATGCGCAGGGCGCGGGCGGGCGCCTGATGGCGCATCTTGGCGGTATGATAGACATCATAGCTGAGTTCGGGCTGCATGAAGCGGTCCGTCGCCACGATGGTGATATGGTCCTTGAGCGCCTGACGCCCCAGCAGCATCCGCGACTGCATCGTTGAACGGTTGGTCAGCGTGAGTTCCACCGGCCAGCTGTCGCCATTGACGGTGAGCGTGCTCTCGATGACGTAGCGCAGCTCTTTCTCGCCATTCGAGGAGGTCACTTCGCGGCGGTCGATGATCGGGGCCGAGCAGGGGATCACGAAATCGTCGCGCCCCGGTATCGGGTGGATGGTAAAGCGCACCTTGGGCTTGGAGGAGGGGCCAAAGGTCTCGATGTCGAAGGCATGAAGCGCGGATGTGCGCGCGCCGGTATCGACCTTGGCCCGGATCGCGGGAACACCGAGATCGGGTAAGGAGACCCATTCTTCCCACCCGAATTGCAGTTGTTGCGTCTCATCGGGCGTGTTGGTCATGGGCAGTTCCTTCGCATTCAAAATCAAGGCTCGTAGCTGGCGACCATAGCGTGATCGCAGCCTGTAAGCAAAGTTGCCCCGAGGGGTTACTTGTTGATGTCGTCGTGAATCACGCGGCTCTGGTCGTTACGGGCCTGAAAGACCCGACGCAGAATGATCCATGCAAGAAGTGACAGAAATGCGAAGATCGCGATCATCGCCGCTGGCGCGAGGGTGATCGGCAGCGCGACGATCAATGCCATGCTGGCGGCCCCGAGCGCAATGCCCAGAAACACGTAGCCCGGAATGAGCGTTTCGAGGATCGCCAGCGCCAGGGCGCCGCCCAGCCAGACCCACCAGAGCGTCCAGATGCCGCTCATGCCTTGGTCCCCTTGAGCATGTTGAAGGCGTTGCCGAAGGCTTCGAGAGCGTGGGCCGGCACGAGGATGGTCTGCGAGGACGGGCCGTTGCCCAGCGCATTGAGCGCCTCGACCTGTTTCAGGGCGACCTGGTATTGCGCGGCCTCGACCCCGTTATCTGCGATGGCGCGCGCGACGACCTCGGTGGCGTAGGCTTCGGCGTCGGCCTGGATGCGGCGGGCCTTGGCGGCCTGGTCGGCGGCATAGAGCTCGGCGTCGGCATGGAGTTCGACGGCGCGCTTCTTGCCTTCGGCCTCGGTCACATGGGCGCGCCGGGCGCGTTCGGCATTGAGCTGCTGAAGCATGGCGGCGCGGGTGGCTTCATCGAGATTCACATCCAGAAGCTCGGCGCGGGTGACTTCGATGCCCCAGTTCTCGACCGCGTCCTCGACCGCTTCCTTGATGGTGGCGATCAGCGCCGAGCGGTTGGCCTGCACATCGTCGAGGTCCATCTTGCCGATCTCGGCGCGCACGATCCCCGCGACGGTGGTGGCGATGGCGGCGTCGGCGTCACGGATGCGGTAGACCGTCTTTTCGGGCTGGACGATGCGGTAGAAGACAGAGGTTTCCACCTCGACCAGGACGTTGTCGCGGGTGATCGCGTCCTGGCTGGCATTGGGCAGCTGGCGTTCGAGGATCGAGATGCGGTGGCGCACCACATCGAGAAACGGCACGATCAGGTTGATCCCCGGCCCGAGCACCGCACGCAGGCGGCCGAAGCGTTCGACCACGTATTGTTCGGATTGCGGAACGATCTGGATGCCCTTGAAGATTACCACGAAGATCAGGACCGCAATCAGGATCCAGACGAGGTTCGAGCCAAGCAGGCTCAGGATTTGGTCTTCGGTCATGTCACTCTCACTCGCGAAAAAGGGCCACGCGCGTCACGCGGCGTTTTGCAAGTCAGGTTAAACCGCATTAAGGGAAGCCGAAAGACGGCAATTGCGGGAAATTCAGGTGACAGTCAGTTTCGAGTTGACGGCGCGGGACGGAGCGGCGCGGACGGGCGTGATCCGCACGACCCGGGGCGATGTGCGCACGCCGGCCTTCATGCCGGTGGGCACAGCGGCGACAGTGAAGGCGATGATGCCCGACAGTGTGCGTCAGACGGGCGCCGATATCCTGCTGGGCAATACCTATCATCTGATGCTGCGCCCCGGCGCCGAGCGCATCGCGCGGCTGGGGGGATTGCATCGGTTCATGAACTGGGAGCGCCCGATCCTGACCGATAGCGGCGGGTTCCAGGTGATGAGTCTTGCGGGGCTGCGCAAGCTGAGCGAGCACGGCGTGACCTTCAAGAGCCATGTGGATGGCTCGCGCCATGAGCTGACGCCCGAGCGGTCGATGGAGATCCAGCGGCTTCTGGGCAGCGACATCGTGATGTGTTTCGATGAATGTCCGGCGCTGCCTGCCAGCGACGACGAGGTGGCGCGGGCAATGCGGCTGTCGATGCGTTGGGCGGCGCGCTCGAGGGAGGCGTTCGGCGATCGCCCCGGTCATGCGCTGTTCGGCATCATGCAGGGCGGGGTCAATCGCGACCTGCGCGAGGAAAGCGCCGAGGCGCTGGTGAATATCGGGTTTGACGGCTATGCCGTGGGCGGCCTTGCGGTGGGCGAGGGTCAGGCGGCGATGTTCGGTGTGCTGGATTATGCGCCGGGTTTCCTGCCCGAGGACAAACCCCGTTACCTGATGGGGGTGGGCAAGCCCGACGATATCGTGGGCGCCGTCAAGCGGGGCATCGACATGATGGATTGCGTGTTGCCGTCGCGATCGGGGCGCACCGGGCAGGTGTTCACGCGGCGCGGGCAGATCAACATCAAGAACGCGCGCCACCAGGACGACCCGCGGCCCCTGGACGAGGATTGCACCTGTCCGGCCTGCCGCAATTACAGCCGCGCCTATCTGCATCACGTGTTCCGCAGCCAGGAGATCATTTCCTCGATGCTGCTGACCTGGCACAATCTGCATTACTACCAGGAGATCATGGAGGGGATGCGGCAGGCGATTGCCGAGGGCCGCTTTGACGCCTGGGAGGCGGCGTTTCACGAGATGCGCGCAGAGGGCGATATCGCGCCGCTTTGAGGCGGCTTTTCCCGGTCAGATCCGAACGGCGACCCCTGGCATGGTTCCTGCAGGGGGAGCGCGTGTAGTTGGCAGATGGGTCTTGTCACGCGTTCGGGCCGCCGAGGGGCGGCTGATGCCGCGCGGGTGGGGATTCTTCGGGTTGTGTTGCCGAGAGACATTCAATGCGGCCAGAGGAACCGATGAAGATAACCGAGTCCAGATCCGGCCCGAGGGCCGATGTTGCCCTTGTCGACAGGGAATCCCCCTTTGCGATTGACGAGCTGTTCTTCTCGCGCACCGATGAGCGCGGCGTGATCCGGGCGTTCAATCGCGTGTTCATGCGCGTCGCGAATTTTTCAGCGGATCAACTGGCAGGTGCACCGCACCGGCTGATCCGGCACCCGGACATGCCAAAGGGCGTTTTCTGGCTGTTGTGGGACGGGCTGAAACGAGGTCATTCGGTTGGCGCCTATGTGAAGAACCGGGCAAGCGATGGGCGATTCTACTGGGTCTTTGCGGTGGTCTCGCCGGTCGAGGGCGGCTATCTGTCGGTTCGTCTGAAGCCTACGAGCCCGCTTCTGGCAAGTGTGAAGGCGGTCTATCCGCTGGCTCTTGAGCGCGAGCAACGCGACGGGCTGACGCCGGAAGAAAGCGCACGGGCGATCGAAGCCGATCTGATGGCTGCGGGCTTTCCCAGCTATGGTCTCTTTCAGGTCGAGGCATTGCGCCGGGAGCATTCTGTGCGCGACGCGGCACGCGGCATTGCGACGGTGCCCGCGCTGGCGGATTGTGGGCATCTTCTGGATGTGAAGCGGGCCATTGATCAGGAATTGCGGGTGCTTTGCGACAATCTGAAGGATGCCGAGCTGATCACCACGAACATGAAGATTCAGGCCTGCAAGCTCGGGTCCGACAGGGGGCCGGTCAACGAGATTGCCAAGAACTACGAACTGACGATGCGAGAAATCCGCAATCACCCGCGCGTCATCCAGACCCTGCGGAATGATCGCGGAACATGGGACATGAGCGACGAGGCAAGGTCGCTGTTCATGATCGTTGTCGCCGAGCTCATGGCCGAGATGGACACCTGTTTCAGCAGGGAGGCGGCCGGGGCGGATCATGTGGACCTGGCTGCTGAGATGCGGGTGCTGGGCGCGTTGCGCGACCGGTATCGCGGCGAGGCGGATCGCGCGACGCAGGCCAGCTATCGCGCAGTGCGCCAGCTGGCCCAGGATGTCGAAATGATCCGCCGCATGATTACCGGCCTCGCAATGGTTCGGGTCGTGTTGCGGGTCGAGGCGGGAATCCTGCGCGAGCGGCTGGCGGGGCTGCAATCCATTCTGGGGCAGCTCGATCAGTTTCACGATGAGGTGAGCGCGGCCCTCGAGCGGATCGAGCAGGCGGTGAAGGTGTTGCTGCGCGAGCGAAGCGCCGCGGTCTGAAGAGACGCCCGCTGAGAAGGCCCGCTAAAGGCGCCTTGCGCCGAAGCGTTTCATGCAAGGCGGGCAGGAACGGGCAAACAGGCCTTGTGAAGGCCGCAAGGGAGGGGCAAACTGCGTCAAATCGGTTGAAACGGGGGCGCACGCGCCCCAAGTTAAACCGCAGGAAACGCGGAGATGGACGTGGCTGCCTGATCGAGGGGCCCGGATCATCTGCCCAGAACAAGGAAACGAGCATGCAAGAGCCTCTCAACGCATCCTACCCAGTGCTGCCGCTGCGCGATATCGTGGTTTTCCCCCACATGATCGTGCCGCTGTTCGTCGGGCGCGAGAAATCCGTGCGCGCGCTGGAAGAGGTGATGCAGGACGACAAGCAGATCCTGCTGTCGAGCCAGATCGACGCCAGCGTCGACGACCCCAGCGCCGATGGCATCTACAAGACCGGCGTGCTGGCCAATGTGCTGCAACTGCTGAAGCTGCCCGACGGCACCGTCAAGGTGCTGGTCGAGGGTGTCGCGCGGGTGCGGATCGTCGAATACCTGGAGAATGACAATTTCTTCGAGGCGCGCGCCGAATACCTGACCGAGATGCCGGGCGACAGCGCCACCATCGAGGCGCTCTTGCGCACGGTGAGCGATGAGTTCGAGCGCTATGCCAAGGTGAAGAAGAACATCCCCGAAGAGGCGCTGGCCGCCGTCAGCGAGACCGAGGAGCCCGCAAGGCTGGCGGACCTCGTGGCCGGGCATCTGGGCATCGACGTGCCGCAAAAGCAGGAGATGCTGGAGACGCTTTCGGTCAGCGAGCGGCTGGAGAAGGTCTATGGGATGATGCAGGGCGAAATGAGCGTCCTGCAGGTCGAGAAGAAGATCAAGACCCGCGTCAAGTCGCAGATGGAGCGCACGCAGCGCGAATACTATCTGAACGAACAGATGAAGGCGATCCAGAAGGAGCTGGGCGACGGCGAGGATGGCGAAGGCGAAATCGCCGAGCTGGAAGAGAAGATCGCCGCGACCAAGCTCTCGAAAGAGGCGCGTGACAAGGCCGAGGCGGAACTCAAGAAGCTCAAGAACATGAGCCCGATGAGCGCCGAGGCGACGGTTGTGCGCAACTATCTCGACTGGATGCTGTCGATCCCGTGGGGCGTGAAATCCCGCGTCAAGAAGGACCTGGGCCGCGCCGAGCGGATCCTGGAGAGGGATCACTATGGTCTGGAGAAGGTCAAGGAACGGATCGTCGAATACCTGGCGGTGCAGCAGCGCTCGAAAAAGCTGAAGGGGCCGATCATGTGCCTTGTCGGCCCGCCGGGCGTGGGCAAGACCAGCCTTGGCGAATCCGTGGCCCGTGCCACGGGGCGCGAGTTCATCCGCATCAGCCTGGGCGGCGTGCGCGACGAATCCGAGATCCGGGGCCATCGGCGCACCTATATCGGCTCTATGCCGGGCAAGATCATCCAGGCGCTGAAGAAGGCGAAAACCACCAATCCGCTGATCCTGCTCGATGAGATCGACAAGATGGGCCAGGATTTCCGGGGCGACCCGGCCAGCGCGATGCTGGAGGTGCTGGACCCTGAACAGAACGGCTCTTTCGTCGACCACTATCTCGAGGTGGAATACGACCTGAGCAACGTGATGTTCCTGACCACGGCGAACTCCTACAACATGCCGGGGCCGCTTCTGGACCGGATGGAGATCATTCCGCTTGCCGGTTACACCGAAGATGAGAAGCGAGAGATCGCCAAGCAGCACCTGCTGGCCAAGCAGGTCAAGAACCACGGTCTGAAAAAGGGCGAGTTCGAGCTGAGTGACGATGCGCTGACCTCGATCATCCGCCATTACACCCGCGAAGCCGGGGTGCGGAACCTTGAGCGCGAGATCGCCAAGGTGGCGCGCAAGGCGGTGACCAAGATCATCAAGGGCGAGGCGAAATCGGTGACGGTCACGGCCGAGAATATCGACGAGTTCCTCGGCGTGAAGAAGTTCAAATACGGTCTGGCCGAAGAGAAGGACCAGGTCGGTGTCGTCACCGGGCTGGCCTATACGTCGGTCGGCGGCGAGCTTCTGAACATCGAGGCGCTGCGCCTGCCGGGCAAGGGCCGGATGAAGACCACCGGCACGCTGGGCGACGTGATGAAGGAATCGATCGATGCGGCCAGCTCCTATGTCCGCTCGATCGCGCCCGAGATCGGGGTGAAGCCGCCGCGCTTCGAGAAGTGGGACATCCACGTTCACGTTCCCGAGGGCGCGACCCCCAAGGACGGGCCGTCGGCCGGTCTGGCGATGGTCACGTCGATCGTGTCGGTGCTGACCGGGATTCCGGTGCGCAAGGATATCGCCATGACGGGCGAGGTGACGCTGCGCGGCAACGCGCTGCCGATCGGCGGCCTCAAGGAGAAGCTGCTGGCGGCGCTGCGTGGCGGCATCAAGACGGTCCTGATCCCGCGTGAGAACGAAAAGGATCTGACCGAAATCCCCGACAACGTGAAGGAGGGGCTGGATATCATCCCCGTCGATCACGTGCGCGACGTTCTCAAGCTGGCGCTGGTGCGCACGCCCGAGCCGGTGGAATGGGACGAGGAGGCCGAAGAGGCCGCCGCCGCCGAAGCCGCTCTCAAGGCCGGCGACAAGGGCGAGGGCGCCACGGCGCACTGAGCCTTGCCCCGCGCGCCCCATGAGCGGGGCCGCTGACAAGATCGAGACCCCCGTCGGCTCGCGCCGGCGGGGGTTTCGCGTGGGATGGTGACGAGGCGGCCTGCACGCGGCGCTGGCATTGGGGACGCAATCGACGTAGTCTTGCGCCAGAGCAGCAGTAAACGAGGCCTCATATGAGCACGCGCCGCAAGACGAAACCCAGCACCGCAACGAAAGCTGCGGACACGGGGGCGAAAACCCCGGCCAGTCAAACCAAAGCCAAGACCGCATCGGTGCGCCCCGCGCCCGCCGCGGTGACCGCGAAGCCGGAACTGGTGCGCGACACGAGTGTCGAGGTGGCGGGTGCCGACCTCAAGAAACGCG
>Ga0209344_10000416_pt1 | contig 77244 bp, 78 predicted proteins | sample Cruoilmetagenom6_FD_187293 | JGI IMG/M metagenome (GOLD analysis project Ga0209344, IMG submission 187293) | Oil polluted marine microbial communities from Coal Oil Point, Santa Barbara, California, USA - Santa Barbara Oil Seep Sample 6 (SPAdes)... | ecosystem: Environmental > Aquatic > Marine... | reverse complement strand
ACCTTGATAACGGCGCAGCGGCTGTACAGGCACTGCCTGCAGGCGATACGGTCACGGATACAATAACCGTGACCTCAGCGGACGGTACAACATCCTCTATTACCATTACCATTACCGGTACCAATGATGATGCGGTGATCACTGGCGATCAAACAGGTTCAGTTACGCATGATCCTAACACACAAGATGATGTGATGGATGATACCATACCGAGTAGTGGTGTAACCTATGGCACAGGTGCTGGAGACACGATGACTGGTGGATCCGGTGATGACATTTTTGCAGGTGAAGGTGGTAACGATACTATAAAAGGTAATAGTGGCGACGATCAAATTTATGGCGGTGACGGTGATGACACGTTAAAAGGCAATGCTGGACAAGACACGATATTTGATGGAGCAGGCGATGACGCCATTTTTGGTGGCGGCGGGGCTGATACAATTGTTTTAGGCTCTGGTAATGATACGGTTAACGCTGGCAGCGGTGGTGATATAATCCGAGTTAGCGAAGGTGATGGCAACAACACGGTTGATGGCAGAAATGGCAATGATACGATCTATTTAGAAGATGTGTCAGTGGGTGATACGGATTATACCATCACTCTATCGTCAGGCACTATGACTACAAACCCAGACGGATCAATCTCTCTTTCTAGTGGTGCTGTCGGTACGATTACACTTGATGATGGTACGACTGTTGACTTCCAAAAGGTTGAAAACATTCAATTTGGTGGTGCGAGCGTAGACCCAATTACTGATACCGGAACCTTGACTATTGCGGATGTGGATACGGGTGAAGGTGCTGTTATAGCTGATACCTTAACAGGCTCATATGGTGAGTTGGTTATCGACGCCAGTGGTAATTGGACCTACACACTTGACGGTGCCAATGCAGTTGTTGGAGACCTTGAAACGGGCGAAACTTTAACTGACACTATTACAGTTACAACAGACGATGGTACAACCAGCAGTCTTGTTATCACTATTAATGGACCAGTTGATGACAACCCCGCAACCATTGGCGGCGATCAAGCGGGCGATGTTACTGAAGACGGTACGACGGTTGTGACGGGTGCGCTTACTATCACTGACCCTGATGTTGGTGAAGATGTCTTCACGGCTGGCACAATTACTGGTGATTACGGTGATCTTGTTATCGACAGTGCTGGTAACTGGTCATATGACCTTGATAACGGCGCGGCATCTGTGCAGGACCTTCCTGCTGGTGTTACAGCGACTGATACGATCACTGTTACCTCAGCTGACGGCACAACATCCTCTATTACCATTACCATTACAGGTACCAATGATATTGCGGTTATCAGTGGTACGGACACAGGCGACATTACTGAGGGCGGTAGTCTTACCACCACAGGCGCCTTGAGCGTTAGTGATGCGGATACCGGCGAAGAGACCTTCACAGCTGGCACCACAAGTGGTGCGCACGGCGATCTGGTGATCGACAGCGCGGGTAACTGGTCTTACACAGCGGACGGCCCAACGGTTGATGCGCTTGGTGAGGGTGACACCATCACCGACACCATTACAGTGACGTCTGCGGACGGTACCACAAGTAGTGTTACCATTACGATTACAGGTGAAAACGATGCGGCTGTAATTGCAGGCGAACAAACTGGCGGCGTTACCGAAGACGGTACGACGGTTGTGACGGGTGCACTTACCATTAGCGACGCGGATACGGGCGAAGACAGCTTTACCGCTGGTACCCTAGCGGGCACCTACGGTGATCTTGTTATCGACAGTGCTGGTAACTGGTCATATGACCTTGATAACGGTGCGGCATCTGTGCAGGACCTTCCTGCTGGTGTTACAGCGACTGATACGATCACTGTTACCTCAGCTGACGGCACAACATCCTCTATTACCATTACCATTACAGGTACCAATGATATTGCGGTTATCAGTGGTACGGACACAGGCGACATTACTGAGGGCGGTAGTCTTACCACCACAGGCGCCTTGAGCGTTAGTGATGCGGATACCGGCGAAGAGACCTTCACAGCTGGCACCACAAGTGGTGCGCACGGCGATCTGGTGATCGACAGCGCGGGTAACTGGTCTTACACAGCGGACGGCCCAACGGTTGATGCGCTTGGTGAGGGTGACACCATCACCGACACCATTACAGTGACGTCTGCGGACGGTACCACAAGTAGTGTTACCATTACGATTACAGGTGAAAACGATGCGGCTGTAATTGCAGGCGAACAAACTGGCGGCGTTACCGAAGACGGTACGACGGTTGTGACGGGTGCACTTACCATTAGCGACGCGGATACGGGCGAAGACAGCTTTACCGCTGGTACCCTAGCGGGCACCTACGGTGATCTTGTTATCGACAGTGCTGGTAACTGGTCATATGACCTTGATAACGGTTCTGCAGCGGTTCAAAACTTGCTGGAAGGTGAGACCACAACGGACACTATTACCGTAACCAGTGCTGATGGTACGACCACTAGCATTACGGTAACAATCACAGGTTCGAATGAAGCGGCGGTCATTAGCGGTGATCTAACGGGTGACGTTGAAGAAGATGGTACGCTTACCACTTCAGGGGTCCTCACTAGCGTTGACCCTGATGGCTTTGATGATGCTTTCCTTGCGGGTACAATATCAGGCACCTACGGTGATCTGGTGATTGATGCCTCTGGTAACTGGACTTATGACCTTGATAACCCATCTCTTGATGTTCAAGCCATAAACGGTGGTGAGGTCGTAACTGATACAATCATAGTAACAGCTGATGATGGCACGACTAGCTCAGTGGTTATCACGATCACTGGTGAAGATGATGCTCCAGTCATTAGTGGTGAAACTGGTGGTGCAATTGATGAGGGCTCTCCAGATGACCCTGAAACAGAGACCGTTTATGTTGAACCAGGGATAATTGAAACTGTTGACCAAGATGGTAATGTTACGACCATTGATGGCACGGGAACTATTGGAGTTAATGGCGCAAATGACCGTATTGATCAAATTGAATATGACCCTGTAACAGGAATATCTGAAGAAGTGGTATTTGACCTTACGCAGGATGCAACATCTGTTTCCTTTGATATTACACGCTTGTTCCAAAATGAAGAGGACGATGGCTTTACTGGCACTGATGAAACTGGGCACTATGCGCTCTATCTCGACGGTGTTCTTGTTGAGGAGGCAGATTTTGTTGCAACCTCTGGCGGGGATAACAGTATCTCATTGGATGTCCCTGGCGGGTTTGATAAGATCGTCTTTACGGCGGTAGACTATACTTCAGCTGCCGGTGATGCCGCACAAGACGCTAATGCGGACGGCATTGCCGACGATGGTTCCTTCGATCATCTTGATGATCTGGGAGCTACGGTCTCTGATGGGCCAACCAGAACGGATTCATCCGATTATTATCTAAGTAATGTGACCTTCTCTAACGAACTACCATTTGTTAACGATGTGACAGGAAGTCTCGTTATCAGTGATGTCGATTCTGGTGAAAATGCCTTTGTTGAGGAAACAATTGCAGGAACCTACGGCGATTTGACCATCGATGCTGACGGTGACTGGACCTATATTCTCGATGATAGTTTACCTGCGGTGGCCGCTCTGGGTGGCATGGCAACAGCGCCAGACGTTATCACAGTAACCACTCTTGATGGTTCAACAGCGACAATCACGGTGACCATAACAGGCACAAATGATGCAGCGGTGATCTCTGGTACAGATACTGGCGCGGTTGATGATTATAATCTCACCACATCTGGTGGCTTGACGATAACTGACATAGACACAGGCGAAGAGAGCTTCATCTCTGAGGTAATTGTTGGTGACTATGGCTCGCTTACAATTAATACTGATGGATCATGGTCTTATAATGCTGATGCTGGTTCGGTTGATGCGCTTGTAGACGGTGAGACGGCTGTTGATAGCTTTGATATAACATCCTTCGACGGCACGGTTCATACCATTGATATTGATGTTGTGGGTGACGATCCAGCAACACTCACGGATGCTATTGATGATTACAGCAGCATCCAGTCTGACGAAGTGGCAACACTTGATGTGCTTGGTAACGATGTATCAGACCCAGGAGGAACATTATCCGTTTCAACTGTGTCAATCTTAGGTGGCGCGCCTGGTACTGCGACCATTAATGGTGCAGGTGAAATTGAGTATGATCCTGGTGCGGCCTATGACGGTTTAGCGGCTAATGAGAGCGAAGAAGTGACAATCAGCTATACCATTTCTGATGGTCTCGGCGGCACTGACACCGCAACTGCAACCATCACTGTCTGGGGTGAGGATGATAGTGTTCCAAGCGGCTCTGGTACAACGGGCAGCAAAAAAGCGGATACTCTCTCTGGATCTAACAGCGATGATTACATTGATGGTGCTAAGGGCAATGACAAAATTGGTGGTGACGGCGGTGATGATATTCTCATCGGTGGTGCAGGCCATGATATTATCCACGGAGATAGCTATTACTCTGGTAGTGGTAAGAAAGCGACGCTTACAACTGATAATGAAGATGGTGAAGACACACTATACGGTGGCGCTGGTAATGATGAACTGTACGGCGAAGGCGGAGATGATATTCTCGCTGGTGGTACTGGCGATGATGACATGTACGGCGGTGACGGTGCAGACACTATCATTGGTGGTGCTGGTGATGACTACGCTGAAGGCGGTGCCGGGGATGATCTGTTTGTCTTCGACCGCGGTGACGGTATTGACACTATTAGTGGTGGCACAGGCGGCGGTTGGAGCGATGAGGTTGAACTCTCTGGCTTTGGCGGTGACACCACAACTGCTGGCGACACCACAACAGGTGATGGTTGGACTGTCGTTCTTGACGGCGGTGCCACCGTTACTGGTTCGGGTGAAGGCTATCTTGACCTTACCGCAGATGCATCTGGTACCATTGTTATGGATGATGGTACTGAGGTACACTTTGAGGGTATCGAGAAAATTACTTGGTAATCATTGCCATATGAAAGACGATAAAAGGGGCCCATTAGGCCCCTTTTTCTTTTACTATTATAAAGGTATTGTAAAATTATTCAGCGCGAATGGCGGTCACTTCTTCCTTAGTGAAGATGTAGTCACTATTACAAAATTCACAGTTTGCCGTGATAACGGGCTCTTCTTCAAAAGCATGCGCTATATCGTCGTCGGACAATCCTTGTAATACCGTAAGAAGGCGCTCTCTGCTGCATCGACAGCCAAACTCAACATTTGATGCTTCAAAAACGCGGACACCGTCCTCGTTAAATAATCTGAAAAGCAATGCATCTACATCAAGAAGTGGATCAATGAGTTCGCCGTCTTTTGCGGTGCTCAACAGAACGCTCGCGCGGGTCCACTGTTCTTTGGTATCACGCTCTAGTATCCGCTCTTGATCCACTTCACCGCGTGCTAAGTGCTGCACCATAATGCCGCCAGCACGCCAGTGGTTGGTCACGCTGTCACGTCCAACAGATATTTTAATTTCGGTGGGTGTTTGCTCACTATTTTGAAAATAGTTACGCGCAGAATCGGATAGACTGTTTTCATCAAGATCAACGATACCTTGATAACGATCCATGTCTTCGCCTTGATCAATGGTGAGTGCCAAATACCCTTCACCCACGAGCGCTTTAAAGCTTGGTTTTTTGCCATATGTGGCTAAGCGTTCCCCGTCCATTTGTGCATAGGCGCGCATCTCACCCGGTTTGTCACTATGGCTTGTGTAGTCAGCCACGATTATACCGATCGGCCCTTTGCTTTTGGTCTGCACGGTTACAACGCCGTCAAATTTGAGCATGCTACCAAGCAAGCCAACGAGCACTAATATTTCCGCAACAATTTCAGCTACAGGATCTGGGTAGTTATGTTTTGAGAGCACTTGCTCGACAAGTGTACCAAGACGCACCGCGCGACCACGCACATCCATGCCCTCAATTTGGAAAGGACGGATCTGATTGTCCCGACTATTTTCAGGGTCTTTTATGACTATGGGGCTATCGTTCATCTTAGGATCAATACCTACTTGTTAAGGCACCATGCCAACACAGCTTTTTGTGCGTGAAGACGGTTTTCAGCTTCGTCAAACACTACAGACTGTGGGCCATCAATAACGCTGGATATCATTTCTTCACCGCGGTGCGCGGGCAAGCAATGCAGAAATAGTGCATTGTCTTTAGCTTTGCTCATTAGAGCATCATCAATTTGATAGGGCTTAAGTAGCGCCATGCGTTCATCAGCGTCCGTGTCGCCCATGGACACCCAACAGTCAGTGATAAGCGCGTCAGCACCTTCGGCTGCAGCAACAGGGTCTGTTGTAACAGTGATATCACCGCCATTATCATTATTCCATGCTAGAGCGGCTGGGCTTGGGCTTAAATTTTCAGGGCAGGCGAGGTTTAGTGAAAAATCGAATAAACTGGCTGCATGGATCAAGGAAGTGGCAACATTATTGCCATCGCCAATCCAAGCCACTTTTTTACCCTCGAGAGAACCAAGTTTTTCTTCCAAGGTTAATACATCTGCGAGAAGTTGGCATGGATGAGAGAAATCAGTAAGCGCATTGATAACAGGAACATCCGCGCCGCTGGCAAGCTCTGTGAGAGTGTTGTGGCTGTTGGCCCGTAACATGATCATATCTACAAAACGTGATAATACCTTAGCTGTATCACTCACCGTTTCACCGCGCCCAAGCTGCATATCCGAACTTTGCATTACGATAGTGCTGCCGCCCATTTGCCGCATGGCCATATCAAAGGAAATGCGTGTGCGTGTGCTAGATTTTTCAAAAATCATCGCAAGCACATGGCCTGTCAGACGTGGGGTTGGGTCCAGCGCGCCCTTTGGCAAGCCAGCACGCGCGGCTTTCATAGCTTTCGCGTCATCAAGCAAGGTGCTTGCATCTGCCTTAGTAAGGTCTGATAGATCTAAAAAATGCCGAAACATCGTCACGGGGCATATCCTTTTTTAAGCGCCTATTTGGGAGCGCCGTTTTCTTTCCAATCGGTGAAAGCTTTGGTGAAGGCTGCAATTGCCTCATCAACATGGCTTTCTTCCATAATGAGTGGCGGAAGCATCCGCACAACACTATCGCCCGCAGGAGCTACCACAATTCCGTGCTTAAGCAAAGCAGGAACAGCTAGGCGTGGTTCAACGGATGGGCAACGAAGCCCCACCATCAGACCTTTGCCGCGCACCTCTTCAATGAGATCAGGGAAGGCTGCTTTTAGGCCTTCTAGCTTATTTTGAAAATAATTCGCAGTTTTTTGCACATGTTCCATAAAGCCATCAGCTAGCATTTCGTCCATTACAGCATTGCCAATAGCCATCGCTAGCGGATTACCGCCGTATGTCGTGCCGTGGGTGCCCGCTGTCATGCCGCTTGCAGCGTTTTCAGTTGCCAGAACAGCGCCGATTGGGAAACCGCCCCCAATGCCTTTAGCGGATGCCACGATATCGGGTTTAATATCAGACCACTCATGTGCAAAAAACTTGCCTGTACGTCCCATGCCACACTGAATTTCATCAAACACTAGCAGAAGGCCGTTTTTATCAGCGATATCACGTAAGGCTTGCATTTGGTTGCCGTTAAGTGGACGAATGCCGCCTTCACCTTGCACAGGCTCAACCATAATTGCACCAGTTTGCGGGGTGATAGCAGCTTCCACAGCTGCTATATCGCCGAAATCAACCACGTCAAAACCACCTGGCAGTGGGTCAAAACCTTCCACAAGCTTTGGCTGCCCTGCAGCTGCAATACCCGCTAAAGTGCGACCATGAAATGCATTGCTCATGGTAATCATACGGTGGCGCTTTTCGCCCTTATCATGAAAATGCTTCCGGACCATCTTGATGCAGAGTTCAATAGCTTCCGCCCCAGAGTTGGTGAAAAAGACAGTGTCAGCAAAAGAAGCGCTGACAAGACGTTCAGCTAAGCGTTGCTGGCCTGGAATTTCAAAAAGGTTTGATACATGCCAAATTTTATCCCCTTGCTCTTTGAGTGCACCCACAAGTGTTGGGTGAGCATGCCCAAGGGCGTTCACGCCAATACCAGAGTATAGGTCTAGATATTTATTGTTGTTTTCATCAAACATATACATGCCTTCACCGCGCACAAAGGACACGGGCATCCGCCGATATGTTGGTAATAACTGAGTAATCACGTTGCTTTCTCCTGATAGCACTGGTTTTAGGTGCTTACGTTTCGGGCCGAGTATTCCTCTCTTGAGGCGCGCCTGTCAATGCTAGTGATCTGGTTTTTAAAACTTTATTATGTCTTGAGCCGCCAGCCACTTTTAAGTACGCGGTGGACAAAAAGCCACATCGCAGTGGTGAGCACTAAACTATAGGCAACGCCTAGTGTGAGGTCACTGTCATGGTGCCCTAAAAAGCCATAACGAAAGCCATCAATTATATAATAAAATGGGTTTGCAGTGGAAATAATTTGCCAAGATTCTGGCAGGCGATCAACCGTGTAAAAAGTACCTGATAGCAAGCTGAGTGGCACGACTATGAAGTTGGTGATCGTTGACGAGTGGTCAAACTTTTCAGCCCATATGCCCGTTAGCAATCCAAGAAGAGAAAGCAGAATACTACCAATTAGCCCAAAATATAGTATTGGAAAAATTGAGTGAATAGATATTGTTAAGTCGGTAATAAAACTAAGACCAATAAAAGCCAGCAGCACAGAAAGCCCGACTAGAATACCGCGAACCATACCACCGACCATAAAGCCGATCGTGAGTTCACCCGCGGAAAGGGGTGGCATTAGAGTATCGACAATATTGCCTTGTACCTTCGAGATGATCATGGAAGATGATGTGTTTCCAAAAGCATTTTGCAAGATGGACATGACCATCAAACCAGGCGCTAAAAACGTTGCGTAACTCATGCCTTCAATCATTTCGCCGCGGCCACGAAGAGCCAGTGTGAAGATAACCATGAAGAGAAGTGTTGTCATAGCAGGTGCCGCCATGGTTTGCTGCCAGACCTTCATGAAGCGCCTTACTTCCTTCGTGCAGAGTGTCCACAAGCCTAAATAGTTAAAGCTTCCGATTCGCGCTTCGCCAAAAGGAATGTCTTTAGCGGGTCGGTTTATAGTGATTTCACTGGGCATCAGGCGATCCTTTGTTGGTTTTTAGGCCGTTTTTACTAATAATTCTTATAAATAGTGATTAGTGACAAACACGGACCTTGGCAAGAGCAAGATTATCACGATATAAGCGGGGTCTGTATAAATACAAGTAACTTTAAAGGATGACGCATGGCTTGGACTGACGAACGTATTGAGAAGTTGCGCAAATTATGGGACGCAGGGTTAACCGCGAGCCAAATTGCGAAAGAGTTAGCTGAGGGAGTGACCCGCAACGCTGTGATCGGTAAAGCGCACCGTTTGGGCCTTAAATCGCGTCCGTCACCTGTTAAAACTGACAGCTCTAAAGCCAAACGTGCCCCTAAGAAAAAAGCGAAAGCACCAGAGAAGACGCAGGTATCGCTCCTCGATCTCACTGAACGCATGTGTAAATGGCCGCACGGTCACCCTGGGGATGATGATTTCCAATTTTGTGGCAAGCCATCTGAGCCGAGCATGCCTTACTGTGCCGCGCACTGCCAAGAGGCATATCAGGCTCAGCCCCCACGCCGTGATCGTCGCGTGCGACCAGCTTTAAATTAGGAGCCTTTGATGAAAAAGCTACTTCTGACTGCTGGTCTTGCAGCGCTCATGTTGTCAACCAGTTTATCAGCCACTGATGACAAAGCAGCAGATGCTGCAAAAGCACATCGTCATGGTTTGATGCAAACCATTAAAAACTCTGCCCTCAGCATGCGGCGCATATTGACAGGTGAGTTGGATCAAGCTGAAAACTATTCAGCTCTCGCGACTGCACTTTCCGTTTCTACCGGCATAGCCGTGGATGCATTTAAGGAAAATACAGTAGGTAAAGGCAAAGGCCACACCGTTGCGAAAGACCATATATGGGATAACTGGGAAGATTTTTCTGCACGCTTAGAAAAAATGGACGTTGATGCCAAAGCACTGGAGAGAGCAGCTGAGAACAACAACGTTGGCGGCTCTAAAAATGAGCTCGTCCAGCTTTTTAAAAATTGCAAGTCTTGTCACGATGAGTATCGTAGCGAACATTAAGGCCTGAAGCATTGGATAGCATCGTTAAATTTATAGAATTTATCTATAAGCTATTTTTCAGCTGGCTTAACTGGAGCAACAACAAAAGTTTTAAGGGAGGAATGTGGATTGCCGTATCCTTCCTTTTTTTCTGTGGTCTATCAGGTGCGGTGGTATGGGTATTTTATTGGTTCTTCAGTACAATATAGTCACATAAATAATCGCAGCAACGATAACAAATATCACACAAAACAGTCCAAAGCTTCTAAATCTAAGTTCAGGACTCTCACTCTCGCGGCTATGCCCCTTAGTGCCTGTAATCATAGGTTTTATGAGGTCAGCGTCTTTGCTTAATTGTGTAAAAATAACGGCAAGAACATGAAAGCCTACGAGTAGCGCCAATAAAAACCAAATTTGTTTGTGTGCCCACATCGCCCAACCTGAAAATGTACTACCAAGGGTGTCATGAAGTGGACCATAAAAATCCATATCATCTGAGGAAAAAAGCCCAAAGGTTGCTTGTGATAATAGTAGGAATAGCATCAACAAGACCATCCAGCCCCCAGCAGGGTTGTGACCAACCCAGCGATATTTTTCTTTTGATTTTAGATAGGCGATAACGGCATTTGGACCGGTCAAAAAGGAAGAAAATTTGGCTGTGGTTGAACCAATGAAACCCCATACAATCCGGGTGATAACGAAGGTTAAAATTGCCAAACCAGACATGATGTGAATTTGTCCGAAATCGTTGAAAAACTTATCTTGGAAGCCAGAATATACGCTGACAGCGAGAAGTATTAAGAGCAACCAATGGAACATCCTAACGCCCAAGTCCCATACTTTTATTTTACGATCTTTGCTCATCTATCAAACCTTCGATGTTTTGTCTTTCGATCGTATAATAGAGCGTAATATGAAAAAGGGGACCCCTTTTATCACGAGTCGTACTTTACTTCTGTGAAGTTAGAATAAAAATGCTAGCAAGCTCTGGGAAATGGCATGAATGCATCTATTTAGTAATAATGCGACGATGTGCCGCATGTTTTTGTATATGCTAAACGTTTTCAGCTTTGTTGATGGCTGAGGTTGATGATTTTTGTTGCCAGTAATGCACTAATTATCACCGAATCCCTCTGATTTAATAGGTTTGAGCCGACCGAAGATGTTTCAATGAAAATTTCTAAAAGAAGGCGCATCGGGTGTTTTGGTATTTAGAAATCTGGTTTTGAATCAAATTTACCCAGAAATCAGCCCTTTCTGAGGAAATTGATCATAATTATCCGTGCATAAAAACATAAATTCGGGCATAAGGCGGATAGCTTTGCTTGACAAGTGAAGGTTGGGTCGGCATATCAATACCTGATTAATATAGTCATATATTGCGATCCAGCGTCCTAACCAATGTAGATAAGGATGTCCTGTGCTTAGACTAACAAATTTTGCTGATTATGCTGTGGTGTTAATGCGTCAGTTGGCGCAAGGTGAAAATACACGTTTGAGTGCTCAAGAGCTGAGCACCACATCGGGCGTTCCTTTGCCGACAGTATCGAAAGTTTTGAATGCGATGGGGCAAAGTGGTTTGCTAGCCTCACATCGTGGTTTGAAAGGTGGTTTCACGTTGGCGCGTTCAGCGGATGAAATTTCTGTTGCGGATATTATCGAGGCGGTGGATGGCCCTATAGAGCTGACGCACTGTTCTGATGATAGCTGTGAGCCAGATTGTAACATTGCTGAAATTTGCGGCATGAGACCACACTGGGCACGCATTAATAGTGCAGTCAGAGATGGTTTAGTATCTGTGTCGCTCTCTAGTATTTCTGAGGTGAGCGTCGCAGAGACAGCAACGTTAGCTGCGGCTGGTGAATAGTTTAGTTGGCTAATCGATCGTATGTTTTGTGGGTTAGGAATAGGAGTGTGCCATGGCGGGAACCGCTGAGGCAAAGCGCCAGGTTGCTGAGGCAACCGACGAATATAAATACGGCTTTGTAACTGACATTGAGTCTGAGTTCGCCCCTAAGGGCTTGAACGAGGATATTGTTCGTTTTATTTCCGCTAAAAAAAATGACCCAGAGTGGCTACTTGATTGGCGGCTAAAGGCATATCGTGCGTGGCTCAAGATGAAAAACCCAGTATGGGCAAATGTGGAATTTCCGCCAATAGATTTTAATGATATCTATTACTACGCCGCCCCTAAAACGGCAGATAAACCAAAATCTCTTGATGAGGTCGACCCTCAGCTTTTGGAAACATACAAAAAGCTGGGCATTCCGCTAGCTGAGCAAGAAGTGCTCGCAGGCGTCGAGGGAGCGCGTAAAATTGCGGTGGATGCCGTGTTTGATAGCGTCAGCGTTGCCACCACATTTAGAGAAGAGCTTACTAAGGCTGGCGTGATTTTCATGTCTATCTCTGAGGCGGTGCAAGAACACCCTGAACTTATTAAAAAATATCTCGGTACCGTTGTGCCCCAGCGCGACAACTATTTCGCAGCGCTAAACTGCGCAGTGTTTTCCGATGGCACCTTCGTTTACATTCCAAAAGGCGTGCGCTGCCCGATGGAGCTATCCACTTATTTTCGCATTAATGCTGAAAACACTGGGCAGTTTGAGCGTACGCTTATTGTAGCTGATGAGGGCTCCTACGTATCTTACCTTGAGGGCTGTACAGCTCCTATGCGCGATGAAAATCAATTGCACGCAGCTGTAGTGGAAATAGTGGCGCTTGGTGACGCTGAGGTTAAATACTCCACTGTTCAAAACTGGTACCCTGGCGACAAAGACGGTAAGGGTGGTATTTATAATTTTGTGACTAAACGCGCGCTCTGCAAGGGTAATAACTCCAAGGTGAGTTGGACACAGGTAGAGACAGGTTCAGCCGTTACTTGGAAATATCCAAGTTGCATATTGATGGGTGATAATAGCGTTGGAGAGTTTTATTCCGTTGCGGTGACCAATAATCACCAACAGGCTGATACGGGCACCAAGATGATCCACATGGGCAAAAACACAAGCTCACTTATTATATCCAAAGGCATCTCAACGGGTGTTAGTAACCAAACCTACCGCGGCTTGGTTAAGGTGATGCCGTCCGCGGACGGTGTCAGGAACTTCACTCAGTGTGATAGCTTGCTGCTCTCTGATACATGCGGTGCACACACCGTGCCCTACATTGAGGTGAAAAACCCAACAGCTCAAATAGAGCATGAGGCGACCACCTCAAAAATATCTGAAGATCAATTATTTTACTGTTTAGCGCGCGGGCTCGGCGAAGAAGAAGCTGTCGCCATGATCGTAAACGGTTTCTGTAAAGAAGTAATGCAACAGCTGCCTATGGAATTTGCGGTGGAAGCTCAAAAGCTCCTCGGCATTTCCTTAGAAGGTAGCGTAGGATAAAACTATGATTACGATTAAAAATTTACATGCCAAGGTTGGTGACAGTGAAATTCTTAAAGGCTTAGACCTTGAGATAAAAGCGGGCGAAGTGCATGCCATTATGGGACCTAACGGCGCTGGTAAATCAACGCTCGCTAACACTATTCTAGGTCGCTCCGATTATGAAGTGACCGAGGGCTCAATCACCTTCGAGGGCAAAGATTTACTTTCTTTAGAAACCTATGAGCGTGTAGGCGAGGGCATCTTCCTTGGTTTTCAGTACCCTGTTGAAATACCAGGCGTTTCTAACCTTAATTTCCTACGTACGGCGCTAAACTCAACACGTCGCTACCGCGGTGAAGAGGATATGTCTGCCGCTGAGTTCATGAAGATCGTACGCGCCAAAGCAAAAGATCTGAAGATGGACCCTGAAATGTTAAAACGTTTCGTGAACGTGGGCTTCTCAGGCGGCGAAAAAAAACGTAACGAAACTGTGCAAATGGCAGTTCTAAACCCTAAATTTGCTGTGCTTGATGAGACCGATAGTGGGCTTGACATTGATGCGCTCAGAATTGTGTCTGATGGTATTAACGCTCAGCGCCGCGATGACACGGCTATCTTGATGATCACGCATTATCAGCGCTTACTCGACTATGTGAAGCCTGATGTGGTGCATGTGATGGTTGACGGCCGTATCGTGAAATCAGGCGGCAGCGAGCTAGCGTTGGAGCTGGAAGAAAAGGGTTATGCGGACGTGGCGTAAGCCATGCAGCATCAAGCATGAGTATAGATATGACAAAAAGCTACCAAACAGAGGTGGAGAGATTATCAGCGGAGGTTCCAGCAACCGCCGAGCTGCGTCTCAGCGCCTTTGAGCAATTTGAAGCACAGGGCCTGCCAAGCAAACGCGACGAAGATTGGCGCTATGCTGATCTGAAATCGATCACCGCTAAGGCGCCTTCACTCGCTAAACGCAGCACTGAGACGATTGCGCCTTTAGATGGTGACTTTACAGCGCATGTTGTTTATCTCAATGGTCATTTTGATCTAGCCCAAAGCGATGTGGCAGGCCTTGAAGGGTTGCTAGAAACCCAGTCACTAGATATGGCTAACTGCGCTCCGTCGCTTGATGGTTTTATGGCTCTTAACAGTGCATTAATGACCGTTGGCGTAAAAAATACTGTGCCTGCTGGCATACAAATCGATAAACCCATTTTTATACACCACGCCCTGCGCGATGGCAGTGCAAAAGCTGCACATTCTAAAAGGCAACTTCATGTCGGAGCGGGCGCTGCGGTTACTATCATTGAGTTTTTTGAAGGTGATGACAGCGCATGTTGGTCCAATGACGTTTTTGAAGTGACTTTGGATGAGGGTGCGGTGTTTAACCATATTCGCCTTATTAAAAGCGGTGCAGATGCGACCTTCACAGGCAAAGTATTTGTAGAGGCCCATGAGAAAGCAATTTACCGCAGCTTTAATTTACTAATCGGCGGCGTGATGACCCGCAACGAAGAGCATTTGAGCATTGTAGGCGCTGGAGCCTACGGCCAAATAGACACAGTTGCGCTCACCGACAGCAAGCAAAACCACGATACACTCACCACTGTTAACCACGTTGTTGCAGACGCGATAAGTGACCAGCTGTATCGCTCGGTTATCGCGGCGCGCGGCAAAGCATCCTACCAAGGTAAGGTGACAGTAGCGAGAGACGCACAGCAAACGCTAGCAGACCAAGGGTGTCGCGCTATTTTGTTAGACCGTACAGCTGAAGCGAACGCAAAACCTGAGCTCGAAATTTTTGCAGATGATGTGAAATGTTCTCACGGTGCCACTGTCGGCGAACTGGATGATACAGCACTATTTTACCTTGCAGCTCGCGGCGTTGCCCCAAAAGAAGCCCGCGCATTGCTTATTGAGGCCTTTATTGGCGAGATGTTTGAGCGCGTTGAAAATGAAATGCTGCGTGACCTGCTCATGCGTGAAGCGCGTAGCGTTTTAAAAGGTTTGGGAAATGAATAATCTTAACCAAAATACTGAGCCACTTGATGTTGCAGCCATCCGTAAAGATTTTCCAATCTTTGAACAAACGGTGCATGGTCACCCACTCACGTTTTTAGATAGTGCAGCCTCGGCGCAAAAACCAAGATCCGTTATTGAGGCTGAGAGCGCGGTTTATACCGATACCTATGCCAACATTCACCGTGGGGTGTATAAATTTAGCCAAGATGCGACACAGATGTATGAAGACACGCGACACTATGTGCAGGGCTTTATCAACGCGGCTAGCCATAAAGAGATCATCTTTGTACGCGGTGCGACCGAAGGTATCAACCTTGTAGCACAGGCATGGGGGCGCAAAAATCTGCGCGAAGGGGATGAAATTATCCTCACTTGGCTCGAGCACCACTCAAATATCGTTCCGTGGCAGATGGTCGCAGAAGAAGTGGGTGCCATCATTCGTGTGGTGCCTATTTTGGAAGATGGCTCGGTTGATATGGATGTCTACGGTGACCTTCTAAACGAGCGTACAAAGCTTGTGGCTGCCGCTCATGTTAGCAATAGTATCGGCACCATTTTACCGATTAAACGCATGATAGAGATGGCGCACTCAGCGGGGGCACTAATGCTCGTTGATGGTTGTCAGGCTGTGCCGCATATGGCAGTTGATATGCAAGACTTGGATGCGGATTTTTATGTGTTTTCAGCTCATAAAGCTTTTGGCCCAACGGGTGTGGGTGTACTTTACGGCAAAGAAGCGCTGTTGGACGCCATGCCACCGTGGCAAGGCGGCGGCGATATGATCGAACACGTCTCTTTTGAAAAAACTACTTTCAATGATTTGCCCTTTAAATTTGAGGCAGGCACCCCAAATATTGCAGGCGGCATCGCGTTTAAAGCTGCACTCGAATATATCGATACTATAGGTTATGACCGCATAGCCGCACACGAGGCGGATCTGCTCGCATATGCTGAAGAGCAATTGCACGGTATGAACTGCTTGAAAATCATCGGTAAGGCGAATGAGCGCGCAGCGGTAATGTCTTTTGTGATGGACATTGCCCATCCGCATGATATTGGCACGATCCTAGATCGACGCGGTATTGCGGTACGGGCTGGTCATCACTGTGCACAACCTGTTATGGATCGCTATGATATTCCAGGTACTGCACGTGCGAGTTTTAGTATATATAATGACCGGGCTGACGTTGATCGCCTAGTTGCAGGATTAAATAAAGTTGTGGAATTGTTTGGATGAGCCAAGAGATGAAAAAACAGCGTGATATAATGGATTTGTCGTCTCCCGACGCAGGAGCGGCCCCAGAACGCCCAATGGTTGAGCCCGATACAGGTCGTTTTTTTCTTGATAAGTTTTTATCAGAAAAAGATGAAGCAGAAGCCGCGCCAACTGCGGCACCTGAGGTGGTTAAGGCAGACCTTCCTGACGCTAAAAATGCCGCTGATCTACAAGAACAAATCATTGGTCAGATTATGGAGATTTTTGATCCTGAAATCCCAGTGAACATCTATGATCTAGGCCTCATTTATACAGTTGATGTTACCGATAGTTTTGACGTCACCGTTAAGATGACCCTGACCACACCGCACTGCCCGGTGGCTGAAAGTATGCCTGGTGATGTGGAGATGAAAGTACGCGGCGTACCAAGTGTGCGTAACGTTGAGGTTCAGCTTGTTTGGGAACCGCCTTGGGATATGTCCCGAATGACGGATGAAGCCCGTCTTGAACTTGGCCTACTGTAAGGAGCGTTGCATGAGTGTTATAACTATCACCGATAAAGCCGCTGACCATATTCAAAGCTTGATTGACCAGTCGGATAAGCCTGTTGCTGGCCTTCGTCTTGGTACGGGCACCAAGGGCTGCTCGGGTTTGTCCTATAAGCTTGATTATGTTGAAGAAGCTTCTGATGCTGATGAGAGGGTAGAACATAACGGTGTGACCGTGTTTGTTGATCGCACTAGCTTGCTCTTTTTGCTCGGTACAGAAATGGACTATGAGGAAAACACCTTTACGACAGGTTTTACTTTTACTAATCCCAATGAAAAAGGACGCTGCGGCTGCGGTGAAAGTTTCCATATCTAAGCGACATGTCTGGTGATGTTCTAATAATTTTGATAGAATGGCGTTATCACAATGATCATAGCTAAACCTAAAAATATCATGCGTGTGGCTCTTGTGACTATACTTCTTTTGTGTCTGCCACTGGTGGCTATGCAGTTTAGCGATGACGTTGTCTGGACCCTTGGTGACTTTATTGTTGCTGGTGTGCTGCTTTTTGGTGCAGGCACTTTGTATGAAGTGCTCGGTTCCAAAAATCCAAATTTCCGCTTCCGTATTGCAGTAGCTGTTTTAGCTATGTTGGTGCTGATATGGGTTAGTTTAGCTGTCGGCCCTATCGGCAGCTAGAGCATTTTCACAAACTTAATCTACCGGGTGGTTATTGCTGTTGTTGAGGTTTAGCCCTCGGCTGGGCGAGGCGGCGCTATTGCATCTTCTAAAATAGTCATAGGTGGCTTGATAGCTGCAACGGTATTTTGTTCGTCGTTTCCAGCGAAGGTGCCCCATGTAATTTTATCAAAGCTTCCACAGGTTTCACACAGTGGTGCCCAGTGACTTGCGGTGCTGTGACACGATCTGCAAACCCAGCTTGGATCAGCAGGCGCACCCGCTGCCATATCTAGTGCATGACTATTGTCTTCGCCTAGCAACGCATTTATGTCAGCCATCATTTGCCATCCTGCGTGGCTATTGTTCACTAATAACAAATGCTCCAATAAATGTTTGGCTTCACTAAAATCTCCAGCATTTTTAGCCACTTCAGCTCGTGCTATTAGGGAAGCGGGGTGGTCCGCCACATCAAGTGTTAAGGTGCGTATTATTTCTTTCATCTGACTTGCGGTTGCTGTGGGGTTAAAGCCATATATAGCGGTCGCTACATCTGGGTGCGGGTTAGCTTTCCATACGGCCTTTAAAAAGCGCTCAGCTTTTTTCTGGTTGCCATCCGCCACATCCATCCGTGCAAGACGGGTTGAGGCAGGTGTGAAGCCAGGGCGGTCCTTGAGTGCACTTCTCAGTGATTTTTGCGCAGCTATGAGGTCTCCGGACATTGCTTGTTCAATAGCCTGTGCATAGCTTAGTGCCCCACGGTGAGACTTTGCAGTTTCAGCGTCAAAAACACCTCGTTTTTGTGACTTTACAAGTGTTTCCCGTGCTGATTGCCAGTCACCTGATGCAACTTCCAGCTCGAATACGCTGTCCAAAGCCCAGCGACTTTTGCTGTTTTCAGCGAGCGCTTCGCGGGCGAGACGCAGTGCTTCTTGGCTTCTACCACTGCGACGGGCGTCTACTAGAAGCCCGCGCAGCCCTAGAAAACGCGCACGTGGATTTTTCTCTAATTCTCGGTAATATTTGTTGGCTGTGTCATGGTCACTCGCGCGTGTAGCGGCTTCTGCGGCGACCAACTGCACCATTGGCTCTGGCGGTAATAAAAGCTCTGCGCGGCCAATATGTTTTTGTGCAATTGAGTGATCCCCAGCCGCGAGCGCAAGCATAGCGTCATTTAAATATTCAAGCCCGCGTTGCTGGCGTTTGATAATACGGTTCTTACCGATAACGGGTGCATCATGTCTAAGCCATATATATGCCCAGAAAACACCACAGGCAACGAGAACCAATGCAGCAGCAAACATCGCGAGCGCAGCAACAGAGGTATCAACGATAAAATTTTCAAAGGTGATATGGACAGCACCTGGGTGGTCCGCCATCCATGCGGCACCAGCCACTAGCGCTAAGATTAGCGCAAATCCTATGATCAATCGGATCATGAGATTGTGTCTCCTTTAGGCGATGAGAGCATAGTAAAAAGTGCCTCACTTGCCGCGAGTGCGGCACGACGATTGTTGAGGGCTCTACGCCAAGCGGTTAGGTCTTCGTTGTTGGGTGTATTTGTTTTTTCTAACTCAAAATTGACCCCCTCTAAATCACCGCGGGCTAGGGCGAGCTCGATGCTGCGAATGGTAGCATCAGAGCCCGTTGCATCGCTGTCTGTGCGTCTTACGGTAATTAATTGCTCCCACCATGAGACACCCTCTTCACTGTCACTGGCATTTGTTGTGGCAATAATGGGTATGAGGTTTTGGAATTGCTTGCTTAAAGTCTCTAAGCTCTCAATACCCGTTTTATTATTACGAAGCACAATAAGGCTGTCGCCCATACTCGCAACCTGTAGAGCTGTCAGGCTATTAAAGTCTGCTTCAAGGGTCGCCAACTCAACACTGAAATTCTCACCAGCGCTTAGTTTGCGGTACAAGCCATTTGCTGCAACAAGCATGCGCCCTGAAGCTGTCTCTGTAACTGCATTTTCATTTGGAGCTGAAACGATTTGCTCGAGGAGCCCGACGCGCTCGTTAAGTGCTGTGTTTTGAGCTCGTGCTAGTTCTAGATCGCTCTCTAATTTTTTAACAAGGCTTAGGGTCAGCGGGTCACTCGTGCCGCTGGCCTTTAAGCCTTCAGTTTTGAGAATATTTATTTCTGTTTGCAGCTGGTTGAGCTGCGCATCAAAGCTGTTTGTGTAACCCTCAACATTACTCATTTCGAGCGCTTCTTTGAGGTTGGCATTTTCTATGGTTAGCGCTTCAATACTGTTGTTCTGTTCGTTAAGCACAAGCTGAAAGCGGTTTAGCTCAGCTGTTTGTTGTTGCTGATTATCAAGGAGAGCCGTGATTGCAGGTGTTTCAACTGCGGGCTCTTCGTCTAGCCAACCAAGCCGCTTAAGACCATCTTCTGCATATGGCTCGCTAAAAATACCTGCCATAAATACCAAGGTGATACCCAATAAAATCCATGCTATTTTTGAGAATCTATTGCCAGCTTCCTGCTTACCGCTTGAAGGCGAGCGTCCCTCACCAATGATCTCGGCGTCGATCACACGGTCTGTAGGTCCTGTAGTCGCGTCGTTTTGGCTTGTGTTGCTCATCATGCTCCCCGCTAAGCGTTCATCTTAGTATTTTATAATCCAGCGGCCTTGAAAAGGCTTTTCTCATTTGGCGCTTCCGCGACTGCAGTTTTAATCCAGTTTGGTGATAGCGCTGCCTCGATTCGGCGCGACATCACCACCGCTTTGCAATGTTTAAATCCAGTTGCAGCGCCAGCCTCTTTTACCCATCCTTCAAATATGGTGACGGCACGTGCAGAATAAAAGAGCACGCAGTCCACATCACCGTTTTTAAAGGCATCTAGCATGCCTTTATCGTCTAGAGGGAGTGCAGTTGCCTCATACACCACATTGGCAGTGGCATCATAGCCATCACGCGTCAGCGCAGCGCAGATGTTGGTTGAAATATGGGCACCACACAGGTGTGTAATAGCGCCGTCCTCAGGTGAGAAGCTTTTTTCGATGACCGCTAGAAGCGCGTCTGCGTCTGACACCACCACAACATCAGCGAAGCCAGCCTCGGATGCGGCGGCCCCAGCCTTTTCACCCACGGCAAAAACACGCGCGCCTTTGTTGCTAACCATAGACAGGCCAAGATTTACTCCATGGCGGCTTGATACAATATAATTGGTGGTCTCATGAGGTGGATGCTCAACAGCGATAGGGTTGCTAGTTGGAATAATAGACACTGTGTGGCCTAGCGCCTCTATCTTTGTGGCAGTATCCTTAACGAGTGTTTGGGGCCGTGTAAGCAAAATATGTGACATTAACTAATCTCCTCCACATCTCGTATTAATTGTTCAAAGAAGGCATCACCCGCACGCTCGCGAAGGGCCCCACCAACAGCTTTGCCTATTAGTTCGGCGTTACTTGCGGGTCCTGATGCTGTTTCACGGTGGCGGATAGCCCCGTCCACACTCAGTATCTCACCTATTATCGATATTTCATCGTCTAAAATAACAGCAAGTGCTGCGATAGGCGTGCGACAAGAGCCATCAAGGGCGGCTAAAAGCGCACGTTCTGCGGTGACAGCCTTTGCTGTATTGCTGTCATGTAACGGTTTTAGTAAATTTGCGGTTTGGGCATCGCCCTCCCTAATTTCGATGGTGACAGCCCCTTGTGCGGGTGCTGGCAAAAAACTATTTAGTGGTAAAATCTCAGTGGCTACTTCTCCCATGCCCAAGCGATTTAGACCTGCGAGAGCAAGGAAGGTCGCATTTGCTTCGCCTGCTTCTAATTTTTTCAGGCGGGTTTGCACATTGCCGCGAAAATTGATCACCTTTAGGTCTGGTCGCAGGTTAAGAAGCTGAGCACGGCGCCTGAGCGATGCTGTGCCAATGAGTGCACCATTTGGCAAATCATCTAAACTACTAAACCCTGTCGAGACCAGCACATCGCGTGGGTCTTCACGTTTTAAAAAGGCTGATAGAACCAAGCCTTTTGGCAGCTGAGTGGGCATGTCTTTTGTTGAATGGACCGCCATATCAATGGTGCCGTCCAGTAGGGCTTGCTCAATCTCTTTGGTGAACAGGCCTTTTCCACCAGCAGACATTAAAGACCGGTCAACGATCTGGTCGCCCATCACCTTAATGACCTGAATTTCGACATTTGCATCGTCCAATGCCTCATGCGCTGCTATGAGGTGGTTTTTAACCTCATGCGCTTGCGCCATGGCGAGTGGACTACCGCGAGTCCCAATTTTTATGCTTTTTTGCACAGTTGCCTCTTGGATTTTCTAGCTACTCTATCAATAACATAATATAGATAAGGTTCTTAATGATTATTTATAAGAACTTTATGGCGAAAGGCCACGTCTAAATGCATGTGAAACACCCAATCGTACTCGGTATAGAGACCAGCTGTGATGAAACCGCCGTGGCAATTGTCAGCGCGGATAAGCAGGTATTGGCGCATCATGTATTAAGTCAAATAGATGAGCATGCAGCTTTTGGCGGCGTAGTGCCTGAAATAGCGGCACGTAGCCATATCACACATCTTGATACTTTAGTTAAGGCCTCACTCGCGGATGCGAACATTGAACTGCGTGATGTTGACTGCATTGCTGCAACTGTGGGCCCTGGGCTAGTGGGTGGCTTAATGGTTGGTGTGATGACAGCAAAAGCCATGGCAAAGGCAATAGGAAAGCCCTTTGTTGCGGTTAATCATCTTGAGGGTCATGCGCTTACCGCAAGGTTAACCAGCGATATAACTTTTCCTTTCTTGCTGTTGCTGGTGAGCGGGGGTCACTGCCAACTTCTCGATGTTTCAGGCGTTGGACAGTACACTCGCCTCGGTTCAACCATTGATGATGCTGTCGGCGAGGCTTTTGATAAAACAGCTAAACTTATAGGGTTGCCGTATCCTGGTGGTCCAGCGGTGGAGGCTGCAGCGGAAAAAGGCGATGCAAACCGCTTTGATTTTCCGCGCCCTATGATCAGACAAAAGAATATGGACTTTTCTTTTTCTGGGCTTAAGTCTGCCGTGCGCCGCGAGGCGGAGAAATGTGTGGCAGAGCACGGAGCGCTATACCGTGATGATGTGGCTGACCTATGCGCAAGTTTTCAGGCAGCTGTTGCTGATTGTTTGGCAGATCGTGTTTTGCGCGCCATGACTATTTTTAAAGAAAGTCACCCAGACACTGAACATCCTGTGCTCGTGGTAGCGGGCGGGGTAGCCGCAAACAAGGCCTTAAAATCAAGACTTAATGATGAAGCGAAGATCGCGGGTTTTGTAATGACAGCCCCCCCCATGGAGCTATGCACCGACAATGGCGCGATGATCGCATGGGCTGGATTAGAGCGGCTCATGGCTGGCGCAAAAGACGAAAGCCATTTGAGCGCAAGACCAAGGTGGCCCTTAGACGAAACTGCACCACCTGTATACGGATCCGGAAAAAAAGGTGCAAAAGTGTAAAATTTCGGGCATGGTAGTGATATCATAAATGATGCTCATATATGTAAAACTTGGAACAATTATGCAGGAGTGAAACTGTGGAACGTTTAGGAGTTATTGGTGCGGGTGCCTGGGGAACAGCTTTGGCCTCAGTGGGTGCGCGTGCAGGCATGAAGACCCTTGTTTGGGCTCTAGAAGAGGAAGTTGTCTCTAGTATAAATACCGTGCATGAAAACACTGTTTTTCTCTCAGGTATCGCATTACCTGACGGCTTAGTTGCAACATCTGATATGGCCGAAATGGCCGATCGTGAAGCAATATTACTCGTGGCACCAGCTCAACATTTTCGGTCTGTTTCTAAAGTGCTTGCGGAGCATCTGCCAAGACATGTGCCTGTATTGATTTGCTCTAAAGGTATTGAGGTATCCACAGGTAAGCTGATGAGTGAAGTTCTGGCAGAAACCATGCCAAACAACCCTGTTGGTGTACTTTCAGGGCCAACATTTGCGTCAGAGACCTCAAAGGGTTTGCCTTCAGCTCTTACGCTAGCCATTAATGACGAAGCCTTAGGCCGTGATCTTATTTCAAGCCTTGGTCAAAGCACCTTTAGGCCCTATTTCACCACCGATGTGATAGGTGCGCAAATAGGTGGAGCCATTAAAAATGTTTTGGCAATTGCTTGCGGCATTGTGGCGGGGCTCGGCCTCGGCGAAAATGCTCGTGCAGCGGTTATTACTCGCGGCCTTGTGGAAATGCAACGCTTTGGTCTCAGCCGCGGCGCTAAAACCGAAACGATGATGGGCCTATCTGGCCTTGGTGATTTAATTCTCACCTGTTCCAGCACGCAGTCACGCAACATGAGCTTAGGTAAAGCGCTTGGTGAGGGCAAAACATTTGAAGAAATTATGGCGGGTCGTCGCTCAGTGGCTGAGGGCTCTCATACAGTAGAAATTGTACATAAAATTGCAGAAGCTGAAGGCATAAACATGCCAATAACGCATGCGGTGTACCAAGTATTAAAGGAAGGGGCGTCGGTGGATTCCGTTATGGATACACTGATGATACGCCCGTTCACAATGGAGACAGTATAATGCTATTTATGGTTCAGTGTTTTGATAAACCAGATTCTCTTGAAATTCGCATGGCGACGCGCCCAACGCATCTAGACCATCTTGCTAGCTTGGGGGAGAACCTCCTTTTGGCAGGGCCAATGATGCAAAGTGAAGACGAAATGAAGCCGATGGGGAGCCTTGTGCTTATTGATGTAGAAAACGTTGCGGCTGCTGAGGCTTTTGCCGCCAATGACCCTTATGCTGCAGCTGGTTTATTTGAGCGCGTTGTTGTGCGCCCATATGTGGCAGCTGTTGGTAACTGGAAACCAGCTAACTAACTGTTGATGACAGACCAAACCTCAATATCATTTAAGGACATCGCTGGCGGACCATCTGTTGGTGCTGTTCTTTGCACGCTCCAAGACCTTAAGGACAAAGGTGCTATTGAGCTGTTTTACCGCGCTGACAGTAAGCTTTTTATTGGATTTATTCAGTGGTTGGACGGTGCGGTGATCGCTTATAAAAACAGCTGCCCTCATACAGGCACACCGCTGAACTTGTACGGCCCACAGTTTTTGGATGCGAGCGGTAAGTATTTCCAATGTTATACTCATGGGGCACAGTTTGAACCTAGCTCAGGCTTGTGCATATCGGGCCCATGCAAGGGTCAACACCTCACGCCACTCTCCATTAATATTATTGATGAAAAAGTTGTTGCAGCTTAGATCAGCAATGTGTCGCTGCGTCTTTTGGGCTTTGGTTGGCGGGTTATAGATTTGCCATCATCATGAATTTTTGTCACATGCCAATAAATGGACTGTGTTTCAGTCTTTAATATTTGTTTCAAAATCAAGCCATATTTAGGCGAGTAATACACTGTGCGATGAAATAGTTCAGATGTGGTCTTCTCCACAAACTCAGTGATAACTTCTAAAACAAAGACAGGTTCATTTTCTTGGTCGACGATTAGCTTGGTTTCTTCAATTACAGCGATATGTACGATTGTATCTAAAACCTCACCCGATTTTACAAAAAGAGTATTGCCTGTGAAATCTACTGTATTGCCGATCTTCAATGGGAAAAGGTCATCAATGATTTCAGTATCGAAATCCATCTCAAAAACGCCCTCATCAATACCACCGCTTACTGCAAAGACACCGCGGTAGAGATTGCGCACTCCCGTTTGTTCACCGTGCCAAAAAGTTGTGAGGGTTATTAGTGGGCCATCTACGTTTGTAACTTCGACTTCAAGATTTTGAGCTTGGCTTAACATAGTTGCGCGAAATCCTTCTTGCGCTTCTGGAAAGCGCATTGAAGCTCCATCAGGCCCGCAGGCTGACAAAGTAAAGACTAATAATATCAATAGCCTAGATAACACGGTCTATGGCCTCCCTCATGTCGTGCAGCTGCTCAGTGTTGATTTTTACAACATTTATCACCGAGATCAGAATTATTCTCATATTCACCCATACCACCGCTTTCGCAGCGAGGGAAGAGAGGAGTGTTATATTATCACTATGACTTTAGTTTGTGTTTGTGGGGGCTAAACACCAAAGATCTAGTCAATTAGAAGTAGGAAGGCATGTCTTTGGGGCTATCCATGCTAATAAGAGTGCCACTTGCCGCCGTAATATCTTGCCAGCGCTCAATATCAAACTTAAGGCCAACAATAGTACCGCTCGGAAATTGTTTTTTTAGGGTGCGGCGTAATACTTCTGGCCCGTCATGTGTAAAAGCACAAGTTAGCTCATGCAGTGTGGGGTTGTGCCCAACTATTAGCAATGTATTGATGCTATCATCAGCACTTCTTATGATATCTAGAAGCTCAGTTGGTCCCGCCGTGTATATCTCACGCATATTGGTAACAGGCCAATTTTTATCAGCAGCATCCATTAAGGTTTCTAAGGTTTCTTGAGCACGTACAGCACTGGAACAAAAAATGTGGTCTGGATTAATGCCATTTTCGATGACGTATGCGCCAAGGCGTCCGCAGTCTTCAAGACCGCTTACATCAAGTGTGCGCCCATGATCACCGTCAGCTGGGTTTCCCCATCCTGCTTTTCCGTGGCGTAGTAGATATAGTTTTCTTATCAATGTTTTTACTTATCCGTTCAGGCGGTTTTCAATGAGACTATCAACGACACTTGGATCAGCCAGTGTAGAGGTATCTCCCAAATTACCAAAATCATCTTCTGCAATTTTACGCAAAATGCGGCGCATGATTTTTCCAGACCGTGTTTTTGGTAAGCTCAGCGTAAACTGTAGCTTATCAATGGTGGCAATTGCACCTATTTCTTTGCGTACCCACTTTATAAGCTCTCGGCGTAATGCCTCATCAGGCTCAGTGCCAGCATTGCAAGTGACATAGGCGTATATACCTTGCCCCTTAATGTCATGGGGATAGCCAACAACAGCAGCCTCGCCGACCAGCGCGTGTGCAACAAGGGCTGATTCCACCTCGGCTGTACCCATACGGTGTCCTGAGACATTAAGGACGTCATCAACGCGGCCCGTTATCCAATAATCACCGTCCTCGTCGCGTCTACAGCCATCGCCTGTGAAATAAGCGCCATCATACGTTGCGAAGTAGGTTTGCTTGAACCGTTCATGGTCACCATAAACGCTGCGCATTTGGCCTGGCCAGCTATCTTTCATAATTAGGTTGCCTGAGGCGGCGCCTGAAAGCTCTTTGCCGTCACCGTCAACAAGCGCTGGCAGGATGCCAAAAAATGGTTTGGTTGCGGAGCCAGCCTTGAGGTCTGTAGCCCCTGGTAGCGGCGAGATCATGATGCCACCAGTTTCGGTCTGCCACCATGTGTCAACAACTGGGCAACGTTCATCACCCACAGTTTCATAATACCAGTGCCATGCTTCAGGGTTAATAGGCTCCCCAACCGAGCCCAGTAAACGTAGGCTCGAGCGATCATGCGCTTTAACAGGCGCATCGCCTTCAATCATCAGTGCTCTAATAGCTGTTGGTGCAGTATAAAAAATATTAACTTTGTGTTTTTCAACCACTTGCCAAAAACGACCAACATCAGGGTAGGTGGGTATACCTTCAAACACGAGGCTAGTGGCTCCGTTTGAAAGGGGGCCGTAGACGATATAACTATGACCCGTAATCCAGCCGACATCGGCGGTGCACCAATAAATATCACCTTGCTTATAATCAAAAACATATTCGTGAGTCATACTCGCCCATACCATATAACCGCCAGTGGTGTGCATCACGCCTTTAGGTGTGCCGGTGGAGCCAGATGTATATAGGATAAACAGTGGATCTTCGGCTGACATTTCTTCGGGCTCGAAGGCGGTTGGCATGGTATCAGCAAGGTCGCGGTACCATACATCGCGGTCATCCATCCAGTTGATATTGCCTGCTGTATGTTTCACTACAATTACGGTTTCAACGGGGGCATCATGGCGCTCTTCGCAAATTTTTATTGCCGCATCGACATTGGCCTTAAGGGGAATGGATTTAGCGCCGCGCACACCTTCATCAGCGGTGATGACACAAGTTGATTTGCAGTCATGAATGCGGCCTGCTATCGCCTCAGGAGAAAAGCCACCAAAAATAACCGAGTGAACAGCGCCAATGCGCGCACAGGCTAGCATAGCGAAAACCGCTTCGGGGATCATCGGCATATATAGGGTTACACGGTCACCTTTTTTAACGTTGCGGCTTTTAAGTACACCCGCAAAGCGGCAGACCTCATCGTGTAATTCTTGATAGGTGATGTTACGACTTACATTTGGGTCATCACCTTCCCAGATGAGAGCAATATCACGCGCTTTTTCAGGGAGGTGGCGGTCAATACAGTTTACGCTGGCGTTCAGGGTGCCATCTTCAAACCACTTGATGTTAATATCACCCTCAAAGCTGGTGTTCTTTACTTTCGAATAGGGCTTCATCCAAGAAATGCGCTGACCGTGTTCACGCCAAAAGGTATCAGGGTCAGCAATTGACGCCGCGTACATCGTCTCATATTTTTCAGCGGTGCACAGAGTACGCGCGCGGGCATCTTCTTTTACGGCTACTTTCAAGATATCACTCATGACCAATCATCTCCTTTAGGTGTTGGAGAAGTTTGGCCATGTTAACTATGGATTGCAAGTCTTTAGCACAACAAAAAGGGCAGCCAAAAACTGCCCTCTTAGATACATTAATGGCTGTTTATCCGCGAAGAACAGCACCAACAGCTCTTTCAGCGGCTGCTATGACAGCACTGGATACAGCCTCAATTTCTTTATCTGAGAAGGTGGCATTGCGCGGCGTTAATGTTACGGATAGCGCCACTGATTTTTTATCAGCATCCATATGTTCACCTTCATACACATCGAAGATAGTAACAGCGGCGATAAGCTTTTTATCAGCCGATTTTACTGCTTTTACCAGGTCAGTGGCTTTCGTGTCTCGTGCTACAACAAAGGCGAAGTCACGCTCTACTGATTGCAGGTTGCTCACATTCAGTGCACCGCGGCTAGCACCTTTTTTCTTAGGTTTAGGCGCAGCGTCGACAAAAACTTCAAATCCAACAATAGGGCCGTCCACATCCATAGTTTTTAGGATGCTCGGATGAATTTCTCCAAAGGCAGCCAGAATATTTTTTGGACCCAACCGAAGCGTGCCTGAACGACCAGGGTGATACCAGTTCGGCGCTTCTTCAAATACTTGCAGATTAGCAGCGGGCGCACCGAGTGCCGTTAGTGCCGCTATAGCATCTGCTTTTGCATCATAGACAGTTACGTCTCTTTGTGGCTCGTCCCAGTGGCGGTCATTAAACTTGCCGCTTCTGATACCAACTGCGACCCAGTCTTGGCCAGTTTCACTGGCATTTCGGTACTGTGGCCCCACTTCAAAAATTGCAACGCCGTTTGCGCCGCGATCGTTGTTGCGACCTGACGCTTCAATGAGGTTAGGCAGTATGCTTGGGCGCATGCAGTTGAGCGCGCTTGATATTGGGTTGTCAACGATTAGGTCGTCCCCGCCGCCGCCAAACAAAGTGGCAAGATCATCGCGCATGAAGGACCAAGTGATGGCCTCCATAAGGCCTGATGCTGCCAGTTGGCGCTTAGCTGCGCGACTGCGTCTTCCAGTTTCGGTTAGTGTGTCACCCGCGCGGTGCACGGTGGCTGGTAGCGGCACTGATGGCACATTATCAAGGCCGTAAATACGCAGTACCTCTTCAACCAAATCAGCTTCGCCTTCAACATCGCGGCGCCAGCTTGGCGGTGTCACACTGTAGGGTGCATCGCCAGTAACTGTGAAACCAAGACGCTCTAATATGGCGATGGATTCAGCTGCTGGAAGGTCTAAACCACCCAAAGTCATCATACGCTCAGGGCGGAAACTAATGACCTTATCAAGGGTTGGAGCTTTGCCCGCAACAATGATGTCGCTTGCTTCGCCGCCGCAAAGGTCAATGATTAGCTGTGTGGCAAATTCCATGCCGCTGATTACAGCTTCAGGGTCAACCCCACGCTCAAAACGATAGCGCGCATCAGATTCGATACCATGCTTGCGGCCAGTCATTGCAGTTGAGATAGGCTCAAACCACGCAGCTTCCACAAATACATCTACAGTGTTCTCAAGGCAGCCTGTGCTCGTGCCGCCAATGACTCCGCCAAAGCCCAAAACGCCGCTATCATCTGCGATAACTGTCTCGCCGCCTTTTAGGGTGTAGCTCTTGTCATCAAGCGCTTCAAAGCTTTCACCCTCAACGCCCTCTCGTGCCACAATGTTACCGCTAAGCTTACCAGCGTCATAAACATGCAAAGGGCGACCACGGTCAAAAGTGACATAATTTGTAATGTCCACCAGAGTAGAAATAGAGCGTAGACCAATAGAGGTCAGGCGATCTTGCAACCACTGTGGTGATGGACCATTTTTAATACCCTTTACCAGACGTCCCACAAACATAGGGCATTCTTCGGTTTCTAGCGTCACTGAAACTGGGCAAGGGCCGTCGCCTTTTACAGGCGCAGGTGTGCGATCAATGATTGTGCCGATACCAGTTGCTGCTAGGTCGCGGGCAATGCCGTCTACACCAAGGCGGTCTTGTTGGCTTGGCAAAATCGCAACTTCAATAACGGGGTCATCAAGTTTAGCGAAGTCTACATAGCGTGCGCCCACTGGTGCATCTGTAGGAAGCTCGATTATACCATCATGATCAGTGCCAAGGTTTAACTCGCTGGCTGAGCACATCATGCCCGCGCTATCAACACCGCGAATGGTTGCGGCTTTGAGCGTAACATCGATACCTGGGACGTAATCGCCCGGTTGGCCAAGCACGACTTTGATGCCAGCGCGCGCGTTTGGTGCGCCGCAAACAATCTGTACAATTTCCTTACCGGTGTTCACTTTACAAACGTTCAACTTGTCAGCGTCAGGGTGTTTCTCGGTTTCCATAACCTCAGCTACCGTGAAAGGTGCGAGGCTGTCCGCAGGGTTTTCAACGCCCTCAACTTCAAGCCCGATGCTGTTGAGCGTGTCTAGGATCATGTCCAAGGTTGCGTCTGTTTCTAAATGCTCACGGAGCCAGCTTAATGAAAATTTCATCGGCTTAGCCCTCCTGCAATAGTGGGCACATCAAGCGACGCGAAGCCATATTGTTTGAGCCAGCGTAGATCAGCGTCAAAAAATGCACGCAGATCGTTCATGCCGTATTTGAGCATGGCGAGGCGGTCAATCCCGCAACCAAAGGCAAAGCCTTGATATTCATTTGGGTCTAGACCGCAAGCTTCAAGAACCTTTGGGTTCACCATACCGCAGCCTAAAATTTCTAGCCAGTCATCGCCTTGACCAATTTTTACTTCGCCGCCAGCAAAGCTACAACCAACATCCACTTCCATTGAAGGCTCTGTGAAGGGGAAATAACTAGGGCGGAAACGCATTTTCACTTCTTCTACTTCAAAGAAAGCGGTGAGGAAGGCGTTCAAGCAGCCCTTCAGGTGTCCCAAATGAGTAGTCTTGTCGATCACAAGTCCTTCCACTTGATGGAACATAGGTGTGTGGGTCGCATCACTGTCAGAGCGATAGGTGCGGCCTGGTGCAATAATGCGAATAGGTGGATTTTCAGCGACCATGGTACGGATTTGCACAGGTGACGTGTGGGTGCGCAACACTTTACGGTCCCCATTTTCGTCGGGCTTTAGATAAAAGGTGTCATGCATTTGGCGCGCAGGGTGCTCAGGGGGAATGTTAAGCGCGGTGAAGTTATGAAAATCATCCTCAAGATCAGGCCCTTCAGCGACATCAAACCCTAACCCGGCAAAAATTTCGTTTATCTCGTCCATTACTTGGCTGATCGGATGGATGCGACCAGCAGGGCGCGCGACAGGCTCGAGCGTGACATCAAGGCGTTCACTTGCAAGGCGTACTTCAAGTTCAGCAGCATCTAAGGTGTTCTTGCGGTCAGCGATGGTGTTAGCCACATCATTTTTAAGCGCATTCAGCAAGGGCCCAAATTCTTTGCGCTCTTCAGGAGTCATTTTACCAAGACCCTTCATCAAGCCGCTAACACTGCCTTTTTTACCCAGTGTGGAAACCCGCACCTCTTCCAATGCAATGAGATCAGCCGCATCAGTCACGGCCTCTGCTATCTCAGCTTTGAGTGTATCAATTTCTTTTTGCATAACGCTTTAAAACCCTTGAGCATCCTTAAAATCAACGTTCTCTCTTTTGCCCTTTTAAGGCCATGAGAACAAGAAAAAAGGGAACCCTAAGGGATCAAACTCCCATTATTGTTCGATCCAGCATGAAAATATTTTTTCATTGAGTAGGCGGGTAGCTGAAATAATGTTGAATATATTATAAAGTTAGCCAACGACCACAATGGCAAAATAGATCATGCCCTTTGGGTATCGAGCAACTTTTAACTTGAGTCGTCAACAGACTTATAAAGGTGGCCACCCTTAATTGCGTCTGTTTCCTAGCAATTTATAAAGTTGCTCGAAACTGTAACTGAATAAAAAAGGGAGCTTGATCCCAAGCTCCCTTTAGAATTCTTTTAAATCCGATTGGATTTACTTGGCGAGAGCCGCTTTCGCTTGGTCCACCAATGCTACAAAAGCAACATTTTCATGAACAGCCAAATCGCTCAGCACTTTACGGTCAAGTTCGATTCCAGCTAGTTTCAAGCCGTGCATGAAGTTACCATATGTTAAACCCTCAGCGCGTGATCCAGCATTAATACGTTGGATCCAAAGAGCACGGAAAGTACGCTTTTTGACCTTACGGTCGCGGTATGCGTATTGACCTGCTTTTTCAACTGCCTGACGGGCAACTTTAATTGTATTTTTACGGCGACCACGGAAGCCTTTGGCTGCTGCGATTACCTTTTTGTGTTTTGCGTGCGATACTACACCGCGTTTTACACGAGCCATCTTATATCTCCTACCTAGTCCGGGTTAGCCGTTAGGCATGAATTTTTTAACGATTCGAGCGTCTGCATCACAAAGAATTGTGGTGCCACGTAAGTTACGAATCTGTTTGTTTGTGCGCTTGATCATACCGTGCTGTTTACCAGCTTGACCGCCACGTACTTTACCCGACGCAGTAAGACTAAAGCGTTTTTTAACGCTAGACTTGGTTTTCATCTTGGGCATTTGCTGTCCTTTCGTGTCTAATGAGACATGCTTCGTGGAACATCGTGGCAGCCCTTTCATCTGTCTATATAACAGTGAAACGCCAGACGTTCCGTTGGAGCGAGGCTTATACATAGGCAAAAACCCTTTGGCAAGCGCTTTTATTAAGGCCCTTAAGCCTAGATTTACAAGGCTTTAACCCTGTTCGCTTGGTGATCCTAAATTAATATAGGCTTGTTAAGAGGGCAGCGCCGTGTTTCGATGATGATATGATACATTTGAAAAGGGTGATATATGGTGCGTAAATTTGCTAGTGCATTGTTTTTACTTGTTTTAGCTAGCTGTAGTGAACCAGCTCCGACGCCGCCTAGCGAAGGCCCAGCCCACTGGGTAATCGCTGACGAGGACACAACTTTAACCATTTTTGGCACGGTTCATCTGCTAAAACCCGAGACAAAATGGGATAAAGCCCGCTTCGAAGCACTGATTAAGACCTCTGATGGCTTGATCCTAGAACTGGATGAGAGCCAAACCAGCCCTGAGGTCATGACTCCGCTGGTGATGCAATACGGCATGTATCCAGCAGGCGATTCTCTTGATAAGCATATATCCGACGACGTGATGGGTAAGGTAACAGCATGGGCAGAGGGTAAGGGTATCCCCATGATCGCCATGAACCAGATGCGCCCATGGATGGTGGAGCTAACGGTCAGCATTACTGAGCTTCAAGCACAGGGCCTAGACCCAGATGCTGGTGTTGAAAAGATTTTTGAAACGGCTGCCAAGGCTGCAAATGTAACTATTACAGGATTAGAATCTGCAGAGGACCAGATAAAGATCTTTGCTTTGATGAGTGATGAGCATCAAGCAAAAATGCTCGCCGATGGCTTTGATGATATCGAAAACATGGAAGCTGAAATGGATAAAATGACCGCTGTTTGGGCGACAGGTGACACAGCGGGTCTAGCAGCGCTGATGAACGAAGGTATGACGGACGACCCAGAGTTTGCAGAAGCTATTTTATATGCTCGTAACCGTAACTGGATCGTGAGCATTGAAAGCTTGATGGTCAGCAATGAGGGCGCTTATATGATGGCGGTCGGTGCAGGACACTTGGTTGGTGACAAAAGCGTCATTGATCTACTTGAAAAAGCTGGGTGGACTGTCACAAGACAGTAAAGAAGGTCCGTATTTAGGCTAAGGAAGCTGCGATAGCGCGAGCGGCCTCTGCTGGGTCGTCAGCGGTTGTGATAGGGCGACCAATTACCAGCACATCAGCGCCAGCTGTGACCGCATCGAGCGGGGTCATCACTCGTTTTTGATCACCAACGGCTGATCCGGCTGGGCGAATACCGGGCACAATCAGTTTAAAGTCTGGGTGTGTGGCCGCGCGAGCGAGGGTAATCTCTTTAGGGCTGCAAACCATACCATCTAAACCACTTTCATTGGCGAGAGCAGCTAGGCGTGCTACCTGATCAGCGACAGGGTCATTCACGCCAATGGCGCGGAGGTCGCTGTCATCAAGGCTGGTTAAGATGGTTACACCCACCACCCATGGTTTTACAACATTACAGCTGGCTGCGGCTTCTGCGGCCATATCAGCAGCACGCTTCATTTGCTCTGGGCCGCCCTGCGTGTGGATGGTCAAAATTTTCGGAGCCAGCGGCATAACCGAGCGAATGGCCCCCGCCACAGTGTTAGGAATGTCATGAAACTTAAGATCAAGGAAGATAGGCATGCCTGTTTTAGCGACTGCTTCAAATCCCGCGGGCCCAGCAGAGCAGAAAAACTCTAATCCCAGCTTAACACCACCGATGGTACCCTTAAGTGTTTCAGCGAGCACGACGGCTTCGCTAACGTCCGTGGTATCAAGTGCACAAAAAATACGTTCTGCGGGGTTTTTGGCGGCTGGGTTGTTGGTCATGGTGCATCCTTAGATAATTTACACATGTCTTAAAGCGATGGCCCTTTGGTGGCAAGCCCCGTTTCACTCGTCGTGCCGTCTGCAATGCGAATATTGTCTTGTGCCGCTTGGCCTCTGTGCTGTCCCAACTCTTCGCTCAGGTCTGCCACTTGTTGCTCTAGCGCTTCTACACGGCGATCAGCTTGTCGTTTGGAGGTGAAGTTTTTAAGGCGCTTCCATGAAGTGGTGAGCACAACCGTGATAAGCCCCACAAATATTCCTAAGAACAGTACTAGGTAGAGCGGTACGGTGATACTATCCCCGCTCATCGACCACACAAGGCCCACCGCTTGGCGGTTAAAAACGGAAAGCGTGATGATAACGAGCGCAAAGATAATTGTGAGAATACGTTTTAGGTGTCGCATGTCAGATCACCCTTAAAAATTAGACATAAAAAAAGGGGCATAATGCCCCTTCGTTTGTTTGGCGACTTTAATCGTTAAGTCGGTCGCGAAGGTCTTTACCCGTTTTAAAGTAGGGCACCCGCTTTTCCTCGACAGCAACTTTTTCGCCTGTGCGGGGATTACGGCCTGTACGGGCTGGGCGGTTCTTAACAGAGAAGGCACCAAAGCCTCTAAGTTCAACCCGATTTCCTGATACCAGTGAATCTGTGATTTCATCAAAAATAGTGGAAACAATCCGCTCAACATCACGATGATAGAGATGTGGGTTTGCTTCCGCGATTTTAGCAATCAACTCAGACTTGATCATTTTGCATACTCCCGTTTGGTGCGTGTCTATTTTGTTTCGGTGAATGCAAAAGCCCCTCATGGAACATAGTGCATAAAGTAAAACTGGTATCGCGAAACCAAAGATTGCCAGAAAGATCACGAGAGAGTCAAGCTAACATATTCAATATATTAGCTTTTTATGGTTTTTAGGCTGATTCTTGGGCATTTTTCTGCATTTTAGCTGACTTTTAAGCCCTTGATTTTATGGGTTTTGGTAAAATCTCTCACCTAGATTCTTGAGACTCTATGGAATGAGTTTTGTGTAATGGCATAAAAAAAGAGGCCACCCGAAGGTAGCCTCTTTCAAATTTTATGTGCTTTTAAAGCTTAGTCTTCTTTAGCTTTATTCAAAGCTGCACCGAGGATATCACCCAAAGATGCGCCGCTGTCAGATGAACCATATTGTTCAACAGCTGCTTTCTCATCAGAGATTTCAAGTGCTTTGATGCTTAGGTTCATGCGACGGGTTTTCTTGTCCGTGCCAGTTACCATTGCGTCTACTTTGTCGCCAACTTTAAAGCGATCAGGGCGTTGCTCATCACGGTCACGTGACAGATCAGAACGACGAATGAAAGAGGTAACACCGCTATCAGCGATAGATACTTCGATACCGTTGTCGTTAACTTCTGTTACGGTACAGGTTACTGATTGACCACGTTTCTTAGAAGCAGATACTTCTTTGAATGGATCGCCAGAAAGCTGTTTGATGCCGAGGCTGATACGCTCTTTATCGATGTCCACGTCAAGAACAACAGCTTTAACTGTGTCGCCTTTAGTGAACTCCTTGATAGCTTCTTCGCCGCTACGTTCCCAGTGAAGATCAGACAAGTGAACCATACCGTCCACGTCGCCGTCCAAACCGATAAACAGACCAAATTCAGTGATGTTCTTAACTTCACCTTCAATTTCGCTGTTTTTAGGGAATTTGTCAGCAAAGGAGATCCATGGGTTTTCACCACATTGTTTCAGGCCAAGGCTGATGCGACGTTTAGCTGGATCAACTTCCAGAACCATAACTTCAACTTCTTGGCTCGTGGAGACGATCTTACCAGGATGTACGTTTTTCTTAACCCATGACATTTCAGACACGTGCACAAGACCTTCAACGCCTGGCTCTAGCTCAACAAATGCACCGTAATCGGTGATGTTGGTTACAGTACCAGTAAATTTAGAATCTAGTGGGTAACGTGTATCAATTGCTTCCCATGGATCAGTGTCGAGTTGTTTCATGCCAAGGCTGATACGCTGTGTTTCAGGATTGATACGAACAACTTGAACTTTGATGGTTTCACCAACAGAAAGTACTTCACTTGGGTGGTTCACACGACGCCAGCTCATGTCTGTAACATGGAGCAAGCCATCAATGCCGCCAAGATCAACGAACGCACCGTAATCAGTGATGTTCTTAACAACACCTTCAGCTGTGTCGCCTTCTTTAAGTTGTTTCATTAGCTCGCTACGTTGTTCCGCACGGCTTTCCTCAAGGATAGCACGACGAGATACAACGATGTTACCACGACGACGATCCATTTTAAGGATTTGGAAAGGCTGTTCAATGTTCATGAGCGGCGTTACGTCACGGATTGGGCGAACGTCCACTTGGCTACCTGGCAAGAAGGCAATCGCGCCGTTAAGGTCCACAGTGAAACCGCCTTTAACGCGGCCAAAGATGGTACCATTAACACGCTCTTCGTTTTCAAGTGCTTTCTCTAGAACGCCCCATGATTCTTCACGGCGTGCTTTGTCACGGCTTAGGATGGCTTCACCCATCGCATTTTCAACACGCTCAACATATACGTCGATTGTGTCGCCAACCGCTACTTCAGCTGTTTGACCAGGAGATGCAAATTCACGTAGAGCAATGCGACCTTCAGCTTTCAAGCCGATATCAACAAGTGCAAATTCTTTTTCAATAGAGGATACGGTACCTGTTACTACTTGGCCTTCAAAGCGTTCGTTTGTACCGAGAGATTCGTTAAGCATCGCTTCAAAATCAGCCATGCTAGGCGCGGAGATTTGCGCTTCAGTCATATGTTTAGTCCTTAGTTTAATTATGTGCCTGTCGGTTGGATCCGACGGTCTTCCTTAAATGCGGGGCACTGGAGCGGAACAATTCCGACACCTTCTTTTATCCACCTTAAGGCCTCAAACGTAAAAAACACCCAGCCAGAAATTGCTTTCTGGGAGGGTCCAACCACGTCGTTGGATATTGGAGCTAGATCTGATTATTAATAACGTCAACAGCTCGTAAAAACACCGCGTCTATATCTAATTCGGTGGTGTCTAGCAAGTGTGCATTTTCATGGGGCACTAAAGGGCTGTCTTTTCTGTTGATATCGCGGTGGTCGCGCGCAATCACTTCCGCGAGAATTTCATCATAATTTACATCACCAGTGCGTTGGTTCAACTCGTCAAATCGACGTGTTGCACGGACCTCAGGTGAGGCGGTTACAAAAAACTTCACATCGGCGTTTGGGCAAACAACGGTACCAATATCACGACCGTCAATGACCGCGCCACTTTTGCCGCCCGGTGGGTAGTCAGCAAAATTATGTTGAAATTTCAGTAGATTAGCGCGAACTTCTGGCACTTGCGCGACCTCGGATGCGGCAGCAGCCACCTTTTCACCACGTAACAAGGGCGAGCCAAATAAACTGATATCTAGGTCTGCTGACGCCTTTGCTGCGGCTAAGCTATCGCTAGGGTCTTGTTGTGCATTTAAAAGCATTAGACCAACTGTTCGGTAAAGCGCTCCTGTGTCCAAAAGTGCGAAATCAAACTTTTCAGCAAGTTTACGGGCCAGTGTGCCTTTTCCTGCTGCTGCAGGGCCGTCGATAGCAATTATCATTTTATTTCCGAATCACTTTGTTAATATGCCGAACGCTCGTTTGTTAGTTATAAGCCAAGTTTTGTGGTGAGGCAATCAGCTATGGCTCCAATTATCTGGGTCATCGCTATCGTTTGGCGATAGCCCCATTATATCACCCTCGGTGGAGACCCCAAGCCCTAACACCATTCGGTTGGCATAAGCGAAATATGAGACAACTTGGTTGATCTCCAATATCTCACCGTCAGTTAAGCCAGTGTCACGTAGTTTAGAAACTGCGCTCTCGCTCATATGGCTTGGGTTTGCGGTAAGCGCTTTGGCGTAAGTGAAAGCTGCCCGTTCTTGATCGCTCAAGGTCTTTAGGTTTTCCACTACACCCGTTTCTATTGCTGTGCGGATGCTTTTGGCTTTTGCTGGGTCGTCAATGAGCCGCGCCATTCCGTGATAATGATGCTCAAAACAATAGTCGCAGCCATTGAGGTAGCTGACGTAGGTGCCGATTGCCTCCAAAAACCATTTGTCCGTGGTGTTCTTTGGGTGATGCAGCACATATTTATACAGCGTCATATGCCCCTCAAGGGTGTGAGGCCTTAGGCTATGCGCCATCAAAATATTATCAATAACCCCGCCTGGGCCACTGATGCGGTCGTAGATAATTTTAAGCCTACCCACTGCATCCTTGGGCGCGATAGTTTTGATCCAAGCCATAAGTACCCCTTTAATTCTGCCTTTATAGTGCATTGCCCCGCTATTTATGGCAAGTTTGGAAAAACAGTGGATGAGGAGCGTGAAATGCTAAATAAATTTATCAAAACAATCGTAATGACCATTTTCTTTTTAGGAGCAGCAGTTATGAGCAATGCAGATGATAGCAATATCAACAGTGTTACTACCGTGTTACCAGTGGAGCGGATCGAGCCTTCTATTCCATTTTGGGAAGCGGCGGGCTTTAGCCAAGGAGAAAGCGTGCCTGAAGGTGACCACCTAGGCTTCATGATGATGCAAATTGGTGACAAGGTTGTTATGCTACAAACGCTAGACAGTATGAAAGGTGACAATGAAGTTTTCTCACATGTCACAAACGACACCCAAGGCTTCTTGTTCATTCAAGTGAAGGATGTAAAAACGACTGAAAAAGCACTGGCTGGTTTTGAGCAGGTCATGGCTTACCGGGAAACTTTTTATGGCTCAAAAGAAGTGGGCTATAAAACCCCCGGTGGACACGTGATCACTTTTGCTGAGTTTCCATCCGAGTAGGATCTATTTACTGTAAGTTCTGCTATCCAAATTACGGATATCAACGGTGCGGATCACGTCTGCGCTGACCAGACTGCTTATAATTGTGTGCAGTGCCACGCTAAGATTTTTCTTTTGTGCCACCGTGCGGCCCACCAGCATTTTAACCGTCACGTGGACAAACAACCTATCGTCTTCACCGACGCTGTAATGATTAAAAGCGATCGCGCGGGTTTTTACTGTCGGGGTTTCAAACAAACCCGACGCCAGCATGCCCTCATGCAACAAGGCCACTATATCATTGACATAGACCTGTTGCTCAATCGGCTTGGCATATTCAATAATACAGTGGGGCATGCTTATCCTTCACGGAACTGACAGCCTAGGCTAGTCATCAGCGCAACAAAGTCTGGGAAGCTGGTGTTTATTGGGCTGGCATCATCAATCGTGACAGGCTTTTCAGCCGCCTGACCCAGCACCGCGAAGCTCATGGCGATACGGTGGTCTAGATAGCTTTTAATGGTACCACCGCCGATCACATCGCCGCTCGCGCCGACAATGTCGATGCCATCATCATGCAGCGTTATATCAATGCCGTTTGCTGCTAACCCTTCTGCCATTACGGCCAGACGGTCACTTTCTTTAACTCTAAGCTCGGCGAGCCCGCGAAGTTTGGTTGTGCCATTGGCGGTGGAGGCCGCTACAAACAACACCGGGAATTCATCGATCATCGTGCTTGCGTCAGCGCCAATATCTGTAATGGCATTTAAGCGTGTACCCTCCACGCGGATGTCCGCTACGGGCTCGTTAGCCACCAAACGCTCGTTTGTTAGTGTCACGGAGGCACCCATGGCTCTCAGGCCGCAGATGATACCTGTTCTGAGCGGGTTTACCCCAACATTTTTGATAGTGATGTCTGCACCGGGTGTCATGGCAGCAAGGGTCAACGGAAAAGCTGCAGATGAGATATCGCCTGGCACCGTGATGTTCGTGGGTTTAAGGTCAGGCTGTCCCACGAGCGTGATGGTGAAACTGCCATCATTGTTTGCCTGCGTATTAATGTTTGCGCCCATGCTCTCAAGCATGCGCTCGCTGTGATCGCGCGTGGCCGTTTTCTCAGTAACGTTGGTGATACCTGCCGTATTAAGCCCAGCAAGCAGTACCGTGGATTTAACTTGTGCAGATGCCATTGGCGTTGCGTAGTGAATAGGTTGACTCTGTTGTGTGCCATATATTGTCATCGGCAACTTGCCGTCTTGACCGACAAACTTGGCGCCCATTTGGCTGAGTGGTATGGTGACGCGCCCCATAGGTCGTGATTGCAGCGAGGCATCCCCCACCATAGTGGCTTCAATGCCGTGTGTTGCGATCAGCCCCATCAACAACCGAGTACTTGTCCCACTGTTGCCCATTTCAATTTTTTCGACGGGTGGCAGCAAGCCGCCGACACCCACACCGTCTACTTGCCATATTCCGTTATCGATTCGGTTAATGGTCGCGCCCATTTGGCGCATTGCTGCTGCGGTGGCGAGTACATCCTCGCCTTCCAGCAAGCCTTGGACAGTAGAGCGCCCCATCGCCAAGGCCGAAAGCATTAAAGCCCTATGGGATATAGACTTATCACCCGGTACGGTGATGGTTCCTGAGGGTGTTTTGCCCTTGATAGACTGTAGTCGGGTCATGATTTTAAGGCCTCGAATTGGAAAAATGTACAAAATGGCGAATCAATTGTGCAGAAATCTTTGACAGGCGCGCGCTATCATGGCAAGTGATGCTCAAATTTTTCTGCAAACAATCATGTTCGTAGAAGTAATGTTAAGTCAAGGAGACGCTCGTGGCAAAAGCTGAATGGGGAACAAAACGCACTTGTCCAAAGTGTAGCACCCGCTTTTATGATCTGGGCAATGAAGAGCCTGTTGTATGTATCGATTGTGGTGAGAGCTGGGTTCCCGAACCTATCTTGAAATCCAAGCAACCAATCATTGCTGAAGAGAAAAAAGATAAGTCTGATGAGAAATCAGAAGACGTTCTGGTTGCGCTCGTGGATGGTGATGACGATGACGCAGAGAGCGTTGCAGCTGATCTGGGTGTTGATGATGACGATGATGATGCACTTATTTCTGAGGTCAGCCTAGATGACGACGACGATGCAGAAGTAAGTGGCATGGTGGATAATAAACTCACTGATAGTGACGTTTAAGCCACTGCTTCTTAGTAATGATCGCCATTTATAATTCTTCTTGCGTGGGCAAAGGCTTGTTCATATAGTCGCCGCGCAAAAGGGGCCTTAGCTCAGCTGGGAGAGCGCTTCGCTGGCAGCGAAGAGGTCAGCGGTTCGATCCCGCTAGGCTCCACCAAATTCGAAAGCCTCGAAGATTACGTCTTCGGGGCTTTTTACTAGGTTCGGGATGGGATTCGTTCTTAAAACAAGTTATTGAGCTCTATTTACTCGCGAACGCTTTGAAGGCGGTGCCTATTTCATCTAGCCCACGCTTAATTTCTTCATTTTCATTTACCTGTGCCCACCAGCCTTGGATGTTGTCGAAACCGTCTAGCAGATCAGTATCACCAAAGATGGGAGCAAGTAACACTCCGAAGTAAAGGTTGGGTGCTAGGGCGATATCGCCGATGTTAATTGGGCGCTCCTTATAGCTTGGCATAGACCCTAACAAGCGGTCTAGGTTTGCAATTTCGCTTTTAAACGTTGCTGCCAGTGCGATTTTACCGTCAGCATCAGGCATGGCGGACAGCGCTCTAAACAATGGAAATAAAGCTGGTGCAAAATAGGTGTCAGAGTAACGAATAAGCAGGTTCATATCTGCGCGCTCGCGTACGCCTTCAGGTCTCAACGGTGTTTCAGGGAATATATCCTCCAGATACTCCATGATAACCATGCTGTCCGGCATGTAGCTGCCATCATCCAGCTCTAGCACTGGAATTTTTCCAAGAATAAATTCTTGTTTGATCTCAGGCGTTCTGAGCGGAGCTGGTGGCGGGACAATATCAATATCAAGATTTTTCATGCGAATTTGAATACGTACACGTGTGGCATAAGGTGAGAGATCGCCGTTAAATAATTTCATAGCAGAATCCTTGAGTTCGTTATCCAATGAGATGCAGACCAAGCGCGGCATTGGTAAACAGGCCGACCCAGATAGCATAGACAAATGGTTTTACGTTTTTAAGAGACTTGGTGATGGCACCGTTAATATCGTCGCTAGGACCGTCACTCATTAACTGTCCCCATGCCACAATAAAGGGCTTCAGGCCTACCCGTATGAAAAGCCCGCAACCAACCAAAAGCGCGAAGATGATAATTTTATAAGCGGCCCAACTGTCAGCAACAAAAACATCACTCTGCAGTGCGTAAAAACCAAAACCTAACAGTGTTAAAATCACTATGATACGAAGATAAAAATCGAAGGTGGTTAGTTTGGGGATAAAGGCTTTACCGTGGGCGAAATGTAGGATGACCACAATGGCGAGCCACAAGAAGCACACAAGCCACATGATGCCAAGCCATGCCATGCTTAGGTTTACAAAGCCCATGTGAACAGCTAACTCAAGTCCTAGCGGAAAAATCAGTGGCATGCTAAAGCGCGGTGCTTGGTCACAACCCATCATAATTGTGAGTGCGGTAGAGCGAGCTTCAATACCCAGTTCTGGTTTTGCCACAAATTTACTGGCGTAAAATGTACCGAGGTCACCACCTAACCAATAGACGAAACATATCACATGTAGCAGTTTTATAATCAGTAGCGCTTCCATAATAGTGCCCCTTGAATCCAGAGAAAATTCACTCGATTTGTCGTTATATATATTGATATAGCTTTATGACAATTGTTCAAAGTTGTCTGCAAAAAAACCGTTAAAAGTGATATTATTCGCATTTATAGTAGATATTTTAGCTGTGCCGACGTTTTACCCACAGAAGAGTTGATATTTGTTGAGGTTCAGAAAGATTTGTTATAACAATAGGACAAATAAGAAATTACAGGGGACTACAAGTGGATATTTTAACATCCGTTTTTGGCGATCATCAAAGAGATGCACTGAAGCAAGATACACGTACGCCGCTGTATCATCAGCTCTATACGCTACTTAAAAACTCCATTCTCAACGGCACCTTTGCTAGCGATACACAGATGCCCACAGAAGCACATTTATCAGAGTATTTTGATGTTTCTCGCATAACCGCAAAACGCGCTATGGATGAGCTAGCATCCGATGGTTTGGTGGAGCGTCGTCGCGGTCGCGGCACTCGTGTAACCTATGACTATGCCCCCCAGCCCCTGCAAGCACCGCTCATTGGTATGTTGCAAGAAATTGAAAGTATGGCACGACATTCTGATGCGAAAGTTATTACATGTAAGCAACTACAGCCTCCGTCAGATGTAAAAAAAGCACTTAACCTAGGCGACGAGCAATCGGCACTTTATTTGCTACGTGTGCGTTACCGTGATGATGTGCCATTTGGTCATTATGTTAGTTGGACCGCTGGCATGGATGAACAAGTGACAGCCGCCGCGCTTGAGCATATTCCGCGCTTAGAGGTGTTCCGCTCACAAGGTATTGAGATCAGTCATATTAGCCAAACGATCACAGCAGTAGCTGCAACAGGTGAGGTGGCTAAACGCCTCAACCTATCAGAAGGGCACCCGCTTTTAAGCCTAACGCGCTATTCTTATATGGTGACAGACGGTGTTGAAAAGCTCGTTGATATTTTGGAAATTCTTTATCATCCAGACCACTTTGAATATCAAATGGATCTTAAAATGTAATGATTACTGCGTGAGCCTGCGGTAATTTGACACCTCACACGCCCATGATTGTTCAGCGCTTTGTTGCCACTCATAAGCAATGAGCACACCGTGCTCGTCCACCCAGAAAAGTGCCCCAGCGTCATATTGATCACCAGTATATTCGTATAGGGCCGCTTTCATATCTCTACCATCGGCATTCTTAATTTCTGTGCGCAGCAGCGTAGCGGACCGTGTTGTGATCACTGGTTTTAAAAATCCATCCTGATCATTTGGGTTGTTGATGTTAGGAATGAGGACTTGGTCTTCCCGCTCAGAAGCGTGCAAAGCCCTTAACACACCTCCCATATAAATGCGCAAGAGCGGAAAACAGCAGTAAGCGGCATGATCTTCCTCGGTGTCTTGCCATACACTCGTTATCTTGCCGCTCTCGATATCAAGACTGAGGTCATGGCTGGATGAGCCAGCTTCTCTTGTAATTTCAGCACTAATCTCAGCACTTTCTATTGCGTTCCAATCCTCTGATGCTTTGCACATGGTTGATATTTCAACGCCGTGATCCAAGGCCAATCGCCGCGAACGAATGATTTTTTCACTACCGCAGGTGTGATGGGACCAAGGCTCACTTACTGCTTGTCTATCGCCGTTAAGACGGTAGATATATTCGCCGCTAGCAACCAGCGTTTCATCGTGGGTGGAAGGAAAATGTCTAATCATGGTGAGGTTACTATCTCAATGAGTTCGATATAAATACCGCCCGTTGTAGCCGGGTCTAAATAGACCATTTTTTTGTGACCTAGGTCGACTATACCGTCTGGCGTGACATAGCCTGGGTGAATACTAATTGCTTTTAAACTCACGAGTGCGCTCTCGATGTCTCGTACCTCATAAGCCACATGGTTTATCCCACCACCACCAGAGGGCGCGTTGAGCAGCAAGTCTTTAAAATGATCAGAAATTGGCTCAATCAGCTCAAATTTTGTCGCACCCACATCAATGAAGGCGAAGCGTGTTTCAGTGGTTACATCAAAGGGTGGTGTAACAAACACTGCGTCATCACCCACACCGTATATGTGTTGGAAGCTTGCGATCGCGGCTTTCAGGTCATCAACAATGTGCCCAATATGCGCCAAGCCCACGATATGATCATTAAGTGTTGTTTTAATATCAGTCATTTTTCACCCCAATTTAGGATCGGTTAAATCATGAGACAAAAACCACGGCCTGTCAGTCAATAAGTCGGTATTTTCTGACATCAGCTTGTTGCTAGCTGCATTTGGGTGAATGCTCGCGGCAGTAAAAGCATCAGCGTAGTTTTGGTGCGTGATTAAAGGCTGGTTGATCTTGCCGTCAAACTTGCGCTCCGCCCACGGTGTGAGGATTGTGAAGTCACGCTCTAGTGAGCAAATCATACCGGGTAAATTTTGATGGCCCGCCGCGACAACGCAAATGCGGTTCTCCGCCGCACGTGACGGTATACCAAAACGCGTCTCCCACGGTTCCTGAAAGTCACCTACTACGACCAGACAGTGAATACCTTTAAGCGCCGCTACTTTCACAATTTCTGGAATTGCTGCATCATCGCTGTTGAGCATGGCAACCTTACCCCAAGGCAAGTCAATTATAGTTAGGGTGTTGCCCTCTTCGGCCCAGTTCCAACGTACCGAGCCATGTAATTGTTGTTGCTCTGCGACTATGCCATCTTCGTTAACCATCACCACTTTGTGGCTACTTTGGTCTCTAACCGATGTCACGATATGGAGGGCGCGCTCAGCACATACGCGGCGTAGAGCATTGATGATTGTGTCAGCGTCCGCATCGGCTTGTGACCAAAGCGCAGGTAAAACCGCAAGAGTAACATCACTAGGTAAAAGCTCCACCACAACACTCAGGTCATCCAAGCTATCAACGTTGAGTGTGGCAACTTCAACGGCTTCCGCAGCGGGGGCGCATATTGCTCCTGTCGGCTTTATTGTGATGTCTTCGTATAGCTCAGGTCTACGGATCGCAAAAATATGGGTTTCGTCAGGGCGGGCTTTATTGTCTGCTTCTGTAAGATCAATTTCAGCTGTAATAATTGCTTCTTTGCTCTTAGGACCAATCGCTAATATTTGCCCCGTAGGCGATACTATTTGACTACCTCCTGCACCCATTAAATATTTAATGGGGATGTGGGTGGCCTCTGAGACAGGTTCCAAAAGAGCTTCAGGAATTAGCGGGCCAACTTTATTAGCAGAGATCAGGAAACATTTATTTTCGGGCGCGCGGGCGGGCACATGCAAGCTGGCCTCATCAAGCGCAAAGGAATTTAAGCTGTCACAAAACAGCTGAGCACCGCGCAGCGCTAATCCGCGCGGGGTCTCAAAGGTTACCCCATCGCGGCATGGAAATAGGCCTAGGTTGCCGAACGGTGTTTCTATGATGGGCGAGGTTGTTGTTGCCCGCTCGAAGAAGATATTCTCGTGCCCCATGAGGGTTTGCTTGTTAGCTTCTGCGATCAAAACACCTTCGGGGCTGTATAAAAGAGAGGTTACTGTGATGGCAGGTTTGGCGCGTCTGAGAGTGACGTTGATATCAATATAGCAGCTGTGTTCTTTAGCTTTGGCGGCAATTGCAGTTAAGAAATCACTCTCAAGGTCGACCGCAACGGACCATGCGTGATCTGCACCGTCGTACCATGATAAATGGTTGGAGAACTCACCCAGTACCATCAGATTAGGCGTGCCGACAGCAGCCGTATCGATCATGCGCAAGCAGGTCGCGAGGTTTTGAGCAACGTCCACAGTCGTTGCAAACTGTAGAGCCGCGACCCTCATCTTTGGTTTGTTGCTCAGTTCCGACACGCGGTAATTTCCTCTATTGTATTATTGTTATATCTTTAATAGTATATATCTGAAAATCGACCATAAACAAATGAAAATCACAGAGCGATAAGGGGTAATAATATGAAAGTGCTTATATTAGGCATGGGGCACGTCGGCAAAGCCTTGGCTCAGAAATTAAAAGTAGATGGTCACACGGTCGTCGGCACTACTACAACCCCTGCAAAAGTAGCAGACCTTGCTCCCTATGCCGATGAAGTTGTTGTGCTGAAAGGTAGCGAAAGCGATAAAGTGAAAGCCGCAGCTGAAGGCTGTGATGCTATTATCACCACCGTAGCACCAAACATTCGCAAAACCCGCACGGTGGAAGAGCGCGAAGAGCAGTACCAAGAAGTGTTGGTTAAGTCCTGCGCGAGTGCAGCCGCCGCATGTGATCATGTGATCTTCCTCTCTTCCTTCTCGGTTTACGGCGACGGCGGTGAGGGCAGTGACCCAATTAGCGAGAGTACGCCAACCAGCAATCACGAAGAACCATCTTCTAAATATTATCAAGCAGCGGAACAGCAAGTGCTGGCAAACGGTACTGGCTGCGTACTGCGCTTTCCTGACATGTACGGCGCTCCAGGTGATCTAGACTTTCCTGCTCGGGTTAAAATGGCGGCTGAATTTTTTGGTGGCAAAATCCTTTTTGGGCCAGATGCCCCGCTCTATGCAATCCATTTTGAAGATGTGGTAGATGCGGTGTATCACTCATTACTTAAAGGCCTCTCTGGCACCTATAATGTCTGTGATAACGACAACGTTCCAGCCACAAACAAAACCGTGTTCGACGCCATCTGCGATGATATTGGTATTGACCGCCTTGACTATATGAACGCGATTAAAGCGCCTAATCGGCGCATCTCAGCAGAAAAAATATATGGCACTGGCTACAGTGTGAAGCACGGTGACCCGAACGCGGCAGTGGTCGCAAGGCATCAAGGCTGAGTATGGCCCTTACAGTTGTTATAACGGGCAGCACTAAGGGTATCGGCTATGGCCTCGCGCGAGAATTTGCATCGCGAGGGCATAATGTGGTCATTACAGGTCGCAGCCAAGCAACAGTGGATGCTGCACTGGCGCAGCTTGAGGACTCAGTTATTGGTACACCATGCAACGTCTCAAAAACATCTGATGTTCAAGCATTGTGGGATTATGCAGTGGCGGCTTTTAAAAGCGTTGATATATGGATTAATAACGCGGGGTTAGCACGCACCCAGTGGCCTATTACCGAAACGCCAGACGATGAAATTCACACCATGATAACCACCAATATGCTTGGCACCATTAACGGTACCAAGATAGCAGCTGTAGGCATGAAAGCGGCTGGCTCTGGCAAGATATTTAACATGCTTGGCGGCGGCAGTGACGGTGAATATTTTCCCGGCATGGGCATATACGGCACCACCAAGCGGGGCCTAAACTATTTTACCGATGCCATGGTAAAAGAGCATAAGGATACGGCGCTTATCATTGGTAAAATACGCCCTGGTATGATCATCACAGAAGCAGTGGTGAGAGAAGCCAGTGAAAATCGAGAATTTTTTGAGAAATCACGTAAATTTATGAACAATATGGTAGATCAGGTAGAGACGGTGTCACCGTTCTTGGTTGATGAAATTATGGCCTGCAATAAATCGGGCCACAAGATTGTATGGTTGAAAAAAATGAAGCTAATGGGGCGCATCCTCAAAGGCATGTTTAAAAAACGCGAAGACCAGTTCACACGTCACGGTCTGTAAAATTTAGGAATAAATATGAGTGATAATAAAGTAGCAGACACAAAAACCATTGATCAATTTTTGGCCGAAAACCCTGATGTTGACGTGTCTCAAGCGTGGGAGCGTTGCTGGGGTATCTTGGCTGATATTAAAGAGAAGATCGCCGCGCGTTTTCCCGGCCTAGAAAAAGACGCAAACTGCGAGGGGCGTGAATATTATACGTCTCCAAATGAAGAGTTTGAGGGGTCTTTTAATGCATGGTCTGGCACTGGTTGTGAATGGCTTGTTAATTCATGGCTTGGCAACCGTAAAGCAAGCATTTTAGACATGAATGCCACAGCCTTTTTAGGGCCTGAAACAGACGTACCGCATTTTGTCATGGTCTTCGGCACAATTCCAAAACTGTTCTTTTATTTTGATTTTACGCCGCGTAAAAACCTGCTGACTAACCCAGATTATTTGAAGAAATACTATGACGAGGATAACGCTGATTATTTGGCGCTGCGTGGGCATGAAAATTTCCAATGGGCGGTGAGTCACGGTACATATATGCGGGCGCTGATAAATCCATCAACTCAGAGCATCTCAGCGGATCTTACTGATGAGAATATCGATATTTTAGAGGCCTATGCCTACAATGCGTTGGAGCGTTGGTTTAAGTGGCTCGATGAGGCTGAGGCAATTCCCGAAGCTGACCGCGTCGCCTTGCAAAGGGATGATCATATCATCCGACGCAGTGGTTACGAGCTTGACCCGATGAACAAGCTTGCCGCCACCGTGTTTGGTGAGGATAAAGTGGAAGAGATGATCAATGTGCGGATGGGCGCTGACCAAATGGCTCGCGACAAAACCTATTAGGCCTTGAGGGCTTGGACCGCTTCTTCGTTTCTAAGCAAGAAGACGATGAAAAGCACCTCTGCCATGTTGCCTGATACAAAGCCCCATGGCTGGCTAGCCAGCGCACCATTAAGCAAGAAAATGATAAAGGCTCCGCTGAACAACCAGCGGGGTCCTTTTGCTCTCCAAAGCATCGCACCCATGATGATGGTGAGAATGTTAGTGGCGATGGTCGCAAAGGGTGGATTTGGCGACAGATTGGTCATGCGGTAATGACCGTAGCTTTCGATGACACCCAGTTCCAGTTGCATCACTTCGTGCCAAACGCCGTAAATCAATGCGGCTGCGGTGAATAGAAATGCGAAACCTCTGAACAGTGTGTTATTGGCAATTGGTGCTTTTACCGCCCCAAGGGTTGATAGGCAAAACAGGGTTAAAAAGGGCAGTACGGTTGCGTGAAAGATAAAGCGCATTGTGGTCAGCTCTGTAAACCAACTGGTGCCATTAGCAGTGTTACCAAGCGCGAGTGCAATGTTGTCATATGTGAGGGTGCAAAGCAGAACGCGCAGGAAAAGCACACGGACATTAAATTCTGACAGTGTTTTAAAACTCTGCGCCAAAAGCACCATATGCGTCAGCGCAAAACCAATAAAAATATAACTCACATCCAACATAACGAGTTCCTCATTTATACCCCAAAAACATGATCTTGGCGATAATGTTATATCTTTAATACATATTGAGCAATGGTAATGAATGGGCTATAAGTTTTTAAACAAAAGGTATGGGCATGACACACCGCGTTACGTTTAAAAAACATCTGGAAGGCAAGGGCGTTATCAAGGCGCCCGGTGTTTATGATGGTTTGTCAGCGCTTCTAGTGGAACGCGCAGGCTTCGGTGCTGCTTTCTTGTCAGGTGCATGCATTTCCTTCGCACGGTTTGGGCGCCCTGACATGGGTCTTGTCTCTGCTAGTGAAGTGACTGATACCGTTGCTGTTATACGAGAGCGCATAAACATTCCGCTAATTGTTGATATGGATACAGGCTTTGGCAATGCGGTGAACGTAGCACGAACGGTAAAAACCTTTGAACGTGCTGGTGCAACTGCCCTACAAATGGAAGATCAAGTGCTGCCAAAACGCTGTGGTCACATGGCGGGCAAATCAGTGGTATCAACCGCCGAGATGGTTGGTAAAATTCACGCCGCACTCGATGCGCGCATGGACGAAAAAACTGTGCTTATTGCGCGGACTGATGCGCTGGGAGTGCACGGTTTTGATGATGCCATGGAGCGTGCCCGCGCATACAAAGAAGCAGGGGCTGATGCTTTGTTCATTGAAGCACCCAAGACAGTTGAGCAAATGAAATTTATTGGCGCTGAGTTCGGCGTTGATATCCCGTTGGTTCATAACCTGGTTGAGGGTGGTGGTTCGCCAGTGGACGGTTCAGATGATATAGAGGCCCTAGGCTACAAAATCGCGCTGTATCCCGCTGCATTGTTACACCAATTTGTGCCAGCAGCTGAAGCGACCCTTGCACACATTAAAGCCGTCGGTAACACTAAGGCACTTGAGGGCGATATGATTGACCTTAGTTATATGAATGACCTTTTAGGTGCCGCTGACTTAATTGACGACGCTAAAAAATACGGAAGTGAATAGGGTATGAGCCAAAAACTACCAGCTTTAGAAAATTTGATAGATGGCAAGTGGTCCATCCCTGAGATTGACCGTCAAAAAGATCTGCGTGATGCCAATACTGGAGAACCCGTACAGGCACAGCTTTCTTGTTCATTGGATCAAGTGGAAGTGGCGATGGCAGCGGCAGATGCAGCCCATAAAGCTGGTGAGTGGGAGCGCACACCAGCTGCAGAGCGCGCTGATAAGCTGGATGAAATCGCCGCTGAACTAGCAAAGCCTGAGTATACTGACACTATCGCGCATGCGGACAGCATCACCACTGGGGCTATCATCCGCACGACCCGTAAAATGGCAACTATTGCACCGTTGGTGTTTAAAATGGCAGCAGATTACATCCGCACTGGTGCGCTTGATCGCCGCGTGGAAGGCCCGCTCGGGGATGTGGAATATTTCATGCGTCCTTGGGGACCGGCGCTGCTGATATCACCATGGAATGGCCCAACAGCTATTGGATCTCACAAAATTGCTAGCGCGCTAGCGGCTGGTGCACCTTGCATTATGAAACCGTCTGAATGGGCGCCCCATTCGGCGATTATGATGGCGAAAGCTATCGATAAAGTGGGCTTACCGCATGGCACATTCCAGCTCACCTGCGGCAACCGCATCATTGGTGGTCAGATGGTGCAAGACCCGCGTATGGCGTCGGTCTCTTTTACGGGCGGCCTAACAGGGGGACGTGCTATTGCACGTGCTTGCGCTGATGATTTTAAACCGACCCAACTTGAACTTGGCGGCAACAACCCGCTGGTGGCATTCGAGGACGCTGACATCGAAAAAACGGCGATGGGTGTGGTTTTTGGCCTCACCAACCTCAACGCGCAGTGGTGCCGCGCTCTCGGACGTTTGATTGTGCATAAATCGATCAAGAGCAAACTATTGGACCGTGTTTTGGAGCTGCTTGCAGATATCAAGCTTGGCCACAGTCTAGATGAAGCCTCTGATATGGGGCCGATGGTCCACAAAGGCCAATACGACAGTATTTTAGAGGCGATTGAGCAGTTGAAGGGTAAAGGCGGTAAAGCGCTTTCCATTACCAATCGTCCAGCATCAAATGGGTATTTCATTCCGCCTACGCTCATTGATGGTTGCGACCCAGCTGATACGGTTGATGAAATTTTTGGCCCTGTAGCGGTGGTTCACTCATTTGAAAGTGAAGCAGAAGCGCTCGCGTTGGCAAACGGTACTCCTTTTGGCTTGGCAGGGTATGTGTACAGCGCAGACGAAGCACGCGCCTTTAAGTTTGCGAGAGAAATGCGCACAGGCGGTATTAAAATTAATGGCTATAGCTTGCTTAGCATTGGCAAAGGCGCCCCGCGCTCAGCTTGGGGGCTGTCTGGCATCGGCGAAGAAGGCCACGCACAGTCCATTGAGTTTTTTACTGGTGCTCGTGTTGTTGGTGTTTCACCGCAGGACCCACTCGGCGGGAAATAACTAGTCCTGCATCACAACATCTTGGGTCATGGCTTCATGATGAATTGTAAATTGTGCTTTACTGTATTTAGGCTTGAAGCTTGGGATATAGTCGTTTGATAATCCTACGGGCTCTTTGGGGATGCCAAAGATTTTCGTATTGAGCTTACCGTCACCATTTTCATCAAAATACACTGAAAAAGCATAGATCCCTTGGGGAAGAAGGATAACTGCCTGTGCAGTGCGTTCAGCGGTGAATGTATCCGCAGCTATGCGTACTTCACGGTAATATTTTTTCTTGTGAAGCCATTTATCGCTCGGGCGGTAAAGCCTAATATAGAGGTCCCCATCTCCAGTAGGAATGTCGCTAATGTTCACAGTGAGTGTGGTCTCATTATTTTCTTGTGCGCTCAGTGACATAGAAAATAAAGAGATCAACACAACAGCTATTAAGTTTTTTAACGACATCATTTTTCCTAAAGTGACTTACCAGTTTTCGGGTTAACAGGGGTTTTATAGAAGATCACACTAAGCGTGATGAACAGAGTTATAATCACCAGCATGATGATAGAATCTGTTGTGCTTTGATAAAAGTTCACCCACGGTTCTACGAACCAGCCCCAAAGGGTTGTCATCTCAGGCAGGAACCACGTAACCCCAACCACAGCAATCGCGTAGCGAATGGCTAAGCCAGCTTCACGCTGCTGGGTTTGTTTGTAGATAATATACGCGGCCCAAACAGCGATCCCAACCGTCGTGAGAACAGTGACAATATGGTCTGCACCAAGCGTTCGTTCGTCCAGCACAGCTAGCATGATGACGTACATAAACCAGTTCACAAATAAATACTCTGTGCAGGCAACGCGCGCGTGTTGTGGGCGCATAGCCTTAGTTGGTGTGCCAGGCTTAAGGCCAAGAACTTTGCGAAACCACATAAGCATGCGACAGGTAACGTCTTTATTCATAAACATCATTATAAACAATATGATACAAAGCATACTGCTCGACTGGAGGAAGGCGTGTTCACCCATGAAAAATATTTCAGAACCATCAGTCGGCATTGTCATACCGTCGAACCCATTAACAAATATAGCTTCGCCGTCTTTCATTGCGACAGGTTGCAAGTTATAGGTACCCATGGCGTGATGCCACATCTCTAGAGCGCCAGTCCAAATGAAGGCGCCGCCCATAAAGCCGAACCAACTGGCACGCACATCGTTATTTTCTATCTTCACGCCCTTCCAAACCAAATATACGCCAAGCATGCCAACAAACGCAGCGAAGCCATAGGAATATTTCATCGGAATACCAGCATAAATGAGGGTCACTAAGTAAACATGGGCGACCATTTTTTCCATTAATATCCATGCGAACACTAGGATCGGCATGACTGGTTTTTTATAGTACCAACGCAAGTTGGCCTTTAATTCTGCTGTATCTGACATCTTAATATTACCCTACGGTTATTTTTCCGTTTAAAACTCTTCTAAAAGCCGGCCTTTTCCGGTTATTTTATCATCAACACCGACCGCACGCAAAGCATGCCAAATGGTGGCGATATTAATAGGTATCATTGGCTTGTTGAGCGTGTGCTCAAGGGTTGGGAACAGATCAACCGTTGATAGGTTTGTACCGCATTGCACAATCGCATCCACATCGTCGCCGTCTACTTCATTAACGGCCTCTATAACTTGGCGGATCGTAGTTTCAGAAATCGCGGTAGCACTTGGCCGCGACAAGCCTTTCACAGCTTTCACGTTAAAGCCTATATCACTAAAAAATTGAATAACGTTCTTGTCGCCTACAGGCGGATACGGCGTTATTACCGAAATAGTTTTAGCGCCAAAACATTTCAAAGCTTGTTTGGTTGCTTCAGCGGCAGTTGTTAGCCCTATATCGCCGAGCTGTTCACGAATATCATTTTCAAAAGCGATGTTGCCCTCTAAGCCGCCCCAAAATGTTTCTGCTGACATGCCGAGCATCACATGATTAACTTTTGCAGACAGCACATTGCGAATAGAAACCGGAATTTCACCGCGCATCATGTCTAAAAATCGTTCGAAAACATTATCAATGCCTTCGCCTGTAAGGCCCTCTTCTTCTGCCCAGTTTTTCAGTTCAATCCAAAAGCGGGAAGGGTGCCAGGTGACACCGTCCAAATGAAACTTCTGCAGGTCATACTCAACACCAGTGTTCGTCGAGGGGATAATTACGCCAATTTGCGCTCGTTTCGCTATTTGATAATTGTCCATTTTTATCTCCCAAGCTCTACGCGATATGCGGTTTTTGATTGATTTTTTTGCCGAGTATAAAGGCTAGTATTAGCAATATTGTCACTAATGCAGCACCACCATAATAAGGTGCATTAATATGAATATTTGCGAAGACAACACCTGTTGTTACCGCGCCAATAATTCGCCCAGCCATACCGAAGCTGCCATAAACACCCATTACAATTCCGCGCTCTGTCTCACCAGCACGCTTCGAGATAAGAGACTGCATGCTAGGGATGATCAAACCCGCACCACCTGACAGCCAGCTCAGTGCGGCAACGGCACCCCACTCGCTACTCATGCTGCCAGCCTGTGCCATTGCGATCATGCCTGTGGCATAAATCACAAAACCTGCCACGACGAGGGCTTTCTCTCCGAACTTTTTGCTGAGCGGCCCTATCAGGCCACCCTGAACAATAGCAAGTGTGAGGCCCGCGGCAATGAGCATGGCCCTTAGGTCAGGTGGACCTTTAGCTATGCCAACAGCTTCAGCCCAAATGGGCAATATCGTTTCTGACATGCCTGCCGCCACATTATAGGTAAGAATAGTCAACAGCATCATCATAATTACTGGGCGCGCGCTCACTTTTTTAATGGCGGCGATTTGACCAACTCTCGTTTCTGCCCGCAGTGTAGCACGATTTTCCTCACTATGGCTTTCCGGTAGTTTCAGTAGAATTACGAAGAAAGCAATTGTTGACAGGACTGCTGATGTAAGGGCTGCATTGGTAAGTGATGCGGAGCTGAAATCATCTCCAGCAAGCATAGTGCCAAGAAAAGGCCCAACAATGAAGCCAAGCCCAAAAGCGGCACCGATCATGCCCATGCCCTTGGCCCTGTTTTCCTCGTTTGTGATATCGGTTACATAGGCTTGTGCTGCGGCAATATTACCTGCCATCAGGCCACTAAATAGCCGCGCGAAGGCGATCACAATTAGGGTCTCAGCCACCGCCAAAATCAGATAGCCACCAACCGCTCCAATCATAGAGATAAGCAGAACAGGCCTGCGCCCGTAATAGTCACTGATCCTACCAAGGATAGGTGTGCCAAACATAATACCAATGGCATAAAGCGCTACAGCAGTGGTCGCCAGCTCAGGACTTCCGCTAAGTTTAACGGCGAAGTTTGGCAATAATGGAATCATAATTCCAAAGCCAATAAGATCTACCAATATGACGAAGAAAATTATCCGCATCTAGTGTTCAGCTAACAAGGAACCAAATCCTTGAATACGGTCGCGAATGCCGTTGGACCGCAGAGCGTGCCACCAAGTCAGCGCATTGATAGAAAGCACAGGCTTGCCCAGTTCCTTTTCTAAGCTGTTGGCAAGTTCAATGAAATGCATGTTGGTTCCAGCTTGAAGGATAAGGTCGACATTGTCACCGTCCACACGCTTTACCATTTCGCGGGTTTTACCAAACGGCTCATGACCAATTTCCACTGCACCGGGTGAGCTATGCCCTTCAACGGAGACCGCTTCATAACCGATGTCGTTTAAAAACTTTACGACCATGTCATTGCCGACGGGCATGTAAGGCGAAACCACACCAATACGCTTAACACTTGGGTAACAAGCGAGTGCATCTTGGATAGCCTGCGCGCCGAAGGTGATGTTGCAGCCACCAATTTCCTGTGCGATGTCGTTATAGCGCTTAAACTCACGGTCTGAGCGTTCTTTACCGTCCCAAAAGGTTTCAGCTGAATAGCCAAACACAACGTGGTCGGGTTCGCAGGTTAGTGCGTCTTTGAGGCCTTGCTCGGTCGCGTCACCAATGGCTTTCACGAGGCCGATAAATTCTTTTTCGTTGGTTACTTTAATAGGCGGTATCACACAGCCGCGCGTCGCTACAACAACACCTGTGGGTTTCATCATGTGATACTCGGTTTCTACCGCTGTGTTGGTGCTAGGAACCAGTACCGCAAACTTCTTGCGATAACCGTAATAATCTGTTCCATATCCATATTGTTCTAACATAGTAGTCTCCTAAGTGCGTGCGTGATAATTACGCAACCTCTAAACTTTCGCGTACGCATGTGAACATGGCGCGCTCCATTAAAAATTCTTTTGCTGCTTCTGGATTTGCCGATGTTTCCATCAACCATTTCTGACGATTTTTCTGTACGTCAGGGTCGGTTGATTCCATCAATTTCTTGTTGGCAATGGTATGTTCTTGGACAAACTTTACCGCCAACTCGCGACGTTGACGGTCATATTGGCCAAATTCAGCTATATGATCAGCACCCTCGTTGAAAATTTTAATCAAACGCGGGGCTAAATTAAAGGCATCGTGCAAACCACCGTTCATCCCCATACCACCAAGCGGGTTGTTGATGTGGCAAGCGTCGCCCGCCAGAACCATGCGGTCTTGAAAATAGCTTTCCGCAACGCGTTGATTAACTGCGTAGATCGTGCGGTGTCCGATGTCATAATCACCGTCTTTGTCATGAAGGTGGTGCAGGCGTTCTTGGATAAATGCATCAGATAAAATGTGATCTGGGTCTTCGTCACCTTTAGTTGGGAACAACACACGCCAAATTTTCTCCGTGCGCAATATCACGCACCATTCATCTGGATCAGACACATAATTTACATATGAGCAATCTTCAAAAACATCTTCAAACGGGAAATGGGTACTCACTACTAAGAACTTTTCGTCATATGTGAAGCCAGAGTAGTTTATTCCAGATGTCTTGCGAGCATTAGAACGCGCACCCTCACAGCCTACCAAGTAGCTACCGATAATGTCTTGTTCGCCGCTTGGTGTCTTGACCTTTGCAGTCACTGAGTTACCGTCTTGAGTGAAGCTTAAAAGCTCATGCTCGTAGCGGACATCCGCATGAGGGAACGCTTTAAGCTTATCAGCGACCAAATAGGGCAGAGCATACTGCTCTAGCTGTAGGCGAAACGGATATTTAGTCTCGTCTGCAATCAATGACATTTCAAAGGTCGCAGTTTCACCAGACTTGCGGTCGCGGTATTGATAACGATCAGCGATTAGGCCATCCTCGATCATTGCTTTAATAATGTCGTCGTCCATGTCACCGATCATCTCAAGAGACGGTGGATGAAAAGTTGATGCGCGCAAATCAATCGGCAGCGTTGCTTCTTTTTCAAGCAAAATAACAGGGACTTTTGCCTTTGCTAGAGTGAGTGCAAGTACTGAGCCAGCAGGACCTGAACCTGCAATTATAATTGGGTTACTACTCGGCATTCATTTGGCTTTCTAGTAGAGTGGATATCACCTCAGCGAGGGGTAAAACATCAGCATATTTGGCGTGCATATCAAAAAGATTGGCCTCGTGCGCATCTGGGTTTCTGTCGCCCACAGCTTCACGCGGCACAAACACTGGGTAATCATGTTGCAGCCCGTCTACGACGGTCGCGCGTACGCAGCCAGAAGTGGTGAGACCCGTCACAACAAGGCTATCAACACCAGCCGCGCGTAACTGCGCATCTAAATCGGTTTTATGAAAGGCGCTGGCCCACTGTTTTTCAACGAGCACTTCACCGTCTTGCATCGCAAGCGCCGCATCAACCTGCACCCAGTGGCTGTTAGGTGTTAGCTGATTAAGAGCGTTAATTTTGTTGCGGAAAACGATAGCTTGATCATCACTATGAAACACGACGGTAGTGAAAAAGATGGGTAGGCCCAGTGCGCGAAATTTAGTTAAAATTTCTGCGTTCGCCGCAACCACCTCAGGACAATCACTGCCAAGCGAGCAGCTTCCATCAGTGAAGCCATTAATCATGTCCACAAGGACAAGAGCGGGCTTATGGCCCATTTTCATATCGTTTCTGACAAGATCCATTATGTATCTAGCTCCATAGAAATCCATTTCAGCTCGGTAAACTCTTCTGTGCTGTATTTTCCACCACTTTTACCGATGCCAGACAGGCCAGTGCCACCAATAGGAGCAAGTGCGTTGCTTTGGAAGCTGTGCATTCCTATATGTACGGATCCCGCTTTGATTTCGCGTGCTGCTTTTAGCCCCCAACCTACATTGTGGGTTAGCACGGCTGCGGACAAGCCGTAGTCGCTGTCATTGGCTTCAGCAATCGCTGCATCTAAATCAGCCGCGGACACGACGGAGCACATCGGTGCAAAACTTTCATCGCGCCAAGCTGCTGAACTGCGTGATGGCTCGACCAAAATTGTAGGTTTGTAAACCAGTCCTTCTTTAACTTCACCGCCTGTAAGTAAGGTGGCACCTTCTGCCACTGCGCCGTCCACATGCTCTTGAACTTTGTTCACAGCTTTTTGGTTTATAAGTGGGCCATAAAAGCTTGCTGGATCACGTAGATCGCCGATGTTTAGGCTCTCAGCTTCAACTTTCATTGCTGATAAAAAGGCGTCAAAGATAGGCGCTTCCACAATGATACGGCTGTTTGCCATGCAAATTTGCCCTGAGTGGGTAAAAATACCCTGTGCTGCAGTTTTTGCAGCCTTGGTTACATCTGCATCACGCAGGACTAACAGCGCGCTTTTACCACCAAGTTCTAGCTGCATACGGCGCATTTTTTGCATGCCCGCTGCACCAACTATTTTTCCAGTTTCGCTGGAGCCTGTGAGCGCTATTGCATCAATGTCTTCGTGTTCAACAAGATGTTTGCCGCAGTCTGCGCCGAAACCTGTTACGACATTAATGGAGCCCGCAGGCATACCTGCATCAGTGAGTAGCTTGGCGTATGCAACGGCGGTAAGGGGTGTCTCTTCGCTAGGTTTGATAACCACTGCATTACCTGCAGCAAGCGGAAAGGCTGACATCTTGGCAAGCAAGGATAGCGCCGCATTATAAGGCGAGATAACCGCCACCACGCCGAGCGGCTCGCGGATGACCATAGACATGCGGTTAGGGTTGTCATTCGGGAAGGTGTCACCGTAGAGGCGACGTGCTTCCCCTGCTGCTGTCCGCAACATATCTATAGTGTATGCAATTTCACCCTTCGCTTTGGTGATCACTGAGCCACTTTCGTCAATTAGGGTATCAAGAAAGCGTTGTTCGCCTTCCTTTTCGATAAGATCAGCAGCTTGCAGTAGCGTCGCTTCTCTCTCACGCGGCGCGAGAGCGCGCCATAGATCAAACCCCTTACGTGCGGCAGCAACAGCATCATCAATATCAGCTGTAGAGCCGAGAGCAACCGTACCTACAACGTCACCGCTGGAAGGAGAAAACACGTCAAAGTTTTCTCCGCTTGCCGCAGACACTTCCTGTCCGCCAATTATGTGCCCAGTTTTTATCATTATTTTTTAGCGACTCCAAATTGTGCTTGTTCTGCACCTTCAATTTCCATCTGAGCTGCCATCAAGCGACCACGTTCAGCTGGGAAGGCTTGCACGAGCGCCATCGTAAGATCACGCAGTGCACGAGCTGTAGCGCCGCTGTTTGTAGTGCCAGAGGTGCCACTTGCTTTAAGCGCATAAGTGGCGAGGCTAAAGGCTGCCTCACCCACAACCCCTTTACAAAGGCGCCAGCGTTTCACCACATCATCTTTTGGCAGGATAGGCGTTTCGCTAGCTTCAAGCTCCAACTGACGGCGCAACCAAATAGTGGCGGTTTCAAATTCAACCATCATGTGACCAATCAACTCTTGTTGGAACGGCGCATGGCCAATGGCCTTACCTGTGTCACCAAAGGTTGTGGTTTTAAGGTGATGCATCGTGCTTTGATAAACCGAATATGCCACACCGAGATAGACTGCAATGCCAGCCAGTTGGTTGCCAACAAAGCTACCACGGCTCATCTGCATACATTTTACAAAAGCTCCAGGTACGGTAAGCGCATCGTCTTCAGGTACGAAAACATCTTCTAGGATGATGCCGTGGGTCGCGGTGCCGCGCATACCAACAGCGTTCCAATGTTCGCGCTCGCTAACGCCCTTTGCATCACGCTGTATGAAAAAAGTACAAAGCCCTGCGCCCGTGTCATTGCCCTCTAGGCTCGCAGTTACTAAATATTGGTCTGCAACACCCGTTGCGCAGCCGAAGGATTTAATACCGTTCAGCAAGTATCCGCCCTTGCATGGTTTTGCTTTTGTGCTGATGGTAATGGCAGAAGCTTCTGACTTAATGGTTTCACTAGCGAAGTTTGCAAGCCACTGCTTGTCTTTGCCCATTGTGTTTAAGACCTTGTCCGAAAACTTTTTAACCTTCGCGGCTTCATCGCCGTCAAACAAGCCTGCCTCTAATGCTTCTTGTGCCAACAAACCACGAGACGCGGAGCTGCAGTGGAAGAAATAAGCAAGCGCGGTTGATGGACAGGCGGTGCCAATTGCGAACGTGGCTGCTGCTAGGTCACGTAAGCCCCCGCCCATACCACCGTGACTTTCAGGCACGATGAGGCCCATTAGGCCAGCGTCGCTCAAGGTTTTAACATGCGGCAGGTGAAACTCACCCTTGGCATCAACGTCAGCTGCTACAGCGCGTAGTGCGGGTAGAACGCTTTCAACCGCTTCTGCCCGCTTTTTTTCAGCGGCAGTCATGTTCTCTACAAATATTGCGCCTGTTAATGTCATGGTCTCGTCTCCACCTAAAAATGGTTTAAGTACTCGTGCTTTTTAATAAATTGCGGAGCTGCTCTACAGCCTCTTCGCCGATCAACATCTGAATGCGTCCCCACACAGGGTCAATTTCAGGATCAAAAATAATTGCCTTATTGCGAGCGTCGCGCTTGATGAGCTCTTCTTTGCTGACACCAGCGAGAGCTTTTTCGGAAATGCCGTTTTCTATTAAGCTCAACCAGTGGTTCAGGTAGGCCTCTACATAAGGATCAATTTTAGAGAAGGCTTCATCGTTGGCTCTCTGCACCAGCATCCAGGGTGACATTATGGCATATTGCCGTGGCGATATTTGCGCTGGCGTTAACCCTTCAATAGCTTTTGCTTCTTCTGTTGTCTCAGTGAGCGGCAGATACACTTCGTTCATGTAATCAAGGTTAGAACCAAGATCGAGGCGCTGCACCAAATCAAGATGGAAAGAATTGATGTCGCCAGCTTTCACAGAATCTAGCGTGAAATGGGGCAGGCCTGTGTCAGACTTACCCATGGCAAATAGCATGTGCGAATCTAAAAAGATTTGTGGAACGCTAATTGAACAGGTGACCATATGGTGCAAGCCGTCGCCCTTAAACAAGCGCACATTACCAACATTGCCCTGGGCCATTGGTGCATGACTTTCCAGTGACATATAAGGGCCACCGTCTTCGTCGTGCACTTCCGTGAGGCCTAAACTATCAACAATAGCGTTAAGCGTTTTGTCCCAAAGGGCCTTCGGCAGTGATACATCTGAGTTTGACATCGTTATTCTTTCTTATTGTTTCGTTAGGGCATCAACCAACTGCCACGGACGGCCGTGGAGCAGATCTGTGCGCTGCGACACTACCTTATTGACGGCAGGTGCAGGATAAATTGTTGCTTCTAGAGTGGGTTGATCAGCTGCCATCTGTGTCCAGATAGGTTGGCTGAGCAGTCCGTCAAATGGGCGATTTTCCCAAGCAGTCATCACCGTGAAATCTTTTTGAAGAGACGTAATAAAGCTCGCCCCCAAGTTTTCATCGGCGGATGCCACCAGAAGATTGATACGGTTTTCAGCTGAGCGTTCCAACAAACCTGTTTTCAGCTCCCATGTCGCGAGCGGCATCAAAGGCACCGCTGCCACTTCAACAGATGCTAACGCTAGACGTCTGAAGTGCTCAGGGTAAATACTGTCGTCTGTTGTGACCAGTGCGACACGTCCAAACGGCGCATCATAGGTCGCGATATCATCACTGAGCGTTGACCATGAAAAACGCGTGCTTGGATGGACTTGTCCTTGGGTAAGGACGATGCCGTCCTCGCCAATGAGCACGGCTTGATGCTGATAACCGCCGCTCACTTGCATGACAAGAGACGTTGCGACGAGCAGGCCACCGCCACATGTGCCAGCAATTGCATCAATGGCCGCGTTTGACCGCGCGTTAGCTGTTTCCAAATCGTTTAAACAGTCACTGACACAAAAGAGAGCAGGAAGTGATGCAATTTGTACATGATCTGAGAGTGCATTGATTGCGTTTATCGCTTCATCAATTGCTGCTTCACCAACTGATGCTGTCTGGATGACAGCGGCTTGCGCGCTATCAGAACCACTGAAAGCATCCATAGTTTGCGTGGCAGGGTCTTTGGATAGGTCTTGATAAAGCTCTGGCCTGCGATTTTCAAAAATATTGGTACCGTCAGCGCGGGTTTTATTGTCAGCGTCACTCAAGTCGATATCCGCGTAAACCACTTCTTCTTTATCAAGCGAAGCAATTGCAAGCACGGTTCCGTCAGGTGCGACGATTTGGCTTTCGCCAGCGCCGTTCAAAAACCGCACAGGAATGCCTGTCGCCTGGGAAATAGGCTCAACCATTTCAGGCGGCACCAGAGGTCCTACTTTATTAGCCGCGGCAATAAATACTTTGTTTTCAGCAGCGCGTACGGGGATATGCAGTGAACCCTCGTCGCTTGCGAAGCTGTTAAGGCTATTACACAGTAGCTGACCGCCGCGCAGAGAAAGGCTACGCGGTGTCTCGTTGATCACGCCGTCCATGCAGCTATACATGCCGATGCGTCCGAGCGAGGTTTCCGTGATAGGGCCTTCGGTGCAGGAGCGCTCCAAGAAATCATTTTCATGACCAATAAGGATTTGTTTATCATTTGTTGCTAGCATTTCACCTGACGGCGAATATAAAATTGAGGTGCCTGTGGCTGTGTCAGCCGTGCGTCGCACAGTTGCGTTAACAACAACGTAAAACCCACAGGATTTTGCCTTTGCCGAAATGGCTGCGAGGAACGCACCTTCTAGTTCAGCGGACACTTCCCAGCTATGGCCTTTATCGTTGTACCAGGACAGATGGTTACAAAACTCTGGTAGTACCACGATGTCTGGGCAGCAAATTGCAGCCTCATCCAGCATTCTAAGACAGCTGGCAAGGTTAGCATCAATATCTGCCCCCACGGCAAATTGAGCAACTGCAACGCGAATTTTTTTTGAATGAGACAAGAAATTATCCTTATTTTTCAGTGTGTTATATTTTCTTGATAATCTAATTGATATAATATAATATCATTATAACATTTAAGTCAATATCCATTTATATTCATGTATTTGGGTGGTTCTGGCAATAAGTAAAATGGTCGTTGGGGTTTAGTAAAAATGGAAAATTATACGTTGGAGTTAGCGCTCTTTGATTATGTGCCGGTAATCCTATCAGGGATTGGCTTATATTTCATGGTGCGCTGGATGCGCAGTGCAGGTTCGGCTGGCACTCAAGCGACTTTAGGGGCGGCGCTCATTTTTATGGGTGGTTTTTCGAAAGCAACATGGAAGCTTATTTGGGTCACAACGCAGCAGGATATTTCAATTTTAGAAAATGTTCTCTTCTTGTTTCTGGGGAGCGGCTTTGTCTTTTTAAGTTTCGCTCTATATCAAACTTTGAGGCGTGAAAGCGTTGCATCGCCTTGGCGGCCACCACTGTTAATGATCGCTCTAGGCTTGGTACTTGCGCTTGTTTTGGAAATGGTTTTTCCAGACGGTAAACGTTGGGTATTTGCTGGAGTTGGTATCACTACTATCGCCAATCTTTATTACGGCATTACCCTTGCGCGGCACTGCATTAAAGTGGGGGTTCCAACAGCAAGTGTTTTGTTGATTGTGAACCTAATTGGTATTTTTGTTATGAGCGGCCTAGCACGCGCGTCTGGACAAACGGTAGGTCAGCAGTGGATGGCTGAGAGTGCAAATTTTGTAACACAGGGCTGCTTCGCACTTGCTGGGTGGTTAATTTATAAAGCGTACATAAAGACAATGACAGTAAAGGGATAATAAGTGACCACAACACATCACGATAATAAAGCTCTAGGACTAGAGCTTTATGATGACATTTCACGCGGTAATGTTTTCACCATGCTATTGGTGTGTATGTCCAGCATCATGCTGGCGTCCTTTGTGCCAACCTTGCAGCCGTACCTTTTAAACGAGGTATTACAGATACCAAAGTCTGAGCAAGGTGTTGTAAGTGGTAATCTTTTGCTCCTCGGTGAAATCACTATCATTGCATCGGTTGGTGTTTGGGGTGCTCTGTCGGACCGTATAGGTCGTCGAAAAGTGACATCTGCAGGATACTTTTTTGTCGCAATTAGCCTGATTTTATATGGCATCTCAAAATCAATTGAGATGCTTGCGCTTGCGCGGTTCGTCTTTTCTATCGGGGTCGCTGCTCTTAGTTCAATGATTGTGACGATCTCAGCTGATTATGTGATTAATAAATCACGCGGTAAGGCGACAGGCTATGTTGGTTTTATGAACGGGATCGGTGCTATGATCACCGCGCTGGTTCTGACAAAATTACCTAATATATATCAAGATCAAGGTTTTGATGTGGACGGCGCAGCTTTTGCGACATTTGCCACAATCTCAGGTGTTTCCATTTTGATTATGGTTATTGTTTTTCTTGGTCTGCACAAAGGCCATACTGATCATGACGTTGTTCATGAAAAAACACTCAAGCAAATGCTGAATGGTTTCAGGGCGGTTAGTAACCCTGGTATCGCGCTAGCATACGGAGCCGCTTTTCTTTCTCGAGGTAACTTGGCGGTGATGGGAACCTTCTTTGTGCTTTGGGGGTCAGTATACGGAACCAATGAACTGGGTATGACGACAGCCGATGCACTGCAAAAGGCTGGTGGTGTTCTCGCTATTTCTTACGGAGCATCCCTTTTGGCGGCGCCATTTTTTGGTATTCTTGCGGACAAAATATCGCGAGTGAACGCGCTTTGTGTGACCTTGTTCATAAGTGGCTGTGGCTATACATCAACCTTCTTCCTCAGTGATCCTTTTGGCATGCCAATGATCACTGCGCTAATCTTCATAGGTATGGCGGAATCGGGCTGTATTATCACCAGTGGCGTGTTGGTAGCTGAGCAAACACCAGCAAAAATACGCGGTGCGGTTATTGGTGTCTTTAGTTTGTCTGGAGCCGTTGGTATCTTGGTAGCGAGTATTGTAGGCGGACAGTTATTTGATAAGTGGCTCTACGCAGGGCCGCTTGTGTTCTTTGGTCTTATCGCCTTCAGTATACTGATCTGGGCGCTGTTGGTGCGCGGTAAAATAGCTCGCTTCAATGAGAACCGAACTGATGAGATTGAGGTTTAGACGGAGCTTTCCATATCCGCGAATAGATCACGTTTATTGAAGGCTGCTGTCATAAAACGCATAAAGGCTTTGACACCTGTTAGCCAAACAACTTTCCCGCCAGATTTGTTGGTCTTTAAAATGCCGTCAACAAGGTAGGGTGTTACGGTGTCCACTGTGTCGCCGAGGATATTGAAAATCTTTTTAGACTTTTGCCATTCTGGCGAGGCGAGGTCATAGTCACCCATCAACAAGTCGGTAACAACGATGCCTGGACTTAGGGTGCAGACTTGAACATTAGTGTCCTTAAGATCTTTCTGCATGGCTTTGTTGATATAATTAACTGCGCGTTTGGTAGCGCCGTAGGCTGTCATGCCGGGCTGCACCTGTCCGCCACTACCAAAGCCCTCCATATTCCAAATTTGGCCGTGTCCTTGCATCACCATCGATTTTCCAACGATAGAGTTGGCGAGCAAGGCACCCGTCAAATTTACATTTGCAATCGCTGCGATATCCGCGGCGCTCTGTTCGTAAAGCGGTGCGCGTTTAATGCTCATACCAGCGTTATTTACCCATATATCCACCGCGCCAAAGGCAGCAGCGCCAGCCGCGAACAAGCTATCTAGATCATCAGGCTTTGTGATGTCGCAAGCTTGACCAATAACGTTGTCTGCGCCGTATGTTTCAGCCAGTTCTGCGCTTACGTTTTGAACATCTCTTTCTGTACGGCTACTGATCACTACGCGACAGCCTCTTTTTAAGAAATTTTCAGCCAAGCCGTGACCGATACCTTTTGTACTGCCAGTGATAATAACTGATTTCATTCTCTTGATCTTTCCTTAAGGCCCACAATAACGCTGTATCATTTAATTTGATTTATTGTTATATCATTAATCATGATGACGTAATTATCAACCCATTAAAGGCATGAGTAACCAATGCAAAAGACCCTTGATGATTTCCCTATAGGCACAGTTGGCCATAATTTGATGTTGATGCGTGGTATTTGGCACGATCATATCAAAACCTACCACCTTGACGGTGAGCATCTAAGTGATGACACGGTAGCGGGCAGTGGCACACCCGGCGCGAGCCCTTTTGATAATTTGGTTTATCTCGATTTTGACGGCGAAAAGCTACAACTCACTAATGTGCACTTTAAAGGCCGACCAATGGTCGCGAAAACTTTTACAGGGCATCTGCGGGATGGTGTCTTGGTTTTTGATCCGCTTGGCCCTGGTGCTTATGAAAATATTGGCATGTCAGGTGGTCCTGGTATCCTCACCTTTAATGCGCACGCAATGGAAAAAGCTTGTGACATTTATATGGAGCCAGATTTCATTATTCTTACAGGCCCAGATGAACGAGTGCGGCATACGGTGCTGTATAAAGGCGGTGTTGCCACACGCACACTCACCGCCAACGGTGTGCGCTTGTCTCATGACCCAACAGTGCGGCACGACCTTGACCCGCGCGGAAAAAAGGGCCCTGTACACGAGGCCCCTTTTGTCACTCAAATCTGGGCTGATTTAGCCTAGCTATCAACAACCAATTCTTCTGCTACCTTTGAGGTATGCTTCTTTATAGCTGGCACTAGCGGCAGTGATTCGAACACCCATTTACTGCCTTCTGCTTCAGCTGCACGACGTGCAGGGCTAGGGATGGTATAAGCCACGCGCTCTTTGGTGGCATCACGTGCATAGCTGTCCACCTGCCAACCACGCTCCTCAATTAATTTTTTGCGGGCCATGCGGAAGCTGCTCATAAACTTGTCATCCTTAACCGATAACTCATTTTGCAATGTTTCAGGCAAGTAATAGGGGTGTGATGCTTCAACAATTTTTGCATCTTCCAAAATAATACCAACCAACCTCTTGCGAGAGTTTTCATCAAAAATACGCCACTTAAAGAAGTTACGAAGTTGAATGGCAAAAGTACGCGTTGTGTGTTCATCCACTGGCGTGTTGGCATCAAACATAACGATAGTCCACTTAGGGTTCACGTCAATTTGCATGCGCACAACATAACCGGGCAAGAACCATGTAGGATGTGTGCGTGTTTCTTGTTGATCTTTGCGGATCAAGCGGCGAAGGCCAAGGTCACCTTTTAGGGCTGGTGGGAACATGGTGTTGGAACTGGTGGCCCACCATTCATGCTTTTCTACGCTATCGATACGGTTTTCTTGTGCTGTATGTTGATAACCAAACATTGGATGTACAAAGGAAGCATGTGCAATATCAATACCGTTTTCTACGATACGCGCCGCTTCACCCTTCCATGTATACTCAGTAGTAACTTCACGCCACTCAGGGTCGTCGTATTCAGGGAAGGGTGGAATTGGGAAACGCTCTTCTTCGGGCAAGTCTCCAAGGAAGACCCAGATCATACCGTATTTTTCTTCAGCGTCATAACGGTCGACACGAAAGCGTTTTGGTACGCGGTAATCATCACCTTCAGATGGAATTTTAACACATTCACCTTCAGTGTTATATTCCCAGCCATGATAAGGGCAGGCGACGTTGCCGTCTTTGCACCAGCCATTGCCGAGTGAGCCGCCGCGGTGCAAGCAAATGTCTGCAAGGCAGGCAATTTTGCCGTCTTTGTCACGGAAAAGTACGAGATTTTGACCCAGAATTTTTACCTTAACTGGTTCGTCTTTAACATCTTTTGACCATTCAGCCACATACCAAAGATTTACGAGCACTTTGCATCTCCGCTTATATACAGTTGTTTTGCGTATAATCCTCGCACTAAGACCTTCAATTATCCCAGTGCAGGACCCCTCTATTTCATTTTCGGCATCATAGGTCGAAACTTTTTAAAATGCAACATATGTTATAATAGTATAACAATATACTTTATTGCTTTGATTTCTGAAAATTTCCGTGTATAAATCTAGCAATTCTGGAAGTAATTTCAGACTATACTGGTGATACTTTGATTAGAGAAAGAGGCACAGATGGGTGAGAAAATTTTAACATCGGTTATTGATATGGTTAACGAAAGACCAGATGTCGATAACAGAGAAACCTATAAAGCACTATGGGCTATCCTTACTGAAATGCGTGAAAAAATTGATGCGCGTTTCGAGCTAAACAAAGACCCATGCTGCGAAGAATTTCAAGATTATACCAAGTTTGGTACCAGCGGCACAGATGGCTCCTTGAGTGCATATACAGGCCCTGAGATCGACTGGTTCATCCATTCTTGGATTGGCTCACCTGAATCAAGCTTTACCAACATGCACATCACCATCAGTTTAGGGGCGCAGTATGACGTACCAAACTTTGGTTTCGCGTTAGGTACTATTCCTGATCTGTTTATGTATATGGATTATATCCCTAGAAGAGACCTGCTGCTGGATGTTGATTACTGTGACAAATATTATTCAGAGGTGAATGAAGAATTTTTAGAGCTACAAGCAGATGATCGTTTTAAACCGTTCATATCGCGCGATCTATATACTCGCGTTGCGATGACGCCAACTGCTGTTGGGTACGGCGCTGATATTGACCCCGACGTTATTGAGCGTGTTAGAAAAGCAGCGCACGAGCGCCTTGACCGTTGGCTAAAGTGGGTCGATGCAGCAGTACCTGTGCCAGTGGAAGAGCGCGCGGCGATGTCTGAGCGTGATCAGCGTATTCGTATGCAGGTTTGTGAGCGTGACCCTGCAAATAACCTGGCAGAAAAAATGTTTGGTAAAGAGCCAGCTGACCGTATGGTCAAAACCCTTTGGGGTGGGAACCGTACAATGCCAAGGGTTGGCCTGAAGGATTAATTGATGGGTGCAGATGCACTAAACGTTAGGGCAATTTATAGGGCTGTTCATGTTATGGACAGCCCTAAGCCTTATGACACCATCAGTCTAAAAGTCTATTACCCCGCAAGCTTCGGTGACACCGACATAGAGCGCAACACAGGCCTTATCCCTTGTGATAGCACGAAAGCACCACTCCCTGTTGTGCTGCTGCTGCCAGGCATTAATGTCCCACCTGAGGCTTATGCATGGCTTGCTAAAGACATCGCTAGTGAAGGATATGTGGTTGTTACTTACAGCTGGATATCTGAGGAAATGCCTGGTTTTATCAGCTTAACCCCCGGTCTTGATATGACGGCGTTTGGCCCTGATAGCTACGGCAAAGGACCAAGTTGCCCAGCCATAGCGCCCATTTTACACGATATGGCAGCACTTAATGAAAGCGGTTTGCTCGAAGGTCTTATCGATCTCGACACGGTTATTTTGGGAGGGCATTCAGCGGGCGGTACGGTTGCGTTAATGAACGCGAACGCTAACTGGTTCGAGAGTGTGAAAGCCTCCTTTAGCTACGGTGCACATACAGGCGCATCTGTTGCACTGGGCTGGCCTGAAGATACAGTGCTGCCACTGGGCGGTAATATCCCTGTTTTGCTTATGGGCGGCACCGAAGACGGTGTGATAGCTGAGAGCTCGCATCGCTATGGTAAAGGTCATGCTGATAGCGCGATCCACCGTATTGAGCGCAGCTACGACGAGGGCGTTAGCGAAGGGTCTGGCAGTGCCATGGTAATCTTTGAGGGCGCTAACCATTTTACCTTCGCGTGGCCTACGGACGGGACAACAGGTCGTCCGTTCATTGATTGGGCGGAAACATCGGACGGCGAATTGCTCCGCGCGGTGATGAGTGACTGTGTTTGCCGCTTTATAAAGAGTGCTGTGAGCGGCGATCATGACCTAAAAGAACTTTCAATGTTGGTTGACCATGAACTGGTCGCAGCATTTAATAGTAAATAATAAGCTGCAAAAGCAGTATAAAGTGAAAAGAAATAAGATTTCTAAAACGATACAGAAATCTAAATAAGATGAGGTAGTAAAGTGTCTGACAATAAAAAACCTAGTAAGTGGCAGCAAGCAATCACAGGTGAGTGGCATGGTATGCCATCCTTATTTGAAGCGGATGGAACCCATGTTGGTTACAACAAAGTGGCCCGCGCAAGTGAATATAAAGACGGTATTACCACCTATTGGATGGAAACAAAATTTGATGCCACAGGGCCACTCAATGATCGTTTCGAGATTGGTGCACGGATGAGTTTCGGCGTTATAGATAGTGACAAGGACCGTGTTTATACTGGGCCCGATTTTGTTGGCACAGGCCGCCCATTTGGCCTGTTGGTTGATAGTCGCTATTTCTCTCCCGGATGGAACGTAGACCTGCACACTGTGAACCACGTAGTGCCAGAGCTTGGGCTTCAAGTTTATTCATCTGAACTTTTTGAAGGGGACACGTTGGTCGGCGTGTTCAACGGTCTTTACACCGTGACACAAGATCACGAGAGCAACCCTGAGACACAAGCGTTTGTCGATAATTTCCTCGCGACAGAAAAGAAGGCTGGTAAAACTCCGTTTAATTTTCCTGTTAAAAACGAAGGTAAACTTACTGGTGAGTTCGAAGTTTATGATGAAAACCAAGAGCTGATTGGCACAAATAAAGTTACTATTCATCACCGTCCGATCAATTTGCTTCACTCAGAACAAACCATCGAAATTGAAGGCGTGATAAACCGTAAATGGACCTCAATGCGCGTGCGCACAGGTAACCATCATCAGTTTCACGGCCCAGATATGTACGGAAACGGCATCTCTTACGGTCGTTATCTTTATTCAACGCGCCATGTTTTTGGTGAGGCCTTTAAGCTTTGGTCACGTGAGACAATGGTCGATGACAATTACACAATGGTCTGCGCCTGGCGCTTCTTAGAGTCACAAAAAGAAAAATACACCACTTTTGGTGTGCTTAAATGGGAAGAGGGCGCAGAGGTTCTTGGAGCACAATATGTCGGATAACGAAACCATAGACCCGCAAGCTTTTCGTTCTGCTCTTGGTGCATATGCCACAGGGGTTACAGTGATCACCACGCGCGACAGGGACGGTAACAACGTTGGCATGACAGCTAGTAGTTTTACGTCACTATCGCTCGATCCGCCACTTATTTTGTGGAGTATCGACAAGCGCACCGGTTGCTTTGACGTCTTTAACGAGGCTGAGCATTTCGCAATTCATGTATTAAAAGATAGCCAAGAAGAGCTCTCAAACCATTTTGCGGGGCGTGGTTTTGATAAGTTTAAGGATATCGCGAGCACCGAGGGTGTTGGCGGTGCGCCAATTCTTGCTGATTATAGCGCGTGTTTCCAGTGTTCCACGGAGCATCGCTATGAGGGCGGCGACCACATAATAATCGTTGGTCGGGTATTGTCTTTCGAGGAACACCCCTCTAAGCCACTAATTTTCTGCCAAGGGAAATACGCGCACATCGCTTAATAGCTCTTAGGGTTAATTAATAAAAAAGGGCTCGTCACTCAATGTGACAAGCCCTTTTCTGTATAGTTTAAAGCTTAGTGTGAGTGATCGTCATCACCGCCGTGGCTGTGTGCATGACCGTTTGCATGCGCTTCAGCGTGGGCATCTTTCATGCCGTAACAGTCGTGATACTCGTCCATTTCACGGAAGGTATAACGTTGTTCACCCAACATTTTAACTTGTGCATCATCCACATAATCAGGATTTTCAAAATCATCAGGTGCAGTTGGCGCTACATACTCAGCTTGACCCTGTGGTCCGTGAGGGTGGTTATGTCCGCCTGCATTTACCCATCTAAACATCTGTGGACGCTGGCGGTACAAGAAAGCAGCTGCCCGTGATTGGTTTTCATCAGGGTTGGTCCACGGGTTGAAGTGGAAATAGTTATGCAGTTTGCTGTCGGTACGACCAATAGCAATACAGCCAAGCTTGGAGCGGAACGAGCCGTGGTTGATGTACGGCGGTCGCCAGAAATAACCACCCGTTGGCAAATCGCCAAACTGTAGCATCCAGCTAGAACCCCAAATATGATAGCTCTCTTCAGCACAGTCATGATAGCTGATGTTGTCCTGCATAAACTGCGGTGTCATGCAATAGAGGAAAGTCATAGCTTCAGTCATTGGATCAAAATGAAGAAGTTTTATCATACAGCCCGTTGCTACGGACGGCGAAACAATGGAACCACCTGACCATGGTGCATCTTCGTATGAATTGAGTGATACATACCCCTCTTTGAGTGTGAGCGGGTGATGGGTGTCACTTTCTTCGAAAGTTGGTTCGCCGTCATTGAACATAAACAAAGCTTCACAGCCCTGTGGTACATCAATTGCGCCCATCGCCATGCCCGCAGGCAAGAAAATATAGTGGCCTTCACAAACATACTGGCCGTCGATGGTCATGCCACCTTCCAGCACGAAAATTTCTTGATCGCTGTAGCTAATACCAGGCTTACGTTTAAAGCCGCCATCTAGGCGCACTTTTAGGGTACAGGCACCGTTATCTGTGTCGAGCGACAAAACTTTAAAGTTAGCGCCAACGAACCCAGGAATTTTAAAGGGTTTAAAGTCTTCGTTTAATTCAACGAATGGTTCAATATGAGGACGTGTCATTGTATTTCCTTTCGTTGCTTGTTACCAGATCACACGCATAGCATCGGGGCGATCAGGTTTTTCTGCGATTTCTTGCTTACCAATTTTGCGACGTGTGTCGCCGGTCATGTTGAAGCCTTTGGTCTGAATGATGCTCAAAAACTCTTCAATCCATTTTTCACGCTCTGGCTCCAGTGCGTCAATTTCTTCAACGATGCCTCTGTAGCGAACATTTTGTGCTTGGATTTCTTCCTGATGCCAAGCTTCCGCTTCAGGTAGCATCGGTGGTTTTTCATCTTGAACTCGTTTGCTCATATGATCCCTCCTACTGGTTGGTTGGCTCAAAGGTCACGCCTTCAAGCATAAGTGTTTTAATATCGTCGTCTGAGTATCCCGCTTCCCGTAAAATCTCGGCCGAGTTCTCACCTAAGCGCGGTGGCACCGTACGGATAGAGGTGGGTGTGCGAGAAAAATTATAAGGTGAAGACGCCATTTTAAGAGTACCCTCAGTTGGATGTTCCATGGTTTCCCAGAAGCCACTTTCTTCTAAGTGTGGGTCCGTAAACAGGTCATCCAGTGTATTCACACGCATATGCGGAACGTTGGTTGGCTCCAAGCGCTTCAACCACTCTTCAGTTGTTTGCGGCAGCAGCGCCTCTTGGATAGCTGCATTCATGTCGTTCACGTTAGTGAGACGTGTTTTCATGTCAGGAAAGCGTGGATCGGTGATCATGTCTGGGCGTTCTACAATACCGCAGAAAGTTTTCCAGTGATTATCCCAGTATGGCAGCACTGATAGATAGCCGTCTTTGGTCTTAAAAGGCTTACGCCCTTTTGACATAATACGCACATATCCAGCAGGCGCGAGAGGCGGTTCAAAAGTATGCCCCCATGCATGCTCGGCCATAACCCAAGACACCATGGTCTCAAACATTGGCACTTCAATTTCTTGGCCCTCACCGCTGCGTTCTTTGTGGAACAGCGCTGCGGTAATAGCGTTGACCACTGCCATGCCAGTTGTTTTGTCTGCAACAACGGTTGGTAGGTATCTTGGCTCGCCGTAAACCGCATTCATCAACATAGAAATACCGCTGGCTGCTTGAATGCCGTCATCCAGAGCGCCTTTGTCACCGTAGCGCCCCTTAACTGAATAGCCGTAGGTGCCACAGTAAATTACATTCTCGTTAACAGCCTTGATGGCCTTATAGTTAAGACCTAGTTTATCCATCGCGGAGGGCCTAAAGTTATGGACCACCACATCAGCACTAGCCGCTAGTTTAAGCGCGGCTTTCTTGCCTTCAGCGGATTTAAGATCAAGCACGATGCTGCGTTTGTTGCGATTGCATGAAAGATACAGCGCTGACATATCGCTATTGGTTTTATAGGGGCCTAAATTGCGGTTAGTATCGCCAACAGGCGGTTCCACCTTCACCACTTCAGCACCCATATCGCCTAAAATTTGGCAAGCCCAAGGGCCAAGCACTACGCTTGTAAACTCAACAACCTTAATGCCTGCTAGTGGTCCAGCCATTATGCATCGTCCTCAGGTGCAAGCTCTACGCCGAATTTATCAAGCCCGTAAAGCTTGATGACGTTATTACGCATAAACTTGCGGCGCACATGTGGTTTCAAGCCGTAGTCATTCACTTCATCAACCGTGCGACCAAAACGCAACACTGGGAAATCGGTACCAAACATCACTTTGTTTTGTCCGTAACTGTTGATGTATTTCCATACACTTTCAGGCCAGTACTTCGGGCTGTGGGCATCAGTGATGATATGAACGTTGTCGTGCTTCCACGCCATTGCGATCATCTCATCATGCCAAGGGATGCCAACGTGTGTGCCGATCAGCTTAAGCTCTGGCAGGTCACAGGCGACGTCGTCTAAATAAATAGGACGACCAACTGAGCGACAAGGGTTGTCTTTAGCATAGATAAGGCTTTGACCAACTTGCATTTGAATAGGCACACCAAGCTCAATACACTTGGCATAAAATGGATAATATTTCGCATGGTTAGGTGCTAGCTCAAACCAGTGCGGATATAGATGCGCACCAATGAAGCCGAGCTCTTTCACCGCATACTCAAGATCACGAACACCGTCCATGCCTTGGAAAGGATCAATACCAACTAAACCGAAGAAACGCTTTGGATATTTTTTAATAGCCTCTGCCACCACTTCAAGCGGCATGTGATAGCAACCGGGTAAGCCAACGCGGCCAGTTTTGGCAGCGATTAAAAAGCTATATTCGATGTTAGCAGCATCCATGTCTTCAATCATTTGCTCAAGCGTGATGCCAGCACCTGTGTGCTCGCCTTTCACTTTGCCAACGAAAAAATCATCGGTCCAGTTAGGGCGATGTTTCAGCGCCTCTGGTGTCCAAATATTAACGACCGAATCAATGGTTTTATAATCGTAATCGCTCATCCCAGCCTCCTAAAGCCCCAGCCCGACAACCGCAAAGCCACAAAAGGCAAGTGTTGCACCAGACATGGTGTGAATATGGTTGCGCAGCTTCTCTGCTGGTAAAAACTTTAGACCGTGATCCACCGCAAGTGCAATGGAAAGCATAGTAAGTACGGTCACCCCAACAAAGGCTCCGACCACTAGGCTCATGCCTAAAACTGAAGTACTCGCAGCTGGATACATCATCAGCGGAATGAGTGGCTCGCAAGGCCCAAGTACAAAAATGATAAAGATAGACCAAGGTGCCACCGACACTTTAGTGCCGGCGGCGTGTGCGTGCACATGCTCGCTGGCGTGGCTGTGATGGTGACTATGGGTGGTGCCGTCAGCGTGGCTATGCTCGTGACTGTGTGGCTTGCCGCGCGCTGCTCGCTTTATGCCCCATGCCATGTACAAAAGGCCGAAGACCAGCAAAGCCCACGCAGCGATATCGCCGCGCCAATTTTCAATGATAGCAAGATCGCTAAGTGCGGTACCAAGCCAAATACCAAAGAGGCCGAGCAAAATGGACCCGACCGAGTGACCAAGGCCGCAACCGATAGTAACTAATGAAAGCTTTTTCTTGGTCCAGCCGCGTGCTTTGCCCAAGGCCACAAAAGGGAGATAGTGGTCAGGGCCCATAAGTGTATGCAAAAATGCGATGGAGGCAGCCGTGCCCACAAGGAGTATTAGTTCATTTGTCATAAATTTTCTTGGCACCCTAAGTTGAAAGGGTACCTTAGGAAACTACAGCGATTTAGGCCATGATTTACATCAACGAAGGATTAATTTTTTAAGTTAGATTCATTAAATGCACCAATGCCAAAGACACCCGCTTCATTGATCATAAATGACTGTTTACGAAAGAAACGTGTGTAACCCGATGTGCCCATGCGCGGCGCGCCAAGCCCGCTCAGTTTGAAGCTGTCTTT
>Ga0209344_10000415_pt1 | contig 77645 bp, 66 predicted proteins | sample Cruoilmetagenom6_FD_187293 | JGI IMG/M metagenome (GOLD analysis project Ga0209344, IMG submission 187293) | Oil polluted marine microbial communities from Coal Oil Point, Santa Barbara, California, USA - Santa Barbara Oil Seep Sample 6 (SPAdes)... | ecosystem: Environmental > Aquatic > Marine... | reverse complement strand
TAGATAGCGAAATCAGGAGTTGTATCACCCCAAATTTTTGCATCATAACCTAAGTCGAAACCAAGACTAGAATTGTTGTTAAAGTAAAAATCAGTTTGATATGAATTATTAGACGTACTCGCTTTTAGCTTTAAATATATCAATTCTGCATTACGACCAGCAATAAAGTCATCACCTGTACCAGTAGATCTCATTGTTGGTGTAAACTCTAGATCATAAAGCGGAGCATTAGTTGCATCAGCAGTTACGAAAAATCCTTGTCCAGGAGCTATTACTGTTAAAGCATTTGTATTTGCTAAGTTATAAACAGTCCAGCCATTTGAAGCGCTACCATCATAGCCGTAAATAGCAGCTGTTGGCGCATCAAATAATTGAATGTTTATAACACCACCCAAATCATGTGTGAGAAATTGTTGAACATTTAAATATGAAGGATAAGGGTTTCCGACTAAATTCCATTCAGCATTATTCGTTCCAGCATTCTTAATATCATTAGTTACTATAGTGTTATTAGCTGTTCCAGTAAATGTAAATGAATTATTATCATCTGAAGCAGCTCTATATCCTACACTAGGATTAAGTGTTGCTGTTTCTGTATCAGCCCATGTTACATACGTTCCACTTGCTTTTTCAAAAGGGCCAAATAAATATAAAGTCCCATTGTTGAAAATATTAGGGTTGTCATTTGTAAAGTCACTAAATGTTTGTCCAGTTAAAGGAGCTGATATTAAGTCGTTACTTCCGGTTGTACCAGAACCATTAATATTTACATGACGCTCATAAGTTATAGTGCCTGTGATAGTGCCATCTAAAATTAAACTAGAATAGCTTGTAGAGCTGGATTCTAAATCTAAACCGTTAGAAGTTGTAAGTGTAGCCCCTAAATCTACAGTTAGACCAGCACCTGCATTTACAGTTACTGAATTAACAGATAAATTAGTATTAATAATCGCATTGCCAGAGGTAATTACAATATCGTCACCAGCAGTAGCCGAACCATTAGGATTATTTGGAGACCAAGTATCATTAAATGTATATGTAATAGGTGCAACATAAGCAGAGCCAGGAGTACCTCCATTATAATCTCCAGAAACCAACCAGCTAGCAGCTAATGAATTGTCAAAAGTAACATCAATTAACTCTAACGATGGTCCATTTCCATCTGCATTAGTTGGCCAAGGTGAACCATCATCATAAGTAACAGTATCTATTGTTTGATTAGCTCCGCTTGGTTCAAATACAAGTTCTATTGTGGCAGTACTATTTACTAGATTGTTGCTATTATTAGTTGAAGCAGCTGGTGTGCCAATTGTACTAATATCTGGCGTAAATGGGTTGTCATTATTAAATGATCCATCACCATTGCTACCTAATGCAATAGTTAAATAACTATCGGCAGCGATTAGAGTTCCGCTAAAATCAAAAGTATTAGAGCCGTAGTTTAATCTCCAATCAGAGTCTAGAGTAATATCTGCGCCAGAGGCATTGTAAATTTCGATCCATTCATCATCAGCACCAGAAGAATTATACATAATTTCAGAAATTACGATGTCACCAGGTAATGGTTCATTACTATCATTGTCTTGAATAGTTAAATCAAATGAATTGTTAGCTCCAACTGCTGCAGAAGCTCCACCTGCTACGTTTTGGATTTCAAAAGTAAAGACTTCGGCTGATTCTTCAATTAAGTCGTCAGTTATTGTTATAGTAACAATTTGATTTGCTGAAGTTCCAGCTGGAAATGTTACAGTTTGTGTTGTGTAACCCTCAATGTCTGAATTATCACCAACAGTTAAAACAACATCAAATGTTGTTGCATTTGTAGCGTCTTCATTTAGAATTTCAAAAGTAAGATCAAAAGTTCCTGCATCTTCAAAAACAGAAGTTGATGTAGATGTCAATTGAACAGCAGTGTCTGTTGAGCCTTCGGCAACTATAAATTCAGAAACTTTATAACCATCTCCACCACCATTTTCAGAGAATTCAAAACCAACCTGTAAATCAGATGCTCCTGAAACGTCTAAATCAGTGATAGAATAATTAACAGGATCTCCATTACTTGATGAAATATTTGCTGCATCTACTCTAGAACCTCCATCTAAAATATAGAAATAGTTAAAACTATTATCATTAGCTCCAGAATTTACACCTGTAGCTGAAATATTAACAGTATTAATACTAGACACATCTATTATTTGACTAGTAAAAATACCTTGTCCGCCCCAATCATCATTTTGTAATTCTCCAGAAACAACTTCAAAAGTGTTTTCGGAACCATCAGTTCCTGGTGTTGTATCATAAGATAAAAACCATGAATTAGGTGCTGTTCCAAAAGGACCTACAGAGACAGGACCTGCAGTTGGTGGAGAAGAGCTAGTGTGTGCTGCAAATCCATCACCATCATTTGAGAAATCTGCATCATATAAAAGTCCTGGTGTAGCAGGAACATCATTAGCTAAAATAGTTAATTCAAAACTATTATTCGTTCCAATTACTGCGGAGTTTCCTCCAGCAACATTTTGAATTTCAAAAGTGAAAGTTTCGTTCAGTTCTTCAATAGCATCATCTGTAATCGTTACCGTTACTGTTTGATTTATAGTTGTACCTGCAGGAAATATTACATTTTGTGTTGTGTAGCCATCAATATCTGAATTATCACCAGTAGTTAAGACAACATCAAAAGTAGTTGCATTTGTAGCATCTTCGTTTGTGATAGAGAATTCTAAATCATAGGATACAGAGTCTTCAGTAACACTTGCGTTTGTACTTGTAAGTTCTACACTTGTAGGTAAAGCACCTTCTTGTATTAAAATCTCAGTAATATTCCATTCTTCAGGCCCTGAACCTGCTGCTGCGTCATAAAAGAATGCTAAGTAAGCAACGCCTGAAATTCCTGAAGCATCAACTACAGTTGTAGATTCTGTTGAAGCACCAAAACCAGTTGATGTATTGTTAGGGTTAAAAGCTAGTGCAGTCCAAGTTGCTCCTGTTGGATCGCCAAATCCAGCATAGTCTGTAGAATAGCGTAATTCAAATTCTTCAGTATCATTTATATCATCTCCAAACTGCTCTGAAGTTGTTACAGCAATGTTTTCGTTACTCGTTAAATCAAAATCAATACTAAAATTTGAGATTAACCAATCAACATCATCAGAGTTTGGAAAACCGTTCATTGTGTATTGACCAGCATCACATGTCCAAGTGTTGCTAGCATTTTCATTAAATGCAATCCACTGCGCAGTACCACAATCAGAAAAATCTTCAGAATAAGGTAATGTAAGTGTACCAGGAGCATCATTGTTTGTTATGGTAAGAGTAAAAGAATCATTTATTCCTGCAGCGGCATTACTTCCTCCGGTTACATTTTGAATTTCAAACGTTAGAGTTTCATCCGCTTCAAAAAGCGCGTCATCAGTAATTGTTAATTCAATAACTTGGTCTGCAGCCGAACCACTAGGGAAAGTTACAGATTCAGTCACATAACCATCTATATCTGCATTGTCTCCACTTGTAAGAACAACATCAAAACTAGTTGGTGCAGCGTTTTCGTTTACAATTGTAAATTCTAATTCAAAAGTGCCAATACCTTCAGAAATTGAAGCTGCTGTTGCTGTAAATAGAACTTCGGTGTCAGTTGGGCTTCCAGAAATTGTAAATACTGTAGTTGAGATTGGTAGGATATTGTTACCATTGCTCCCTGCGTTAAACCAATTATTTGCTGTATCCATAATAAGAGGTAAGTAGTCTGCAAAACTTGATTCACTTGACGTTGAACCAGTATATTCATAACCATCATTGTCATCATTAAAATCAATGAAATTTGTCCCAACGGTAAGGCCAGTTGCTGTAAGAGTTGAAGTGCCTAAATCGTTAGCAATTCCAGCTAAAAACCCAGGTGTTGCCATAGTAGAAGCGCTTGGTTCACTTAATAAAGCAAATAATTCTTCATTACTACCACCTAAATTAGCTCCACCACCAGAGACAGTTCCTATGTTAACAGTTGGAGAGCTGCCATTTGTGTTTTCAATTAAGATGACTGTTCCGGCTGAAACAGCACTAGTATGAGACCATTGTATCTCTCCTTCATTAAGGTCTGCGAATGAATCTCCATCCCATTCGTTATCTGTAAACCAAATTGATGTATTAGCAGGGATGTCAACTAAAGTTACAAAGGCAAATTCGTCAGATCCATCAGCGTTAAATGCTGTGAAAGCAATATCGCCTGGATTTGTTTGGGTAAAGCCCAAAATAGAAATTAATAGGGCAATTAAGAGGGAGTGTTTTTTTCTCATAATAAGATGAATTTGTAATCTATAATATCTTGATTTTTAGGATTAATTGATAAAATAGTTTATGTTAAAAGCAATTGTAAATATAAGGAAAGTTGTTGATGATAAAGATCTTAAGATATTAACAAATAGTTAATATCTTTGAATTATAACTTATTTTGAAACATAGTTTTAGTGCTTAATCTTGTGAGTTTTTTTTATGTTTTGTAAAGATGTTGAGCATTTAGGAGCTTTTTAGCTTAATCTTGAAATTTTAAAAGAATTGATTAATAATGTCAGGAAAAATGTAAACAATTTTGTTATTTATTATAAATCAGTCTGTTATGTTTTTTTTGTTGATTAAACAAATACAGATTAAATGTTAATGACATCAAAATAAACAATGTGCTTAAATTAGTCTTTTATTTGTTTTAGATTTGTAGCTTGTTAAATTGTAGACAATAGGGTGTATAAACACCGAAAGGAGTTAAGGATTTTGAAATTAAATAAACGACATATAGCTAAAACAATTACATGGCGTATTCTAGGTACACTAGATACACTTTTGTTGTCTTGGTATATTTCAAATGATCTCACAGTAGGATTTAAAATCGGAACTCTAGAGTTAGTAACAAAAATGTTATTATACTATGGACATGAAAGGTTGTGGTTTGGTTCTAAAATTAAATCGTCAAATAAACGACATCTTTTAAAAACGTTTAGTTGGCGTGGTATTGGTACACTTGATACAATGCTTTTGGGATGGTTTATTACTGGGAATCCTTATACAGGACTTAAAATTGGAGGAGCAGAAGTAATTACAAAAATGGTATTGTATTTTGGACATGAAAAAATTTGGTATCGTATTAATTACGGATTAGATAATCGGAAAAGAAGAAAACGATTACAAGAATTAAAAAAAGAAAAGTATAATGAGTCTAAATACAGTAAAACACAATTATAAGATAACCAAAGCTTACAGAGAGGAGCGTAATAAACACAAAGCATATTTGCTGTGGTTTACGGGTTTATCGGGTTCTGGTAAATCAACTTTAGCTAACCTGGTTGAGGTAGAATTATGTAAAGCAGGTATTCATACTTATGTATTAGATGGTGATAATATCAGGAACGGTATTAATAAAGACCTTAGCTTTTCACCAGAAGATAGAACAGAAAACATTAGACGAATTGCCGAAGTTGGCAATTTGTTTGTTGATGCAGGTGTGCTTGCTATTGCAGCGTTCGTTTCTCCCTATATAAAAGATAGAGAAATGATAAAACAAATTGTAGGTGCTCAAAATTTTATAGAAATTTATGTGAATACGTCACTAGAAGAATGCGAACGTAGAGATGTAAAAGGTCTGTATAAGAAAGCACGTGCAGGAGAAATTAAAAATATGACAGGTATTTCAGCTCCTTACGAGGCGCCAGTTAACCCAGATATAGAAATTGTAACAGATAATCAAGATGTGGAAACATCTGTTCAAACTATTTTAGACTTTATTATTCAAAAATTAAAATAAAAAGCATGAGTAATTACGTAATTAATCATTTAAAAGAATTAGAATCAGAAGCTATTTTTGTGATTAGAGAAATTGCAGCGCAGTTTGAAAATCCAGTATTATTGTTTTCTGGAGGTAAGGATTCTATTTTGCTTACCCATTTGGCTAAAAAAGCATTTTTTCCTGCAAAAATACCTTTTCCTTTAGTACATATTGATACAGGTCATAATTTCCCAGAAACAATAGCTTTTCGTGATGCTTTGGTCGAGAAATTAGGAGTAAAACTTATTGTAGGGTCGGTACAAGAAGCGATAGATAAAGGTAGAGCTAAAGAAGAAACAGGAGCCGATGCATCTCGTAATTCACTTCAAATTGTATCGCTTTTAGATACACTTGAAGCCTATAAAGTTGATGCGGCAATGGGTGGAGCTAGACGTGATGAAGAAAAAGCACGTGCTAAAGAACGTTTCTTTTCTCATCGTGATGAGTTTGGACAATGGAATCCTAAGAACCAAAGACCAGAATTATGGAATCTTTTTAATGGACGAAAAAATTACGGAGAACATTTTAGAGTGTTCCCTATTTCTAATTGGACAGAAATGGACGTTTGGGAATATATTAAATTAGAAGGTATTGATTTGCCATCACTTTATTTTTCTCACCAACGCGATTGTGTAGTTAGAGATGGAACTATTTTAGCGAATTCTGAATTTATTAAATTAAAAGAAGATGAAGAAGTAGTTAATATGACCATTCGTTACCGTACGTGTGGTGATATGCCAATTACAGGAGCTGTTGAATCGGAAGCTGATACATTAGAAAAAATCATTGAAGAAATCGCAACGACTCGTACAACTGAACGAGGAGGTCGAGCTGACGATAAACGAGCTGAAACAGCAATGGAAGATCGTAAAAAACAAGGTTACTTTTAAATTTTATATACAAGAATTGAATAAAGAGCTGATAACTAAAGGCTAATACTTATCAGTAAAAAAATTAAAACATGAAATATCAAGATATAGAATTATTACGTTTTACAACGGCAGGAAGTGTAGATGATGGTAAAAGTACATTAATAGGGCGTTTGTTGTATGATAGTAAATCAATTTTTCAAGATCAATTAGATGCAGTTGAAGCATCTAGTAAATCTAAAGGTTTCGATTATGTCGATTTGTCTTTACTTACAGATGGGTTGAAATCTGAACGTGAACAGGGTATAACTATAGATGTGGCATATCGTTACTTTGCAACTCCAAAACGTAAATTTATTATTGCAGATACACCAGGTCATATTCAATATACACGTAATATGGTTACTGGAGCCTCTACAGCTAACTTAGCAATTATACTTATTGATGCAAGAAAGGGTATGCTAGAGCAAACGCATAGACATGCTTTTATAGCTTCATTACTTCGTATTCCTCATGCCATTGTTTGTGTTAATAAAATGGATTTAGTAGACTATAGTGAAGAAGTCTATAATAATATCGTTTCAGATTTTAAAGCATTTTCTACTAAACTTGGTATTAAAGATATTCAGTTTATTCCTATTTCTGCCTTAAATGGAGATAATGTAGTTAATCGTTCTGAAAATATGGATTGGTATGGCGGAAGTACATTAATGTATCATTTAGAAACAGTACACATATCAAGCGATCATAACCTTGTAGATTGTCGTTTTCCAATTCAGTCTGTTATTCGTCCACATACTTTAGAGAATCAAGACTATAGAGGGTTTGCAGGTCGTATAGATGGAGGTGTTTTTAAGCCAGGTGATAAAGTGAAATCATTGCCTTCTGGGTTTGTATCTACGATTAAAACTATTGAACTCGACGGCGAACAAATCACAGAAGCATTCGCTCCAATGTCTGTTACAATGACTTTAGAAGATGAAATAGACAATAGTCGTGGCGATATGATAGTACGAGAAAACAATGTGCCAGAAATCGGACAAGATTTAGAAGTTTTAGTCACATGGATGAGTACTAAGCCAATCCATGCACGTACGAAAGTTGTCATTAAACATACCACTAACGAGTCTGTTGGAATGGTAAAAGAACTTAAATATAAAATAGATATCAACACGTTGCATCGTATAGAAAATATTGATAAGGTTGAAATGAATGATATTGCGCGTTTGTCTATTAGAACTGCAAAGCCAATGTTTTATGATGCGTATAAAAAAAATCGTCAAACAGGAAGTATTATTATCATTGATGAGCAAACAAATGAAACTATTGGTGCAGGTATGATTATTTAGTCTTTTGGTAGTCGGAAAAATAGTATCAAATGATAAGATTTTCAATCGCTTTCAAGTTGCTGAAAACCAATAAAATAACAATTTTAGTTAATGAATAAAAATTTAGAAATAGCTATAAAGACAGCTTTAGAAGCTGGAAAAGTAATTTTAGATATCTATCAATCTGATGATTTTGAGGTAGAGCTTAAAGGAGATAATTCGCCTTTAACCAAAGCCGATTTAGCATCTCATGATGTGATTATGTCGTATTTAAGTAAAACGAATATTCAAGTACTTTCCGAAGAAGGAAAAGCAATACCATATAATGACCGAAAAAATTGGAACCAATTATGGATCGTTGATCCTATTGATGGGACGAAAGAATTTATTAAACGCAATGGCGAGTTTACGGTAAATATTGCGTTGATTGAAAATCAGAAAACGGTACTGGGTATTATTTTTGTACCTGCTTTGGGTGATTTGTATTTTTCTACAAATGAAATGGGATCTTATAAAGTGGCGGTAAATCTTGAAGATTATAATATAGATTCTTTAGTGAAACAAGGAAGCAAATTACCTCTTGAGCGAGAAGATAAAACATTTACGGTAGTCGCAAGCCGTTCGCACATGTCTCCAGAAACAGAAGCTTATGTTGATAACCTGCGTCAAAAACATGGGGATGTAAATTTAATTTCTAAAGGTAGTTCTCTAAAATTATGTATGGTTGCTGAAGGTCAAGCCGATTGTTATCCTAGGTTTGCGCCAACAATGGAGTGGGACACTGCTGCAGGTCAAGCAATTTGCGAGCATGCTGGTTTTAAGGTTATTGATTGGGCTACAAAAGAAACAATGCTTTACAATAGAGAAGAGTTATTGAATAATTGGTTTTTGGTGAAATAATAGCTTAGTGTTTTCCGAACAATACCGGAAATGACAAACACTTTGTTTTTTATAGGCAATAAAATTTAGGTGTCATACTTTAATAAAAAATAAATGAAAGGAATTATTCTAGCTGGAGGATCAGGAACACGTCTACATCCATTAACCATAGCTGTAAGCAAACAGTTGTTGCCAATATATGATAAGCCAATGATTTATTATCCGTTATCGGTTTTAATGTTGGCAGGTATCAAGGAGATTTTAATAATATCGACACCACATGATCTTCCAAAGTTTAAACAGCTATTAGGAGATGGTAGTCAGTTAGGAATTGATCTTAGCTATGTTGAACAACCAAGTCCAGACGGATTAGCTCAAGCTTTTATATTAGGAGAAGATTTTATTGGTACTGATGATGTGTGTTTGGTGTTAGGTGATAATATTTTTTATGGAGCAGGATTACAGAATATATTGAGAAATGCTGTAAGTTCAGTTGAAGAAAAAGGAAAAGCGGTTGTATTTGGAAATTATGTAAATGATCCGGAAAGATATGGTGTAGCGGAGTTTGGTGCAGATCGAAATGTGATTAGTATTGAAGAGAAACCAAAACAGCCTAAATCTAATTATGCTGTTGTAGGTTTGTATTTTTATCCTAATTCGGTAGTTGAAATCGCGAAAAATGTAAAACCATCTCATAGAGGAGAGTTAGAAATTACATCTGTAAATCAGACCTATCTCGAACAACAAAATTTAAAGATGGAAATATTAAGTAGAGGTTTTACGTGGTTAGATACAGGTACACACGAAGCGCTCACTGAAGCAACAGAATTTGTAAAAGCTGTTGAAAAACGTACAGGTCTTAAAATTGCTTGTTTAGAAGAGATTGCAATGAATTATTCATGGATCACCAAGGAAACATTAGCTGAACAAGTTAAAAACCTTAAAGGAGATTATTTTGAGTATTTAAAGAAAATAATTTTTAATTAAAATGTCATTAAAACAAAAAGCATTGTCAGGTGTCTTTTGGACTGCCCTCCAGCAATTCAGTACTCAGGGTATAAACTTTTTTGTTTCTATTATTTTAGCAAGACTACTTTTGCCATCTGAGTTTGGTTTAATTGCTATGATAGCTGTGTTTATGGGGATAGGTGCAGTTCTTTTAAATGCAGGCTTAGGCTCTTCACTTATTAGGACAGACAATCCAACTCAAGAAGATTATTCAACGGTATTCTTTTTTAATTTAATAGGTAGTGTTCTAATGTATGGGATAATGTTTTTAGCTGCACCTTTTGTTGCTGATTTTTATCAAGAGCAAGAATTAACTCTTATTATACGTTGGTATAGTATTATATTTATTATTAATGCCTTTGCATTGATACAAACGACACGATTAACAAAGTTATTAGATTTCAAAACTCAAATGCGAGTATCCATTCCATCTACTATATTTGGTGGATTAATAGGTGTAAGTATGGCTTATACAGGTTATGGCGTTTGGAGTTTGGTGGTAATGGCCATAACTCAAGCATTTGCAAGTGCTATACAATTATGGCTGTATTCTAAGTGGAAGCCAAGTTGGGTTTTTAGTAAAAAAAAATTCATCTATCATTTTAATTATGGTTATAAGTTAACTTTATCTGGATTAATAGAGGCCATATTTTCCAATGCTTATGCTATAATTATTGGTAAGTTTTTTGCGCCAGCACAAGTTGGTTTTTTTAATAGAGCAAATTCTTTAATGAAACTACCTGTTGGTAATGTTGGGATTATACTAAATAAAGTTACCTTTCCTTTATTTGCTGAAATAAAAAATGATGACATACGATTAAAAAGTGTGTATAAGAAAGTGATGCAAATGTCGGTGTTTTTAGTAGCTCCAATTTTAATTACTATGGCAGTATTAGCAGAGCCATTATTTCGTTTTTTGTTTACTGACAAATGGTTGCCCGCAGTTCCTTATTTTCAGATTTTAGTATCTATAGGTATTATGTATCCTATTAATGCATATAATTTAAATATATTAAGAGTAAAAGGCCGAAGTGATATAGTTTTAAAATTACAAATAATAAAAAAGGTGTTATTTTTAATAATTATAATAATAACCTTCCAGTATGGAATTTATGCATTGTTATTTGGTAATGTAATACAATCATTTTTGGTTTTTTTTATAAATACGTATTATTCAGATAAGTTTATAAATTATAATGTTTGGGAACAAATAAAAGATATGATTCCTATAATTTTAGTAGCTGTTTTCATAGGTGTTTTAGTTTTTTATTTAGATGTCTTAATAAAAGGAAAATTAAATTCCGATTTTCTTCGGCTTTTAATTTGTAGTAGCTTTGGGATTATTTGTTATATTTTAATTACTTTACTATTTAGATTTAATACATTATTTGAACTTATTAACTTATTTAAAAAAAAATAAATGATTAACAGAATAAATAACTACAAAAACAGATGTCTTGCTATTTTTAAGCCTAAAATATTTTGTATTTCTTTTCAAAGAACAGGGACTACTTCTGTTGGCGTTTTTTTTAAGGAACACGGATATGCAGTTGGGACTTATGGAGTTTCAAAAAAGAATGATTGGACTTTAAGTTGGTTCAAGGGAGATTATGATAAGATTTTTAATTCATTCGATTTTAAAACAAATCAAGTCTTTGAAGATGATCCATGGTGGTGTTCAAGTTTCTATAAAGTATTATTTCATCGTTTCCCGAAAGCAAAATTCGTTTTACTTGAAAGAGATAGTGATAAATGGTTTAATTCAATGGTAAATCATTCTAATGGTAAAAATTTGGGTAACACCTTTAATCATTCTAAAATGTATAGAAGAGAGAATGAGTTTTACGAATCTAATTTTAATGTAAATAAATTGTATAGTAGCGATATTGATAATTTATTGCCTTTAACCGAAGATCATAGAGAGCATTATAAATATTTATACGAATTAAGAATTAGAGAAATTAAAGAGTTCTTTAATCAGTTTGGAGCTGATCGCCTTTATTCTTCTACCTTAGAGAATCCAAATAAATGGAATGAAATTGGATTTTTTGTTGGGTTAAAAGTGTCTTCTGACTATGAAGCTCATGCTAATAATACAGCTGCTCAAAAATGATAAACATAACAAAAATATCTTCCTCACCTATTGAAGATTATAAAATTAGAAGAATAAGTATTTGGGATGAAAAATTGTTATATGAAATTAGCAATCTAAAATTAGCAATCAAAAATTTGATTTAAAAAAATGCTCTTTAACTCAATTGATTTTGCGGTTTTTTTACCATTGGTGTTTTTTCTATATTGGTTTGTTTTTCAAAAGCATTTAAAAGCTCAGAATGCTCTAATCGTTATAGCAAGTTATACTTTTTATGGTTGGTGGGATTGGCGGTTTTTAAGTTTGATTTTGTTTAGTTCTATTGTAGATTATACTGTTGGATTACAATTACAAAAAACAGACATACCAAAAAAACGTAAGTTTTTGTTATGGGTAAGTATTGTAATTAATATTGGTTTTTTAGGTTTTTTTAAATATTTTGATTTCTTTGTTGATAATTTTGTAAATGCATTTAGTTTTTTTGGGTATCAAATTCCTTCAACTAGCTTAAATATAATTCTTCCTGTTGGGATTAGTTTTTACACATTTCAAACTTTAAGTTACACTATTGATGTTTATAAAAAAGAATTAAAGCCAACAAAAGATTTTGTTGTGTTCAGTGCATTTGTTAGTTTTTTTCCGCAATTAGTAGCAGGTCCAATTGAACGTGCAACAAATTTATTACCACAGTTTTATAAGCAAAGGCAGTTTAACTATAAAAATGCTGTTTTAGGGTTGCGACAGATTTTATGGGGATTGTTTAAAAAAATTGTTATAGCTGATAACTGCTCAGTAATTGCTAATGAAATATTTAATAACTCAACTAGTTTTGGAGGAACAAGCTTAGTTTTAGGAGCAGTTATGTTTGCCTTTCAAATCTATGGTGATTTTTCAGGATATTCAGATATAGCCATCGGAACATCACGTTTGTTTGGTTTTAACTTGATGAAAAATTTTGCATTTCCTTATTTTTCAAGAGATGTAGCTGAGTTTTGGAGGCGCTGGCATATTTCGTTGTCAACATGGTTTAGAGATTATTTATATATACCACTTGGAGGAAGCAAAGGTGGCGTTTTAATGAAAGTTCGTAACACTTTTATTATATTTATTATTAGCGGCTTTTGGCATGGAGCAAATTGGACGTTTATTGTTTGGGGGTTTTTAAACGCACTTTACTTTTTGCCTTTGCTATTGAGAAACAAAAATAGAGTACATACCGGTGATATAGCAGAAAATAGTCTGCTACCTACATTTAAAGAACTAAGAGGTATGATGTTGACTTTTAGTTTAACAATTTTAGCTTGGATATTTTTTAGAGCTGAAAACATTTCACATGCTATTCAATATATTAGTGATTTATTTACAGGATTGATTGATTATACAAATTATCTAGAAACATACAACTTACTGCGCGATTTTGGTCCTGCTTTAATTGTGGTTTTTATTATCTTTATTTTAGTGGAATGGTCTGGAAGACATACAGAATTTGCTATTAATAGATTAACAAATAATAGATTTTTAAATATCTTTTTTTATTACCTTATACTCTTTCTAATATTTATTTATAGTGGCAAACCACAAGAGTTTATTTATTTTCAATTCTAGATGAAATTTTTTTTAAACAAAATCGTATTTTTTTTAATTCCAATATTTGTTTTTTTGGGTAGTTATGAGATCCTTTTAAGATCAGCAAATATGCCAAATATTTATTCCTTTAAAGATAAACTTTTAGATGAAGAATATGAGGCTATTGTTCTTGGGAATTCACATGCGCTTAGAGGTGTTTTGGCTGAGGATTTAAGTTATAGTGCAATTAACTTAGCAAATGTGTCTCAGTCTATAAATATCGATTTATTATGGTTGAAAGCAACCTTGAAGACACAAAAATTGAAGTTTGTTATTTTAAATTTTAGTGTGCCAACTTATACTACAAATTTAGTTAAATCTTCTGAACATTGGAGGTCTAAAAATTATAATTTATATACTCGACTACATTTAAATTATAATCCAAAGTACAATTTTGAATTTTTGAATAATTTACAATTAAAAAATATCAAAAGAGCAGGGAATTATGTGTTAGGAAACAATAAATCAAAAGACAACTATCTTGAAAAAGGATCTTATCCTCTAGATGTGTATTCGAATGATTTTGAGGAACATGCTTTAAAAGCTTCTCAAAGGCATTTGCCTAAAGTTGAATATATTGAGCAAAATGAAAATGTCTTAATGGAAATTTTAACTTTATCAAAAACATATAATTTTGATGTCGTTATTGTCACTCCACCAGCTCATGCATCTTATCGCAGATTGATACCTCATGAAATTAAAAGCAACATGTTTTCTCTTCTAAAGAATATTGAATCTAAAAACAATAATGTATATTGGCTAAATTATTTTGATAATGTTAGTTTTGATTCTAAGTGTTTTAAAGATTCTGATCACTTAAATTTTAAAGGAGCTAAATTATTCACTAATAAAATAAATAACTTCTTAATAAACTCAAATACCTTTACAAACTAATGATTACGGTTATCAAACCTTTTTTACCGCCTCAGAAAGAATATCAAGCCTTCTTAGATCGAATATGGCTAAATCAATGGTTAACAAACATGGGGCCATTGGCAAATGAGTTAGAGGTGAATTTAAAAGAACATCTAAAAGTAGAGCACTTATTATTTGTTACCAATGGAACAATAGCACTACAAATGGCTATTAAAGCACTAGATTTGAAAGGTGAAATTATAACCACGCCATTTTCTTTTGTTGCGACAACAAGCAGTATTGTTTGGGAAGGTTGTACACCAATATTTGTTGATATTGATAGCGAATCGTTGAATATTGATGCCACTAAAATTGAAAATGCAATTACTGAGCATACCACAGCAATTTTAGCAACTCACGTGTATGGAAATCCATGTGATGTGTTAGCTATTGAAAATATAGCTAAAAAGCATGATTTAAAAGTGATATATGACGGAGCTCATGCATTTGGAGTAGAAGTGCATGGAAAATCTATTTTTGACTATGGAGATATTAGTATTTGCAGTTTGCATGCAACAAAGTTATACCACTCAACTGAGGGTGGATTAATTATCACAAAGAACCCAGCCCTTTTTAAAAAGTTAGCATATATGCGTAATTTTGGATTTGATGGGCCAGAAGCATTTGCTGAGCTAGGTATTAATGGTAAAAATTCAGAATTTCATGCGGCAATGGGTTTGGCTAATTTTCCTTACATTAATACTATTCATCTAAAAAGAAAACGGCTTACAGAAGTTTATGATTCAAATTTAAAAGAGTTAAAAGCCAAAAAACCTATATGGCATAAGCAAGGAAGTGTTAATTATTCATATTATCCACTAATGTTTGAGACTGAGGAATCTATGTTGAAAGCTAAAAATTATTTAGAGAAACAGGGTGTTTTTACCCGTCGCTATTTTTATCCTTCTCTATCTAATGTTTTACCTTATATAAAAGAAAAAAAGATGCCGATTACAGATGATATTTCTAAAAAAGTACTTTGTCTTCCTCTTTATTTTGACTTGACTGAAGAAGAAGTTGAGATGATATGTGGATATTTAATAACAATTCAAAATAATTAAAATGTTAATAGTTGGAGCAAAAGGTTTTGCAAAAGAGGTTTTGCAAGTATGTCATCAAAATAGTTATTTAAAAGATTTGGCGTTTTATGATGATGTAAATGATGAATTGACTGGAAGTCTTTATTCTAATTTTCCTATTCTAAAAAGTTCTGAGGAAGTAAAAAATCACTTTGAAAAATTCAGTAATGATTTTACTATTGGAATTGGAGATCCGAAATTGAGAAAGCTAATTTATGAGAAATTTGTAGCAATGGGAGGTGTGTTTAAATCTACAATTAGTACTACTGTTAATATTGGTAGTTTTAATACACTAATTCATGAAGGGTGTAATATAATGCAAAATGTCGTCATAACTAATGATGTTCTGGTGAATAAAGGAACCATTATTAATCAATTATCTTCAATAGGTCATGATGTTATTATAGGTGAATTCTGTGAAATATGTCCCAATGTATCAATATCTGGTAATTGTATAATTGGAAAAAATACGTTTATAGGAACTGGGGCAATTATTCTTCCGAAAGTGAAAATTGGAAAAAATGTTATTATTGGCGCAGGAGCTGTAGTCTCTAAGGATTTACCAGATAATTGCGTAGCAGTTGGAATACCTGCCAAAATAATAAAACAAAATTAAATGCTCAAAAAGGATGTTACAGTAAGTGTTGTTATAATAACTTACAAGCATGAAAACTATATTAAAGAAACTATAGAAGGTGTTTTGATGCAAGAATGCAACTGCAATGTAGAACTCATTATTGCAGATGATAATTCACCAGACAAAACAGAAATAGTCGTTTTAGATTTAATAAATAATCATGTAAACGGACATTGGATTAAATATACAAAACATTCTCACAACAAAGGAATGATGCCTAATTTTATGTGGGCTTTAGAGCAGTGTAGCGGAAAGTATATTGCGCTTTGTGAAGGTGATGATTATTGGATAGATTCTTTAAAATTACAAAAGCAAGTAGATGTTCTTGAAGCTAATGAAGCGTATGGAGTTGTCCATACTGATACTCAAGTATATTTTCAAAATACAGATAGATTTATTAAAAGCCTCAATGCAGATAAAAAAACAAATTTAGAGAATCTTAATAACCCAGCTGAAGAACTAATTTTAGGTCGCTATTCGATTTATACTTTAACAACACTATTTAGACGTTCATTATTAGATAAAGTAGATTTTAAGGCTTTTAGTAAATTTAAGATGGGAGATTTACCTTTGTGGTTGACTTTTACGCAATTCACAAAGTTTTTTTATATAGACGAGCCAATGGCTGTGTACAGAAAATCAGAAGGTTCAGCATCAAATCCTTTAAATAAAAGCGCTAAACTTGATTTCAAAATATCTTCAAAAGAAGTTCGTTTGTATTTTGCAAAATTATTAAAGTTTAAAACCTCAACCGTTAACGAGGTTTCTGATCAATATCATAAAGCTGTACTAAGAAAAAAATTCGAAGATAAAGAGTCTGCTAATGCTTCTAAAGTTTTTTTTTCAATACATAAAAAATCAATAAAAGATGTGATCTTGTTATGGGGTTGTAAAAGCAGAATGTTTAATGCCATTGTGAAAAAAGTTTTACCTAATATGTCATAAAAAGGTATATTGCCCTTTCTGACAGGTTTTAAGATATTATGAATATAAATTCAAAGATCACATTTGTTATGCCATGGCATATTTCTGAACGAGGAGGTGGTGCTGAGGTTCAAGCTAATTTTCTAGCACAAGAACTTGGTAGACGAGGTTATGATGTGTCTTATATATGTCAAACTACAACTAAGGCTAAGATTGATACTGTACATCAGGTAAATAATATTAAAGTTTACTTTTTAAAACCATCCGGGAGGTTTCCATGGCTAGATCAAAACAAATATCTCGTTCCAATTAAAACCATAAAACCAGACTATATTTTACAACGGTTGTCTTCAAACGTAACTTATGTTCTAGGAAAATATAGTTCTAAAAACGCATGTAAATTTATTTGGTTTTGTACTGACGACAGTAGTCCATTTAAAAATTTTCATTTAAGAAAATTTACTAACTTTTATAGTGTGAAGAATTTAGGCGTTTTTAAGTATTATTTGTTTTTATGTCGCGCACGTATAATGGATTTTTATAGAAACTCTGGGATGACTAATGTGGACTTTTGTTTCAGTCAAAATGATTTTCAAAAGGAAAAATTAAAAGCGCATTTTAATTTAGAATCCTATAGGATGATTTCAGCCCATCCTAAACCAAATGATTCACTTTCTAGTCAAGAGAAATTTAATAAAAAAACCATTTTGTGGTGTGCTAACTTAGGGGAGCATAAACGACCTGAGTTATTTGTTCAATTAGCAGAAGCTATAGAAGATAGAGGGATGGAGTGTATTATGGTTGGAGGTCATGCTGATAGGGCCCGTGTTAATACACTTTTTAAAAATAAACCAAAAAATTTAAAAACTACTGGCCAGTTAGAATTTGAAGAATCTCTTTTGCATTTTGACTCCGCAACTATATTAGTGAATACGTCTATCTCAGAAGGATTTTCAAATACTTATATACAAGCATGGTTAAGAGGTGTGCCAGTTATTGTGTTTGGTGCAGACCCGAGTATGGTTATTGAAAAGGAGTCTTTGGGTTACAATGTTAAAAACATTGATGAAGCGATTCGTAAAATAGATTATTTATTTTCTAATTTTACAGCCTACAGCGAGATGTCTACTCATGTGAAAACATATGCAGATAATAATCACAGTATAAAAATAATGACAGATAACTTTATTAATAGTATTAATAAGAAATGAAAGAGCCTACTAAGATTTTACACGTTGTTAATCTAAAATCCTTCGGAGGAATTCAGAAGCTAGTTGTAGAATTAGTAGAAGAAATGAATACTAATGCCAATTTTGTATCTCATATACTTTCTACGCAAGGTGCCGATATCCTTAAAAGTTCATTGCCTAATGATATAAAGATAATAGAGTTACCTAAAACCAATCCTTTAAAAAACGTGTTTCGTATTGCCAAGCTTATGAATTCGTATGATGTTATTCATTTTCATGGGCCTTATACTCTTTTTCAAATCGCGGCACTATTTTCTAAAAGTAAAATTGTTTATACCGAACACGGAACTTTGCAGAGTGCAAATATAAATAGTAGTGCAAAGCACCTGATCCAGAAAAAGATTGTGGGTTTAAACTTTATAAAATATAGAGCTAATGCCGTAATTTTTGTTTCTAATTGGTTAAAAAATAATTTAAATCTTAAGAATCCAAATTGTAGTGTGATTTTTAACGGCTTAAAGTATCAAGAACCTAAAATCACAAAGTTAGATGATGTTGTGATCACAATTGCTGCGCGAATAATATCCAAAAAAAGAGTTGATATTGCTATAGAGGTAATGCAGTTATTAAGCACACATAAAAATATTAAATTGCAAATTATTGGAAACGGGCCTGAATTAGAACGCTTAAAAATAAAATCAAATAAACTATTAGATGAATCTGTTTTTTTTCTAGATTATCGATCTGATGCTTATGATTTAATTGCTTCATCAGATTTTTATCTAATGACAACAGATAAAGAGCCTTTTGGTTTAGTGATTTTAGAAGCTATGATGAATGAAACCATAGTTTTAGCTTTAGATGATTCTGGTGGTCCAGTTGAAGTGCTAGGTGAAAAATTTCCTGAGCTGATAGGAACTACAGCAAATGATTTGGCGGAAATGATTTTGAAGCTGTCTTCAAACAATACATTATATAACCAAATAGGAGTAGGATTGAAAAGCGAATATTTTAAAAACTATACAATGAAAGTTATGGCCAATAATTACAAGGAGGTATATTTAAAATCGATAACAGATGATTAGTGATTCAATACCTGCATTTGGCGGCCATGCATCTTCAAGAGAACTTGGTCATGTCGCTAATAACTCAAATCTCGAAACAGTTATTCAAAATGAAAACTTAAAGGTATTCGTTTATGGAGTACCTCAAAAAGTAGATTATTATTTTTTAGATCAGAATAGCTTTCTTTGGAACGGTGGCTTTAAATCTACGCAAAGACCTAATGATTTTGATTATAAAATAATTGACAACAAATTTATATATCTAAAATTTGAAGATGCTAAACTGAATGTTTATACAGACCATTTTTCTAAAATACCTTTATTTTATAGTTGGGATAATGAGACCTTGACTTTTGCGAGTTCTTTAGAACTGTTACTACTATTAAAGCCTAATAAACTTAATAGTTTTGATAATAATGGGTTGTTATTTTACTATAATTTTGGTTTTAGTAATTATCAAAATCATTTAATTGACGATGTGCAATCTGTAGCTGGAGGTCAGCATTTAGAATACAATTTTAAAAGCAACCAATTTAAAATAAATACATACTACAATATCTTTAATATTGAAAAGTATAATAGTAATTCTAACTCGTTAGAAGAGAATGTTAAAGCTATTGATGATGAGCTGCTTAAGGCAACTAAAAGTTCAATTCATAATTTCAATAAAATAGGTATTGCTCTAAGTGGAGGTGTGGATTCTGGCTACCTAGCTCAAAAAATTAATGAGTGTGATCGAAAATTTAATGCTTATACATTAGGTTTTGAAAATGACTATAATGAATTTGAAAGAATTGATTATTTATCAAAAAAATTAGATTTTAAAGCCAATAAAATTATAATAAATTCAAACGATATTATTAATAATTATATGGAAGTCGTTAATAAATCGAGCTTTCCAGTAGGATTTAATAATTCTATTCTTAATATTATTTACAAACAAGCCAATGCAGATGGAATAGATCTAATGTTTGATGGAGATGGTGCCGACCGTTTGTTTTTAGGAATGAATAAGTATTTACAGTTAGAAAAAATACTAGAAATATATGGTACTGCTAAGGGTTTAAAGGTTAAACATCTAGTGGTTCGTTTTTTGAAATACGTCAAGCATCCATCGGCTGCTAAACTAAGATTTTACTTTCAGAAATTTAACGAAGGATATCCATTTTATGGAGAGCGTAAACTTTCAAATAATATAAATTATGTAAAGGAGTTTGAAACTATTCTTAATAGTTTAGCATTGCCTAAAGAGTTAAAGGAAATTGGAGATAGTATTGATAGCTGGCTGTTTTTCTCTTTATTTAGTGTTTATTATACACCTGGTTTCTTTTTTCATACGCCATATGAGTTACAATTAAAACATAACATAACGTCTAATCCTCAATTTTGGTCAGATAAGATGGTGGAATTAGCACTAAGTATTCCTGTAAAACAAAAACTTTACAAGAAAACCACAAAAATGGTGTTAAGAGAAGCTGCAATAACGAAAATTGATGATGGCTATTGGAATTTATCTAAAATTGGTTTGCAAAACTCATATCAATACATCAAGCAAAGCAAAGAAGGTCATGAGTTTATTAATGATAATGTTGAACAAATTAAAAGTTCTGATGAATATGCTTTTCTTAAAGAGGTACAACCTGACCAAGATATTGATGCCGAGCGTTTATTGCCCTACTTCATTTGGAAAAAAACTATGAGGTAAAACATATGGAAAAGAAAAATCAGCTTAAAGTGCTTTGGCTGTCGCCAAATTTAAATCATTACAAATCAAGATTTTTAAATCACCTTGCTTTAGAGGAGGCTATTGATCTTTGTGTGTTTTCAGGTTCTGGGCGTCAGGATATGGGTGATGAAGAATTAAAAGAGGATTGGAGCTTTAAACAAATTAGTATAGAGGTTTCTAAAAAAGATTTTGGAAAATCAAGGCTCGTAAAAAATAAACTTGAAGAGATTTTTAATGAGTTTGATTGGGTGATGATTCCTGCAGAAAAAAAGAATATTCCATTATTTCTGTATGCCTTAAAGTTGCGTCAACGTCATAAAAGTGTTCGTTTGTTTTCTTATAATCATCCCGTTTTAAAATCAGGCAATGGGAAAGTAACAATGCTCGATAAATGGATTACAAAATTCTTTTACAGAAAACTGAATCGCGTTGTTTTTTATACTGAACATAGTTGTAAATGGGCAGTAACCCATAAGTTTATTAATGCAGATAAAGCGTATTGGGCAAACAATACGGTGGATAATGCCGAAATTAAAAAATATTATAACTATCAATTACCACCTAAAGAAGTGACGACTATACTTTTTATAGGTCGATTAATTGCTTCGAAGCGAATTCCCGAGCTATTGAGCTATTACTCAGAAATAAAGAAGGCGTTTTCAAACATGACTTTAGAGATTATTGGTGATGGTCCAGAAAGCGAACACATTAAAACTGCTATCGCCTCAGATTCAAGTATTGTTTGGCACGGAACACTGATAGATGAACAGGAAATTGCTCCAATTATGAAAAAAGCTTCATTAGTTTTTATTCCAGGTCATTCAGGCTTGTCTGTAAATCATGCATTTTCATATGGAAGACCATACATAACCTTACAAGGTCCTAGTCATGCTCCAGAATTAGAATATCTTGATAAAGGAGAAAACGGTTATGTGCTTGATGACAATTTTGAATCCAATATTAAAACCATTAAAAATCTCTTATCAGATAGAATTAAATTAGAACGTTTTTGTGATAGTGCTAAGCATAAGGGAGATTACCTTTCAGTAAATAAATGGGTAGAACAAATGAAACAAAACCTTATTAATGACTAATAAAAAAACTACAATACTATTCGTAGGGCCTACACCGCCACCTTATTCTGGCCCAGAACTGAGTATGCAACAGTTTTTAGAATCGGAAGTGTTAAACGAAGCTTTTAATATTAGTTTTCTCAAAACAAATTTTAGAACCGATAACACCAAAAAAGGAAAGTTAGATCTATCTATGCTTACCAATTTCTTTCTATTCTTTTCCAAATTACTCAAATTATTAATTACTAAAAGACCCAAATGTGTATACTATCCTATAACACCTACACAAATCGGTTGGATAGGTCGTGATGTTTGGACCATCTTATTAAGTAAATTGTTTGGCGCTAAAGTGATTATTCATTTAAGAGGAAGTCATTTTAAGTTAAACTTTCAACAGTTTAATCCCATTATAAAATATCTAGCGGGCTATAGTTTAAAAAAAGTAGACTGTGCTATTGTACAAGCAAAATACTTAAGTGATCAATTTGCACCTTACATTAATGCTTCAAAAGTATCTGTATTGTACCAAGCTATGGATGTTAATCAGTATACTAATGATTCTAAGGTAGAAGTCGAAAAAGGAAAAATACTCGTCATGGGACATATGACTAAAGCTAAGGGTTATACCGATATATTAAAAATAATTCCTGACCTTTGCAAAGAGTTTCCGTATCTAAAGTTTTACTTTGCAGGAAATATAAGAAAAGGAGAACGTGGTGTGTTTTACAATCAATATACAGGTGAAAAAATAGATTATGAAGATCCTTTTGAGGCTGAAAGTGCGATTGTAAATTCGCCTTATCAGCAAAATTATATAAACTTGGGTATCATTAGTGGTGAGGATAAAATGAAGCATTTACAGTCAACAGACATTTTTTTAACGGCTTCCTATTCTGAAGGCTTTTCAAGATCTTTGCTCGAGGCTATGGCTATGGGCAAGCCAACAGTGTTTACACCTGTTGGAGCACATCGTGAAGTGTATAAAGATGGAATACATGGGTATTCATTTATACCAGGGGAATTAGAAAATTTAAAAAAGGCGTTAAGGACACTAGTAACTCAACAAGAGAAACGATTAGAAATAGGGGCTAATAATAGAGATAATGTAGTGACTAATTTTACTATTGAAAAAATAGCAAATGATTTTAAAACAATTATTTCAAATACATTGTCATCATGAAAGTTATAATCCGAAAATTAATACATTATTTTGGTAATGTGCTTCGTTTTCTTCAAATGTCGTTTTTAAGAGCGTCAGGAGCTAGCATTGGTAAAAACACGATGATAAGTCTTGGCGCGAAAATAGATGTTAGGAGAGGTAAAGTGAATATAGGCGACCATTGTTTAATAACTCATGGCTGCTATATTTTATCTCATGATGGAGCAGCTCATATTATCAATCCTGAAGATAACGGTACAGGTTATGTCAATATAGGAGATCATGTGTTTATAGGTGTGAATACAGTAGTGATGAGAAATGTTACTATAGGAAGTCATGCTATTATAGGAGCAGGGTCTGTTGTGAATAAAGATGTTCCTGAAGGTGTTGTTGCTGCAGGTAATCCTATTAAAATTTTAAAAACACTTGATAAGCCATATCGACCTTTACCTAAGAAACATACCAACGTCTCATGATTTTAATTCCTATACTTATATTTTTAGCAATGATTATTGCTAAAACACAAAAAGGTATGTTTGCATGTTTTTTAGTGTTGGTGGCTACGAAATCTATAATTGATGCCTTTTGGGATTATAAGTTTGGAGCACTGTCAATGATGGCTATTCAAGGGGTTCTCATTCCCGTTTTGTTTTACACTTTACTTTCAGAAAGAAAAAAAATTCCAATTGTTTGGACTAGAACAGCAAATATTTATATCATAGCGTTGTCCTTCGGTATTATTTGGGCCGTTTTAAGTAAGCCAATTCACTTTGTTGAATTTTTAATTTTAAATATAAATATTTACATAGGATTTATTCTAATTCCATTACTTGTTTTTGATAAAAAACGATTGAGATTATTATTGTTAGCAATCATGGTTTGTGGAATATTTCCAATTTTGGTTAGTGTTTTTCAATTGCAAACAGGGATTATTTTTAGAGAACGAGATACCGTAGGATTAACCCGTTATGTTGGTTTTTATCACGATGCTTTTCCTGTTCGTTTTTATGGTCTAATGACATTGTTCGCTATATTACTGTATCAAACCATATTTAAAACTAAAGATTTTTTTTTAAATGGGTTTATGCTTTTTCTAGGAATTGGGGCTTTTGTGTCTATTTATGCCGTTTACAGTAAAGCAGCCGTAGGTATAATTGGGTTATGGGTATTTATTATGCTATTATTTTCAAAATCAAAGACAAAACAATTGTTCTCAATAGCTGTTGGTGTCCTTGGTATTTTACTGGTTTTTGGAGATGTAGTTGTTGAGAATATTGAGCAATTATTTAGTAAAGAGGTTGGTTATCAGACAGGAGAAGTGACTGATGCTAAATATACATTAGCAGGTAGAGGGTATATTTGGGAAAAATATTGGAACATATGGGTTAATGAACAATCTTTTTTTTTCCAATGGTTTGGGGATGGTGTAGATAGGCCTTTGCATAACGAGTTTTTAAGAGTTCTTATGGTTAATGGTATTATCGGATTCATGTTTTTAATAATTTTTGTTTTTAAAACAATTACAAATTTGTTTAGGATAAATAAAAACATTAGAATGTTTGCTCTTATGCTTTTTGGAATGTACTTGATTGATAGTATTGGTCTAGAGCCCGGAAAATATTACTATTATAATATCTTAGTTTGGGGTATATTTGGCACTTTATTATTAAGACCTCATTTATTTATAAAACAACAAAACAATTAAATGCAACAATTGACACAAAAGCTAGGTTCAGGTGATATGATTATTCAAGACGTACCTTATCCTCAATTAGGAAAAGGGATGATTATCGTAAAAAATCACTACTCAATAATAAGTGCTGGTACTGAAGGTTCAACAGTCGTAGCTGCACGTAAGAGTTTAATAGGTAAAGCTAAAGAACGTCCGCAACAAGTAAAGCAGGTTATTGATACTTTAAAAAAGCAAGGACCAGTGCAAACCTATAGAGCTGTGATGAAAAAGCTAGATGCGTATTCGCCTTTAGGTTATAGTTCTGCAGGTGAAGTAATCGAAGTTGGAGAAGGCGTTACAGAATTCGAAGTTGGTGACAAAGTCGCCTGTGCTGGTGCTGGTTACGCTAATCATGCAGAAATAGTATCGGTGCCGATTAACCTTTGTGTTAAACTAGATACTAATACAAATCTTAAAGATGCAGCATACAACACACTTGGAGCGATAGCGATGCAAGGTGTTCGTCAAGCCGATTTACGTCTAGGTGAATCTTGCGTCATCATTGGTTTGGGGCTACTTGGTCAACTAGCAGCATTAATTTTAAAAGCTTCTGGAGTAACTGTGATTGGTATCGATGTGTCTGAAGCCGCTGTCAAACAAGCTGTAGATAATAATGTAGTAGACTTAGGTCTCACAAGAAATGCGGCTGGTGTTGAAGAACAAATACAAAGTGCAACCAATGGTTATGGTGCAGATGCCGTAATTATTGCTGCTGCAACGGCTAGCTTAGATCCTATAAATTTTGCAGGTGCTATTGCTCGTAAAAAAGGAAAAGTAGTCGTATTAGGTGCTGTTCCTACTGGCTTTGATCGTGATCCTTTTTGGTATCGTAAAGAGTTAGAATTAAAAATGGCGTGTTCTTATGGTCCTGGTCGTTACGATTTAAACTACGAAGAAAAAGGAATCGATTACCCATTACCTTATGTACGTTGGACAGAGAAACGTAATATGGAAGCATTCCAGAATTTGATTGCAACCAAACGAATCAATATCGATTACCTAACAACACACGAGTTTGAGTTCGAAAAAGCAAAAGATGCTTTCGATCTTGTCGTGTCTAAAGAGGAACCTTTTACTGGTATCGCTCTTAAATATGATGTAGATAAAACGGTTTCAAAAGCTAAAATTTCAACATCAGAGACTGAACAACTCGGTAAAATAAATATATCATTCATTGGTGCTGGGAGTTATGCTCAAGGAAATCTATTACCAAACATTCCAGAAACTAACGATGTTGGTCGTGTTGGGATTTTAACCAATACAGGCACCACCTCTAAGCGTGTGGCTGAAAAGTTTAAGTTTCAGTTTTGTGCAACAGAAGAAACAGATGTTTTAGACGATAAAACAAATACGGTTTTTGTCGCTACACGTCATGATTCTCATGGACCTTATGTTTTAAAAAGTTTAGAGGCAAATAAAAATGTCTTTGTCGAAAAACCATTATGTCTTTTAGAATCTGAATTAGAATCTATTATCGATTTACAATCCAAAACCAATAATGCGGTTATGGTCGGTTTTAATAGACGATTCTCTCCATTAACTGCTAAATTGAAAAAAGCTGTTGGAAACAATCCAATGACGATGATTTATAGAATTAATGCTGGAGCAATTCCTGGAGATAACTGGATTCAAGATTTAGAAATTGGTGGTGGTCGTGTTCTTGGTGAAGTATGTCACTTTATTGACTACTTAACGTATTTAAACGGAAGTCTTCCAACAAAAATAACGGCATCTGCACTTCCTGATGCGAATCAATTAAACGATACGTTGAATATCTTAGTACAGTTTGAAAACGGCTCGTCAGGTGTTATTGGCTATTATGCTAATGGATCTAAATCTATGACTAAAGAATACGTTGAGGTCTTTTCAGCTGGAATGTCGGCAACACTTAACGATTTCAAAGAATTAAAAATATACGGAAAGGGTAAACCAAAGAAAGATAAATTACTCAACCAAAATAAAGGTCAGAAAGAGATGGTAAATGCCTTTGTTAATGGGTTACTTACAAATGGAAAAGCACCTATTTCTTTTGAAGAAATCGTTGCGGTAACAAAAGCATCGTTTGGAGTGTTAGAATCTGTAAAGCGTGGAGGACAGCAAGTTGAAATATAAGGTAGACTCAAGTTTTTTTAAACTGAAAGCCTATTGTGAAAACGAAAACTTTAAAGGTTGGGATCCTTACGATGGCTTAAATTCAAAAGTATTTCAAGCCTTGCCTTTAAAGTATTGGGATTTAGCACGATTAGCTTGGATTCAAGGGTTTAAAAGAAGTCCAATAAACTTCCGGAAACTATTACTAGTACCTAAACAGCATAATGCTAAAGGTGTAGCACTATTCCTTTTAGGCTACTGTCGTTTATATAAGTTAGCAGAAAACGGCTGCGAAGATTTTGGAACCAAAGAAGAACTGCTAAAACAAATAAAAGACATTACCAATTTACTGTTAAGTTTAAGAACTGAAGGATATTCTGGTTCGGCTTGGGGTTATAATTTTGATTGGCAAGCAAGACGTTTATTTTTGTTCCCAAAACACACACCAACAGTTGTGGCTACATGTTTCTGTGTTGAAGCTTTATTAGAGAGCTACGAAATCACGAAAAACGAAGCTGTTTTAAACGAAACACTATCGGCTGCAGAGTTTGTGCTTAACGATCTGTCAAGAACACCTCATGGTAACGGAATCATATTTTCGTACAGTATTAAAGATGGTAATAATACAGTAATTAATGCCTCGCTTTTAGGGGCTAAGATTTTAAGCTATTCTTACAAATACACCAAAAATAAAGAGCATGCAAACTTGGCGAAATTAGCCATTACAGCGGCTTGTGATTTACAAGAAGAAGATGGTTCTTGGATCTACGGATTATTACCTGTTCAATCATGGAAAGATAGTTTTCACACAGGGTTTAATTTAGATGCCATTGAAACCTATCAACAAAATACCGAAGATCATAGTTTTCAAAAATATATAGATAAAGGAACAGCGTATTATTTAGAACACTTTTTTGAAGCTAACGGAATGCCTAAATATTACCACAATAAAACCTATCCTATAGATATTCATTGTCCAGCACAAGTCATAGTAACACTCTCTAAACTTGGTGTCTTCAAAAATAATGAAGCACTATTGTCAAAAGTGTTAGATTGGACCATTGATAATATGCAACATAAAAAAGGTTATTTTTATTACCAATTAAAAAAGGGAATGAGCTCAAAAATATCCTATATGAGATGGAGCAATGCATTTATGTTTAATGCAATGGCACAGTTTTTATTAGAAACCAAATCTGTAAAACATGGAAGCTAAATCTTTAAACGGAGTGATGACTTTTGCTCCAAAGTCTAGAGAAGAATTGATGCAATACGCCTTCGATAATCATAAAATTATGGTGGCCGTAAATGCTGAAAAAATTCTTCATGCTACAGATGATAGTCGCGCTCTAATTAATAGAAACCTAGGGTATCCTGATGGTATTGGAGCAGTTATGGCGCTTCAGAAAAAAGGAATTAAAAAGGTGGTCAAAATTCCAGGATGTGAACTTTGGCTAGATGTTGTGAAAAATTACCACAAAACGAAATCTTTTTATTTAGTAGGAGGAAAGCAAGAAATTATTGAAGAAACGGTCAATAAATTGCAATCTGAATTTAAAGGCATCAACATCTGTAACTTCAGAAATGGATACATAAAAACAGAAGCCGAAGAACAAGCGCTTATTGAAGACATTAAAAAACACCAACCAGATGTGGTTTTTGTAGCCATGGGTTCTCCAAAACAGGAAAACTTAATGGAGAAAATTCAGCAATCGCATCAAGCAGTGTATCAAGGCTTAGGTGGAAGCTATGATGTATATACAGGAAATGTAAAGAGAGCACCAAAATGGTGGGTAAAAAACAATATGGAATGGACTTACAGATTATTAAGTCAGCCTTCAAGAATTAAACGTCAAATTCATTTAGTGAGATTTTTTGTAAACTTGCACTTAGGTAAGTATTAAATCAAGTCAATCATTAAAAGAAAATAAATAATTCTGCTAAATGAGATGTAAAAGTTAAAAAAAACGGGTTTAGGTTTACTTTTGTTTACCCTCGTATCATAAGCGTATCATAAGCGTATCATAAGCGTATCATAAGCATATCATAAGCATGTGAGCAGAGTATTAAAAATAGAGTAAAAAGTATTAATACAACAATAGAAAACAAGAAGCTAATGCATAAAATCACAATAATCGCAGGTGCAAGACCAAACTTTATGAAGATTGCACCTATTATTCATGCTATTCAAAAAGCAAAAGCAGAAGGTGTTAATATGGATTATAGATTGGTGCATACAGGACAGCATTACGATAAAAACATGTCTGGAAGTTTCTTTGAGCAATTAGAGATTCCAGAGCCTCATGCAAATCTAGAATGTAGTGGTGGTTCGCAAGCGGAACAAACCGCAAACATTTTGGTGAGTTTTGAAAAAGAGTTATTAGCTAACCCAGCAGATTTGGTGCTTGTTGTTGGAGATGTAACGTCTACTATGGCTTGTGCACTTGTGGCTCAAAAGCTGCAAACTAAAGTCGCACATGTTGAAGGTGGAATTCGTTCAGATGATTGGACCATGCCAGAAGAAATTAATAGGTTAGTTACCGATAGCATCACAAATTATTTCTTTACAACTTCTGAAACAGCAAATGAGAACCTAAAGAAAAGTGGTGTTGCTGAAGATCAAATCTTCTTCGTTGGAAATACGATGATAGATACTTTGTTGAAGCAACAACCCAACTTTATTCAGCCTCAGGTCTGGAGTGATTTAGAGCTTTCTAAAGGCAATTATATTGTAATGACACTTCATAGACCAGCAAACGTAGATGAGGAGTCTCAGCTTAAAGACATGATTGACGAAATCATTACGCACACCCAAGACTTGCCGTTAGTGTTTCCAGTACACCCTAGAACTGCTAAAATATTAGAAAGGCTAAACATTAGCCACCCAAGACTTCATATGGTAGCGCCTTTAAGTTACTTAGAGTTTAATTATTTGGTAGAACGTGCTAAAGCGGTTATCACAGATTCAGGAGGAATAACAGAAGAAGCCTCTGTCATGCGAGTGCCTTGTTTAACCCTTAGAGATAATACAGAAAGACCTGAAACGATTACTCTAGGAACTAATGAGTTGGTAGGCACAAATCCAAAAAACATGAAACCTTACCTCGACAAACTCTTTGCAGGAAATTGGAAAAAAGGACAAGATATTCCTTTATGGGATGGGCAAACAGCTACACGTATTATTGAATATTTAAAAGATTTATTACTAAATAGTTAATTTACTAACAATTATTCATTATAATTCTGTATTATAACGAGGATTCTCTTGGTTAGTTATTAAATTTGTATCTTGCATTCGCTATTAATTAAATATATGATGTCGTTTAAGTCATATACAACTTATGATTAAAACATTACTTGAAAATTTCAATCCAGAAAACAGCCCATTAACGTGGTTGGTTTGTGCTTTTATCTTAGCTTTTACTATTGCTTATCAAACCTTTCCAACAATTTTATATGTTGCAAAAGAGAAGCACCTTATGGATGAGCCAGATAGTCGTAGCATGCATTCTAGTAAAACACCAACATTAGGAGGTATTGGTATTTTCTTTAGTTTGGTAGTAGTAATGACCATTGTAGGTGCAATGCTAAACACTAAAGTCTTACTGCTTGTTATGGGTGGCTTAACCATTTTGTTTTTCCTTGGGCTTAAAGACGATTTAACAATCCTTTCGGCTAGAAAAAAGTTTATTGGTCAATTATTTGCAGCTCTTCTATTAATTGTTTTTACGGATACTCGTATTGTAGGATTTTCAAATATTTTTGATATAGACATACTACCATATTGGGTGTCTATTGGCTTTACATTATTTGTGTATATTCTAATAATAAATGCCTATAACCTTATTGATGGTGTTGATGGTTTAGCAGGTTGCATAGCTTTATTGATAAGTGTTTTTTTTACTGTACTTTTTTATAATTCAGGAGCCCTAAGTTTAGCTACAATATCTGTAGCTCTTATAGGGGCATTGTTAGCATTTTTAAAGTTTAATTTTTCTTCCAAGAATAAAATATTTATGGGTGATACAGGTTCGATGATTGTGGGTTTTTTACTAGCATTTTTTACCATTAGTTTTATCTCGCAATCACAAACAAATATTAATTCTGAATACTTTAGGGCTTCTCCAGCTTTGGTATTTGCGATGCTGTTTTTTCCGTTAATTGATACTTTACGAATCTTTTTTATTCGTATTTTTATTTTGAAAAAAAGTCCATTTGAAGCTGACAAAAATCACATTCACCATAGATTTATTCAAGTAGGGTTTTCACATATTCAAACGACTTTTGCCATAGTATTTGTCAATTTATTAATTGTGATTATAGCATTTAATATGTTGCAATTAAATTTAAATACTCAAATAGGATTACTCTTAATTTATGGGTCTTTATTATATTGTTTACCATTTATAGTGATTAGGGTAATGAATAAAAATAAAAAACGAGCTAGTGCCTAATAGATTTTTACCCTGAATCATATCATTCACTACTTTGTGATTCCTTTAAATAGATTATATTTGCTTCCTCAATTGAAATTAGAACTAATGAAATTAAAGTATTTTGCATTACTATTTGTTTTAATAGCGACATCGTGTGCGACAAAAAAAGAAATCTTGTATTTGCAGGATGCTAATGAGAATAGTCAGAGAGAAATTAGTTTTCAGCTTACTACAATACAACCTAATGATATTTTAAAAATTGATGTAGAAACTTTAGTGCCTGAGGCTGCCAAGCCATACAATAAAAGTGGTGCAGGAGAACTACAACAATCCAATTTACAACTGCTTCAATTAGAAGGGTATTTGGTGTCAAATGATGGAGTGATTACTTTTCCTATTTTGGGAAGTGTAAACTTATCAGGACTTACAACACTTGAAGCTGAGGAAAAGATTAAAAATGAATTAGTGACAGGAGGACATTTAAAAGATCCTGATGTTAATGTTAGAATTATTAATGCTAAAGTAACCATACTTGGTGAGGTAAAGGCGCCAGGGACTTATAATTTCACAGAACAAAATATAACCCTGTTACAAGCATTAGGCTATGCTGGTGATTTAACCATCAATGGAAAAAGAGAAGATATTATTATGACAAGAGACGTCGATGGGGTAAAGGTTATAACACACATTAATTTAACTGATACTGAATTTATGAATTCAGAGTTTTTTTATATTAAACCTAACGATACAATTATCGTTAATCCAAATAATCCAAAGGTGAAAAGTGCTGGTTATATAGGGAATATTGGGACGTTACTAAGTGTGACATCAATACTTTTAAGTACAATTGTTTTAATTACACGTTAATTTTATGAACAAACCTCAGAATAACAATGAATTTGCAGTTTTAGACGATGATAAAGGGAACTTAAAACAAGAGTTTTGGAAGTACTTAAGGCAATGGCCATGGTTTGTGTTGGCTTTAATTATAACGTTTTTAAGTGCTTATATCTATGTGAGATATGCACCTAGAATATATGAAACTACAGCAAAAATAAAAGTGTTAGATGAGTCGGATGGATTAGAACTGCCTACAACAGCATTTGTTTTTAAACGGTCTAATATCAACTTAGAAAATGAAATGGAGATTCTAAATTCATATATCATTTTAGAACAGGTTGCACAGCGTTTAAATCTTAATACTTTATTTTTTGAAGAGGGCACTATTCAAACAGCTCAAATTGCTGAATTACCATTTTACTTTGAGCAAACTATTGCGCCTGACAGTATTTTTAGGTCATCATCTTATGCCATAGAAGTTAATGAAGAAAGTTTTGAAATTACACCTTTGAACTCTGATAAAACCATAGTAATTCCAAATCATAATAGTTTTGAGGTAACACACGATTTCCCTTTTCAGATAAAAATTGATGAAACTACTTCTTTTAAAGAGGCTAACGGAAAGCGTTATGTGGTTGTTTTTCAGCCACTTTCACAGGCGACATTAGGCTTGAAATCTAGTGTTTTAACCGAGCCTATTGGTAATCAAAGTCATTTGTTAAGCTTAACCATAAAAGGGGAAAGTAAATTACGTTCTGAGCGTATACTTAATACGCTTATAGATGTTTTTAATAAAGACGGAATTAAAGATCGGCAATTAGTGTCTCAAAGAACAATAGATTTTATCGATGACCGATTTATATTTCTAGCTAGTGAATTAGATTCCATAGAAGTAGATCGCAAAGAATTTAAAGAGGATAATAACTTGGTAGATCTTCCTGTAGACGCAGCCCTTGGTCTTCAGCAAAGATCTGATTCTGATGCAGCTGCATTTAATGTTGAAAGCCAAATTATGATGGTGAATATGCTTCAAAATACAATGAAATCTAACCTTAATGACGGTTTATTACCAACTAATATTGGGCTAGAAAATGGAAATACAAATACCCTTATTAGCGAATATAATAATGTCGTTCTTGAGAGAGATAAATTAATTAGAAGCGGAGGAGAGAATAATCCATCAGTTAAGTTTGCTCAGGAACATATAAATGATTTAAAATCTAATATTTTAAAATCTCTAAATTCCTACCAAAAACAACTTGAAGTATCTCAATCTCAATTAAGAAATAGAAATAAAAAGTTTGTTGGTACTGTATCTCGTATTCCAGAAAAAGAGAAGCTGTTAAGAGCTATTGAGCGTCAGCAAATGATTAAAGAAAGCTTGTATCTTTTGTTGTTACAAAAGCGAGAAGAAGCTTCTATAAATTTAGCCATTACAGAACCTTCTGTTAAGGTTGTAGATTACGCTTTATCTTCATCGGCACCAATTTCACCTAAGCCTAATGCAGTCTATGCTGTAGCTATTTTAGCTGGTTTGCTAGTTCCGTTTGCAGTCTTGTATTTAATTTTTATGTTAGATACTAAAATTCATGGCAAAGAAGATTTTCTTAAATTAAATAATAGAATACCAATAATAGCAGAAATACCTGATATTAATAAAAAGGGAAAAGCAGTTTTTGCTGATCCTAATGATAGGACAGTATTGGCAGAATCCTTTAGAATTTTAAGCTCCAATGTTAATTATTTGCTTCCTGTAACAGATGATGAAAAAGGTAAAGTAATTTATTGTACATCAACAATAAAAGGGGAAGGGAAAACCTTTATTAGTATTAATTTATCTCTAGCACTTTCGAGTATGAATAAAAAAGTATTACTGATCGGGGCTGATTTACGTAATCCTCAAATTCATACACATACAAAATTTGATAAAACAACCGTAGGGCTGTCAGATTATTTACATGATGCTACTTTTGATTGGAAATCTCATTTAATACAAGGATTTGAAAAACATCAAAACCATAATATTCTACTTTCTGGTAACATTCCTCCAAATCCAACAAGCTTATTAACTAATGGTAGGTTTAAAGCTCTAATAGAAGAAGCTAAGGAGCTTTATGATTATGTTATCGTGGATACTGCGCCAACAGTTTTAGTGACAGATACTATGCTTATTTCTCAATTAGCAGATGTAACCGTGTATATTTCAAGAGCAAACTTTACTGAGAAAAAGATTCTTAGTTTCTCACAAGATTTATTTGAATCTGGTAAAATTAAGAATATGGCTTATGTCATCAATGGTGTTGGAGCAAGTAGATCTTACGGTTATGGTTATAACTATGGATATGGATATGGATATGGAAGTAAAGAGCTAACGTAACTTAAGCGTTAGCTAAGGCTTTTAAATCCTTAATGGTTTCTTTTGGGTTTTCACTTTTAAAAATAAAGCTGCCAGCGACAACTACATCTGCACCTGTATCTATAAGTTGCTTAGCATTTTTGTTTGTTACACCGCCATCAATCTCAATTTTCGTTGTAGCTCCTTTTTTTGTAATTAGTTCTTTTAGTTGACTTACTTTGGAATACGTATTTTCTATAAAAATTTGACCACCAAATCCTGGGTTTACACTCATCAGGCATACTAAATCTATGTCATTAATTACGTTCTCTAAAAGAGATACAGGTGTATGAGGGTTTAAGGCTACTCCAGCTTTCATGCCTTCTGCTTTAATTGCCTGTAATGTCCTGTGAAGATGTATGCACGCTTCATAATGTACTGTAAGATTATTTGCTCCAAGATTAGCAAATGTTTTAATGTACCTGTCTGGATCCACAATCATTAAATGTACATCTATAGTCTTTTTTGCGTGTGTTGTGATCGCCTTTAATACAGGCATGCCAAAAGAAATATTTGGTACAAACACACCATCCATAATATCAATGTGAAACCAATCAGCTTCACTGTTGTTTATCATTTCGATATCGCGTTGTAGGTTAGCAAAATCAGCTGCTAAAATTGAAGGTGCTATAAGTTTAGTAGACATAAGTTGTTTTTTGCAAAAATAGAATAAAAAAACAAACCCACGGTAATCAGCCGTGGGTTCTTTCATCAATCAAAAAACGAACAGTTATATGTAACTGTTTGTTACTGTAATTTAGTCGTAATAACTAACAAATAATTACTATCCTAAATAGGTTTTTAATATTTTACTTCGAGATGTATGTTTTAAACGTCTTATTGCTTTTTCTTTAATTTGACGAACACGTTCACGTGTCAAATCAAATGTTTCTCCAATTTCTTCTAAAGTCATTGGGTGTTGGTTTCCTAGACCAAAATATAAACGAATTACATCTGCCTCACGAGGTGTCAAAGTTTCAAGAGCACGTTCAATTTCTGTGCGTAAAGATTCGTGTAATAAATCTCTATCTGGATTTGGAGATTCTCCACTACGTAAAACGTCGTAAAGGTTAGAGTCTTCACCTTCAACTAGAGGTGCATCCATTGAGACGTGACGACCAGAGTTTTTCATAGATTCTTTGACATCATTAATAGTCATATCTAACTCTTTCGCTATTTCTTCAGCACTTGGAGGGCGTTCATGACTTTGCTCTAAAAATGCAAATGTTTTATTGATTTTATTAATAGAACCAATTTTATTTAAAGGTAAACGAACAATACGAGACTGCTCAGCTAAAGCTTGCAAAATTGATTGTCGAATCCACCAAACAGCATAAGAAATGAATTTAAATCCACGAGTTTCATCAAAGCGTTGAGCAGCTTTAATTAAACCTAAGTTACCTTCATTAATTAAATCTGGTAATGTTAACCCTTGATTTTGGTATTGTTTAGCAACGGAAACTACGAAACGAAGATTAGCTTTAGTTAATTTTTCTAAAGCTATTTGGTCACCAGCTTTGATTCGTTGAGCTAACTCAACTTCTTCATCTGCAGTGATCAAATCAACTTTACCAATTTCTTGTAAATATTTGTCTAGCGATGCAGTTTCTCTGTTGGTAACCTGCTTCGTAATTTTTAGCTGTCTCATTTTATGTTTGTCCTTTAATTTGGGTAAATGTATTGTACTATATGGTTATACGTAACAAGTACAGAAAATGTTACAAGAAAATTAAATTAATTTAAATTTTAATTAAATTTTTATTATTCAAGTTGATGTCATCTAGCATTTCATTGGTAAATTTATAATGACCTTTTGTAGTAATAAGTTTAAAATGATGTGATTTTAATGCTGTTAAAGTATTTAAAAATAACCATTTTGATTTTAATAATTTTGGTTTTTCACTTTTAAGACTGATGTCGAAATAGTGTTTTCTTCCATTTTTTTCTGCTACAATATCTGGAGTAATAGTGATGTCACTTCCTCTTTTTGTAAATGATTTTGGAGTTTCATAGCCTTCTGTGTCAGCTTTAATCTTTTCGAAACCATGTTGTTCAAGATAATCTACTGAGTCTTCTAAAATGTCTTTGTATTTTTCTTTGTCCGCGTGTATCATAGTTTATAATGTAATGAAAAACTATGACTTTAGCAAATTGGATTTTTTGATTAACCAATAGAGTTTCTAATAACTAATTGAATAAAACTAAAAAGCCCATCAAAATTTTGATGGGCTTTTATTTGTTGAAAAAAAGTAATTAATCTTCTTTTTTATCTTCTTTAGGTTTACGATCATCACGACGGTTGTCACGTCCACGATTATCTCTACCTTTATTATCACGTCCACCAGAACGTTTGTCATCTCTAGGTGGTCTTGCTACATAACCTTCAGGTTTTGGTAAAATAGCTTTACGAGATACTTTCTCTTTACGGGTTCTAGAATCTATACCAAAATATTTTACATCGAAAACGTCTCCCATGTTTACAACATCAGATACATTTTCTGTGCGTTCCCAAGCTAATTCACTAACGTGTAAAAGCACTTCGTTTCCAGGAGCTTCAGTGTATTCTACAACAGCACCAAAATCAAGCATCTTGATAACTTTTACTTCGTAAATACTTCCAACTTCAGGCTTAAATAATATAGCATCAATTCTTGCCATTACAGCATCAATACCTTTTTTACCAACACCTAAAATTTCAACAATACCTTCTTCAGTAACAGGATCTTCGTTAATAACGATAGTAGTTTCGGTTTCTTTTTGCATTTCCTGAATTACTTTTCCTCCAGGTCCAATTAATGCACCAATGAATTCGTTAGGAACACGTCTTGTTACCATTGTAGGTGCATGTTCTTTAACATCTGCATTTGGTGTAGCAATTGTATCAGTCAATTTTTCTAAGATGTGTAAACGGCCATTACGAGCTTGTTTAAGTGCATTCACTAAAATCTCGTATGATAATCCTTTTACTTTAATATCCATTTGACAAGCTGTAATACCATCTGCAGTACCAGTTACTTTAAAATCCATATCTCCTAAGTGATCTTCATCACCTAAAATATCAGATAATACAGCATATTTTCCAGAATCAGCATCAGAAATTAATCCCATTGCAATACCTGAAACAGGTTTTTTCATTTGCACACCAGCATCCATAAGTGCCATTGTACCAGAGCAAACTGTAGCCATAGAAGAAGAACCGTTAGATTCTAAAACTTCAGATACAACACGAACTGTATAAGGACAATCTTCAGGAATCATTCCTTTTAAAGCACGTTGCGCTAAGTTACCATGCCCAACTTCTCTACGAGATGTTCCACGAATTGGTCTTGCTTCACCAGTACAAAAAGGAGGGAAGTTGTAGTGTAAATAGAAACGCTCTTCACCTTCATAAGATGGCATATCTACTTGATTTGCATCTCTAGATGTTCCTAAGGTCACTGTTGCTAATGCTTGAGTTTCTCCACGTGTAAAGATTGAAGAACCGTGTGTTGATGGTAAGTAGTCTACTTCACACCAAATTGGTCTGATTTCGTCAGTCTTACGACCATCTAGACGTAAACCTTCATTTAAAGTTAAATCTCTAATAGCAGATTTTTCAGCTTTATTGTAGTATTTTGAGATTAAATCTCCAAAATCTTCTTGTTCTTCTTCAGAAAAAGTAGCTTTAATTTCTTCTTTTATTTCTTGAAAAGCAGCACTTCTTTCATGTTTAGAAGATCCAGCTTTTGCGATAGCATAAACCTTATCGTAAGCCATATCATGAATCTTCTTAGCTAAGTCTTCATCTTCTCTTTCGCCTTCATATTCACGAACGTCTTTTTTTCCAAATGCTTCTGCTAATTTTACTTGAGCAGCACATTGTACTTTAATTGCTTCGTGAGCAAACTTAATTGCCTCTGCCATTTCTTCTTCAGAAATTTCATCCATTTCACCTTCAACCATCATTACTGAATCTGCAGAAGCACCAATCATCATATCGATGTCAGATTCTGCTAATTGAGTACGTGTTGGGTTAATGACGAATTCACCATTTACTCTAGCAACTCTAGCTTCAGAAATAGGACATTCAAAAGGGAAGTCTGATAATTGAATTGCAGCAGAAGCCGCTAATCCTGCCATAGCATCTGGCATAACATCATCATCATGAGACATTAATTGAATCATCACCTGAGTTTCAGAATGATAATCTTTTGGAAATAATGGACGTAAAACACGATCCACTAAACGCATTGTTAATACTTCGCCATCACTTGGTCTAGCTTCTCTTTTGAAGAAACCACCTGGATAACGACCAGCAGCAGCAAACTTTTCTCTGTAATCTACTGTTAACGGTAAAAAGTCTACTGGACTTTGTTTGTAATTGGAAACAACTGTACATAATAACATACATTTTCCAGACTGAACAACAACAGAACCGTGTGCCTGTTTTGCTAATTTTCCGGTTTCGATAGAAATTTCTCTACCATCACCTAGGTCAATGACCTCTCTAAAAACTTTTGGAATCATAAATTTTTTAATTCTAATTAAACAATGGTCGTTGTGTTGTTGTAGTTGTTGTGTGACATCATATGTCTGGACCAATGAAAAACTGTAATTAGCTTCTTATTTACGATTGTTATACTCTATCGTAAGAGTTTTGTATAAAAAAAAAAGAGGCACAAGGCCTCTTTAATATTATTTTCTTAATCCTAATTCTTTAACTATCGCACGATATCTTAAGACATCCTTCTTAGTTAAGTAATCTAGTAAGCTTCTTCTTTTACCAACTAACTTTACTAATGAACGTTCAGTATTGTAATCTTTACGATTATTTTTTAAGTGTTCTGTTAAGTGGTTAATTCTGTAAGTAAATAATGCGATTTGACCTTCTGCTGTTCCAGTGTCTTTAGCGTTTTTACCGTGTTTTTTGAAGATTTCTTCTTTTTCTTTTTGATCTAAATACATGCTAATATTATTGTAAATGATTTTTATGTACGTTGAAAGTCGTTCTTTCAAGCGGCAAATATAGTAATTTTTAATGATTTGCAAATTTAGATGCCATTGTTTTTTATATCTAATTAAAAGTTATTTCTTGATAAATCTCTTAGTAATATAACCATTTGATGTTTCTATATTCAAAATATATAAACCTGATTGTAATTCAGACACATCAATTGTATTGAAATCATCTTTAATATTTAAGACTGTTCTTCCATTTAAATCAACGACATTGATAGATTTAATTGTATTCGAATGTGATAATTTTACATTTAAAATATCACTTGTTGGATTTGGAAATAGTTTCACATCATTTGATGCTAAAGCGATTTCATTTAGACCTAAAGTGCTTCTGTCTAAGGCTTCATAGAGTCTTATGGTTTCATTAATAACGGTTCCAAAGGCATTAATATCTATAACATTAGTTGAAGTTCTAAATATTAAGTTGCCATCAGCATCATCATAATAGAAGTACGATGTTTGAGTCACAGTACCAATATCGAATATGTTTGCTATTACTAAAGAAATAGTTAGCTCTGTTTTTAATCTAGTAACATTTCCACTATAAGCTCCCAATCCGAAATCGTTAAGGTTTAACATGCCATAAGCATCAACAGATGTATCAAAATCTCCTAAAAAAGTTCCGCTAACAGGTGTTCCATTAGCATCTCCATCAAACGTACCGCTAACAGTATCAGCGTTTGAATAACCATTGCCTAAAGGAAATGTACCTAATGTAGCATTATTTGTAAAATTTAAAGTAAATAGTTCTTGTGCTGCACCTGTGAGAGAAATTTCTCCAGCATTATCTCGTATGAATAATTTGTTTCCAGTTGCTGCGCCTGAAGTTGTAATGGTTAAAACTTCAGTTGTGCCTGGATACATAGATAGTTCCCCTGAAGTTGGAGCAGTATTTGTATCTGTATTTGTGCCTACTTGAGATAATGATGTAAAATTCCAAGTAACAGAAGCTCCTGTAGAGCTTTCGTCAATTGGAGTTGTTGGGTCAATAATAGCGTAATCTTTTTCTGTATTATTTACAAATTCAGCAATAGGTGCTTGGGCAAAACTAATGCAATAGGTTAATAAGAATGTGAAAAGTAATTTTTGCTTCATAGTTTAATGATTTGATTAAATGTTGGTTACGAATTTATGTAAATAATTTAACTTAAAATAAAAAAGACCTCAATTGAGGTCTTTTTTGTCTTAAGTTCGTAAAGGTTGATTTTTAATCAAATCAATATATAAATTGATTTTTTGTTTTAAATTTTTACGATGTGTTATAAAGTCTAAGAAGCCATGTTCTAATAGAAATTCAGAGGTTTGAAAGCCTTCAGGCAATTCTTGTCCTGTTGTATCTCTTACAACTCTTGGTCCAGCAAAACCAATTAATGCACCAGGTTCACTAATATTAATGTCACCTAACATGGCAAATGATGCTGTAGTTCCACCAGTAGTTGGATCTGTACATAAAGATATATATGGAATTCCTGCATCTGACAATTGCGCTAGCTTCACAGACGTTTTAGCTAATTGCATTAAAGATAAAGCTGCTTCCATCATACGTGCACCTCCAGATTTAGAGATAATCATGAATGGTATTTTTTTCTTTAACGAATAATCTGCTGCTCTTGCAATTTTTTCTCCTACAACGCTTCCCATAGAGCCTCCAATAAATGAAAAATCCATACAAGCGATTACTAAATCTTGTCCATTAGATTTTCCAACAGCTGTACGAACAGCATCTTTTAGTCCAGTTTTTTCCTGAGCTGCTTTTAAACGGTCTGGATATTTTTTGGTATCCTCAAATTTTAAAGGGTCTTTAGACGTCAAATCTGAATCAAGTTCTTTGAATTTATTGTCATCAAATAAAATTTCAAAATATTCTTTGCTACCTATTCTAACATGGTATCCATCTTCTGGACTCACATAAAAGTTTTGCTCTAATTCTTTAGTGTCTACAATTTTACCTGTTGGAGATTTATACCAAAGTCCTTTGGGTGTGTCTTTTTTCTGTTCGGTAGTGGTTTGTATTCCTTTATCTTTTCTTTTAAACCAAGCCATAATATGTTATGATTTATATCCTTAGACGATGCTTAGGATAAGTTTATAATTTTAGAATAACGATACTAATTAATATCTAAATGAAAGATAATCGTTAAACTGCGTTAAGGATTGTAGCGGCATCCTTTTTTTATTAAAAAAAAAGATACAGCGTAAAGCCTGACGACAAAATTAAACCTTTTTTTAATTTTGTGGTAACGCCCTAAAAAAACTTATAAAGTATTTACATTATTAAGGTCTTCAAACGCTTTTTTTAGACGTTCAACAAATGCATCTTCACCTTTACGTAACCAAACTCTAGGGTCATAATACTTTTTATTAGGCAAATCATCACCATCAGGATTACCAATTTGAGTTTGTAAGTAGTCTTTTTTGTCTTGTATGTAATCTCTAACACCACTTAAGAATGCATATTGCATGTCTGTATCGATATTCATTTTTATAACACCATAGCCAATAGCTTCTCTAATTTCTTCTACTGTAGAGCCAGAGCCACCATGAAAGACAAAGTCAATATGATTATGTGGTAAATTGTGCTTTTTAGAAAGGAATTCTTGAGAGTTCTTTAAGATTTTAGGAGTCAGTTTTACGTTTCCAGGTTTGTAAACACCGTGTACATTACCAAAAGCTGCTGCAATGGTAAATTGGTCACTTACTTTGCTTAATTCTTCATAAGCGTAAGCTACTTCTTCTGGTTGCGTGTATAATTTTGAATCGTCAACATCTGTATTATCCACACCATCTTCTTCGCCGCCTGTGATACCTAATTCGATTTCTAAAGTCATTCCCATTTTGCTCATGCGCTCAAGGTATGTCTTGCAAATTTCTATATTTTCTTCGATAGGCTCTTCAGATAAATCAATCATATGAGAGCTGTACAATGGCTTTCCAGTTTCTTTGAAATGTTGTTCACTTGCATCTAATAAGCCATCAATCCAAGGTAATAATTTTTTAGCACAATGGTCTGTATGTAAAATTACAGGAACATCATAAGCTTCAGCCATAAGGTGAATGTGTTTTGCTCCTGCTATAGAACCTGCAATAGCAGCTTTTTGGTCTTCGTTACTTAATCCTTTTCCAGCATTAAACTGCGCACCACCATTTGAAAATTGAATAATTACTGGAGCATTTAGTGTTTTTGCTGTTTCTAAAACACCATTAATAGTATTAGATCCAATAACATTAACTGCTGGTAAGGCAAATCCTTTCTCTTTAGCTAGTTTGAAAATTTCTTGGACTTCACGTCCAGTAGCAACTCCACCTTTGATATTATGACTCATTTTTGCGATTTATTAAGTTGAAAATTAGATATCAAAAATACACAAATTTTAAATAAAATAAGAGCTATTTTTGACTTAGATGACTAATGCGCTTACGCAAACGTTATTGTTGAAAAGTTTAAAAAGGATAGTTGATACCTATGTTGTAAACTGCATTTCCAAAATTGTAATTCTTAAACCAACGGTCACCAAGAGGTCTTGAAGGATCGTAAGTTTTGAAGCCAATATCTAATCGTAACACGAAGAAACTAAAATCATATCGCAAACCAAACCCAGAGCCAACTGCGATATTTTTAAGAGAGTTGAATCCTTCAAATGTAGCATCTATGTCTTCAACGTCGTCAAGTACATTCCAAATATTTCCTGCATCAATAAAAATAGCACCATTAAATCGACCAACGAGATTAAAACGTTGTTCAGCACTTAAGGTGATTTTCATATTAGCTTCGTTAAATTCATTTGTAGATAAGGAACTTCCTGGGCCAAGATTATAGGCAGACCAAGCTCTTATGTCATTTGGTCCTCCTGCAAAGAAACTTTCGGCAAAGGGAATGTTATCAGAGTTGCCATAAGGTATGGCAATTCCGAAATAACTTCGCATTGCAAAAACATTTTTCTTACCTAAATCCCAATGTTTCACGTAGTCAATTTCAGTTTTTATAAATTGAGAAAAAGGAACTCCAAATAGTTCAAATTTATTATTATCATTTTTATTTAAACCAATAGCCTTAGAAACGCTACTAAGTAGGTTTCCTGCAGATTTAACTCTTAGTCTGAAAATGGAAAAATCATTATCAAAAAGATTTTCTCTTCGGTCTTTAACATAATTGAAACTTGACGAGAAAATAAGGTTGTCTTCAGTAAGACGGTCTTTACGTTGAGAGATATTGTTGATATCCAAATAGCTGTCATCATTTGGAGTTAATGAAGTGTTGTTTGTTAAAACATCATCAATAAAAGTGTCTGCACCATCAGGTATAGATAAATCATTATTATTATTTATATAGTTGATGTCTTTGGCAATTTGGTTTAATCTGTCATAAGAGTTTTGGTAAACACCAAAGTAGTTGCTGGTATTTAAGTTTTTTACAAACTGTACATTAAATAAATCAACATTATTAGTAACTTTTTTAGAAGGATACCAATTATAGTTAAACGCTCCAGTTAAGGTTTGTTTGTCAAGTCCAATGTTACGTTGACTTGTTGCTCCTATACTAATGCGAGTACTAGGAGACATATATTTGGGTATGATTTTATCTGTCTTTAAAGGGAAAAATAGTCTAGGAATACTTAATTTTAAATTTCCGCCATATTCATTGATGTCAAAAAATTGATCTTTACTGTCTGAAGCATCTCTAGATGCACCAATAGCTCCTAATGCAGATATTTCTAAAGTTTCAGCACCTCTAAAAATATTTCTAATAATGAGTCCTGTACTAAATGAAAAACCTATAGTTTGAATATTACTTTGTGTGACATCAAAATCATAACCTAAGTCGTATTTCTTTTTAGGCGATAAATAAATATTAGCAGTTAAAGTGGTGTCTTGCTCATTTTCAATATACTCGATATTAGGATAGTTAAATGCTTTTAACTCGCTCAAGTATTTATAGGTTCTAGTTCTGTCTAGATCTCTAAAGATTCGACCTTTACTTATAAAAATGGCATCGGTTAATGCTTTTGGTCTGTATTTTAGTTTGTCATAACTGTAAAGGTTGTAGTTTTTATATTGGACAGAATCTGTAATGGTTTTTTCTTTATTTTCAAATCTGTAATCACTATAAATATTGACATCTTTTATTTTATATACTTTAAAAGGAACACGTGATATCGAATCTTCAGAACGAATAGCTCTGTCATCAATAATTAATTCTGTATTTACAATGTCGCCAGATAAAATAGTATCAATATCAAATCTTATATAATCTTGACCAAAATGATATAGACCAGAATTTCTTAATTCTGTAGTTAGCCTATTGCGTTCATTTGTATAATTTAATTCGTCAAATTGTTGTCCTTTTTTTATTAAAGAGTTTTGTTTGAATTTTGATTGGTATAAAGAGTCAATTACTGGAGTGGCGATATTAGTCGTTATAGAATCTAAAAAAAATGGGTTGTTTCTAATAACATTATAGGTCACACTAGCTCTTTTAGAGCTGTCTTTTTTAACATCATAAGATGTTTCTACATTGAACCAGCCTTTACTGTAATAGTATTTTTTTAGTCCAGCTAAAGTTTTTTCAGTTTTTGTTTCATTAAAAATAGCAGGTGCTTCTCCTGTTTTTTTAAGCCATGTGTTAAAGCCTTTTTTTGAATTAATTAAGGCTTCATATTGTTTTAAAGAGAGTAGTTTTTTTTGACCGGTTCTAGGGTTTTCAGGATTTCGGTACTTCTCGTTTAAAATAGAATCTATATTAGGTCTTGCTAAATTGAATATATGGAGTCGCAGCGGAATACCTAATAGTTTGCCATTAGGTTTTTGATACATAAGGTTGCTAACTGTTTCGGTTTTGTTTTTTTTATCATCGACTAAAACAGTATTCTCGGTTAATAAATGGTCATTTTTACCAACACGCTTCATAACGTTGCATGAGGTCGCGAATGAGGTAACTATTAGAAGAAACGATATGTAATAGAGGTTTTTTTTCAACAAAAATTAATTAGAAAAACGACGTAATTCAAATGTACAGTTTTAATGTGCTATTGCATAACAAAAAATAGACCAAAAAAGTATTACTTTGTAAATTATATGCACGTCACAAAAGTAAATACATTTTGAGTATAACAAAGAATGAGATTAAGTTAATTAAATCCTTAGGTCAAAAAAAGGTTAGACATCAAGAACAGCTTTTTTTAGTTGAAGGTATAAAAGGTATTCGAGAATTTTTAGATTCTGAATTTGAACTCTATCAATTATTCACTACTGATGCTATTTTTGATGCTGAAACAACTTTGATTTCAGCAAAAGATTTACAGAGAATTAGTGCTTTGAAATCGCCAAATACTGCAGTGGCTATTTTTAGAATACCAAAATCTAAGTCTCAAAAAGAATCGTCTTTAATATTAGCACTTGACGATGTTAGAGATCCTGGGAATTTAGGAACTATTATACGTTTATGTGATTGGTTTGGAATAGAACACCTTGTTTGTAGTCTAGAAACTGTAGATTGTTACAATCCAAAAGTAGTACAAGCTACAATGGGGTCTTTAACTCGTGTACAAATTGATTATGTAGATTTAGAAAATTATCTTAAACTATCAAAACTTAAAACATATGGAACCTTTATGGATGGTAACAGTGTTTATTCAGAAGTATTACCAAATGAAGGTATTATTATCATGGGAAATGAAGCTAATGGTATTTCTTCAGCGATTGAAAGCTTAGTCGATAAAAAAATTGGGATTCCTCGTTTTGGGAATTTAAAGGCTACTGAAAGTTTAAATGTTGCCACAGCAACCGCAATTGTTTTGAGTGCGTTTAAAGGACATTGATTTCAACTTTCAATAAAACATTAGTAAAGACCGTTATCACTCTTTAAAAAAGGCATGAATTTTGTTATCTTTAACCTGTAAAATTATCTTAGATGAAATTTAGTACTTTATTTTTATTCGTTTTTTGTTTCCCATTATTTTTATTTGCTCAAGAAGAAGAAATCAACCCACCAGATTATATAAAAACGATTACCTTTAAAAGTAGAAACACTCAGCAAGGTGAATTACCAGTTCTAAGATTAAATGAACCTTTTTCTTTAGAGTTTGACGCTTTGTTAGCTACAGAACCTGATTTTTATTATACCATTGAGCATTATAATTACGATTGGACAAAGTCTAATCTCGTGAAAATGGAGTATATGAAAGGTTTTGATGATTATAGAATTGTCGATTATTACAATTCATACAATGCTTATCAATTGTATTCTCATTATAAATTACAAATTCCTAATGCGCAAACTAGAGCATTGACTAAAACAGGAAATTATATTATTTCAATTTTTAATGATGATAGAGAGTTAGTTTTTACTAGAAAGTTCATGATTTATGAACAAAAAGTTGGTGTAGGAGTTGCTGTTAAGCGTTCAAGAGATGTTAGATTTATTGCGGAAAAACAAACTGTAGATATTGAAATAAACACCAATAGTTTAATTATTAATAATCCGTTACAAACCATCAATACTTTAATCATTCAGAATAATAATTTACATACTGCTATAAAGCATGTAAAACCTCAATATACTTTAGGTAAGGAATTGGTGTATAGATATACAAATGAAACTGCATTTTGGGCAGGAAACGAATACCGCTTTTTTGAAAATAAAGATATTAGAGCCGCAAATGTTGGTGTTCAATTTATAGATTTAAAAGATATTTATCATAATTATCTGTTTATTAATTCTGAACGCGCTAGTCGACCTTATACATATAATCCAGATATTAACGGTAATTTTTTAGTTACAGCTATTGATGTTGAAGACGTAAGTATTGAAGCAGATTACACAATGATGCATTTTGCTTTAGCTCATCCTGAGTTTACCGATGGGAGTAAAGTTTATATTTATGGTAATTTTAATAATTATGCACTAGAAGAAATGAATAGAATGGTGTTTAATCGCGATGAAAATTTTTATCAAACAGCATTTAAACTCAAACAAGGATTTTACAACTATAAATATGTAGTTGTTGATCCTAAAGGAAATTTAGAAGAAGGTCGTATTAGTGGAAATTTTTGGCAAACAGAAAATAATTATAAAGTCCTTGTCTATTATAGAAATCTTGGAGCGAGGTATGATGAATTAATCGGTTTTGGAGAAGCGTCTTCAGTTGATATCTCTAATTAAATTGGATTTGATTTAGTGTCTAAGGCTAATTTTTTGAAAGTATCATATTTCAATTTTCTTTCAATTAATTGTTCTGAAGTTTCACAATAAAAATTACATTGTTCTATTGGCTTTGCGTACAAGTGTAAACTCATAGACTTTCCTTTAAATCTATTTCTCAATCTATGAAGGCCAATTCTATCATTCATGAACGATAGCTGATGAGGCTTAATTAATTGTGATTGTTCTTCTTTTAAATAATTAGAATCGTTTAATGAATAAAAAACCTCTTCCATTTCGCCTTTTAATAAATATACCCAACAATCTTCACCATCGTGATCGTGTATTGATGTTTCTTGATCTTCATTCCAACACAATAAAAGCAACTCAAATTGAGAGTCTTTATACATGCAATTTCTAGTATATTTTTGTGAAGACCAACTTTCAAAAGTTTTAAAGTTTATTGAATCAAAATCAAAACTATTCAAAATTGAATTGTAATGTGTTTTTGAAGATTTCGACAATAATTGTATTAGATCTTGAATGTTTTCTGAAGATTTCAATAGGCTATCAATAAATTTGAAATGGATTATTGTAATATTCTGAAAAAATAGGAATAAATTTACACAAAGCCAAAATTTTAGAATCATAAACACGTATGCAAAACGACTTAAAATTGTTCATAGAACTTGCTGAGTTTTTAATTTCTGAGGAAGAAAACAATCCTGTTGCAATTCCGATAGACACCAAAACTCTTTATGAAACAATAGATCTTCAGCTTCGCGATGAGCCTACAATTGATGATGCTTTTAAAGACACATTAAAACATATTATAAAAAGCACTCCAAAAACAGCATCAAAAGCTTTTTTTAACCAGTTGTTTGGAGGTCGAATTTCTAGAGCAACTTTAGGTGATTTATTAGCAGTAATGCTTAATAATAGTATGTATACTTACAAAGTAGCTGGAGTTCAAGTTGGCATAGAAAAAGTAATCTTGAAGCAAATTTGTGAACGTATTGGTTATAGTGAAGAAAGCGATGGTACAATTGCACCTGGAGGCTCTATGTGTAATTATATGGCAATGTTAATGGCGAGAGATGTTTTTGATGCTTCTATCAGAAATGAAGGTGTTTTAGGTAAATTAATTGCTTACACTTCAGAGACATCACACTATTCAGTAACTAAAAACGCTTCATTTGTTGGTATAGGAAGGCATCAAGTAAGAGCTGTAAAAACAAATGCTAAAGGAGAATTATTAGTTGAAGATTTAGAGTTGCAAATTCAAGAGGATCTTAAAAAAGGATATCATCCTTTTTTTGTTAATGCTACAGCGGGAACTACTGTTTTAGGTGCTTTTGATGATGTCGTGAGTATTAGTAAAGTTTGTAAAAAATATAAGCTTTGGTTGCATTTAGATGGTGCCTATTGTGGTTCTGTGATTTTTAGCAAGCGTTATAAATATTTGGTAGAAGGTGTAGAATTAACAGATTCATTTAGTCTTAATGCTCATAAAATGTTAGGTACGCCTTTAGGATGCTCCATTATTGTTACCAAGGATAAAAAACACTTATATCAATCCTTTTCAAATGATGCTGATTATCTGTATCAAACAGATGATGATGCTTTTAATTTAGGGAAAACTTCGCTTCAATGTGGTAGACGTAATGACGCTTTGAAACTTTGGACACTATGGAAATCGGTTGGTAATATAGGATTAGAAAAAATTGTAGATCATCAGTTTCATTTGGCTAGTGTTGCAAGAAATTATATCAAATCAAATCCAGATTATACTCTGTACAGTTTTGACGATTCTATTTCAGTTTGTTTTAATTACAAAGGGATTTCGGCAAAAACCTTATGTACTAAGTTGTATGAGTATTCGAAATTAATGGTTGGCTACGGAACATTTAGAGAAGATACTTTTGTGAGATTGGTAACGATCAATACGCAAGTTGAAGAAAAAGATATGATGGCTTTTTTCAAAACTTTAGAAGCTTTCGTTTATTCTGAAAATTTTCAGATGTGATGAAAAAAAATAGTTTCTCATGTTAAATTTTTGCATAATTAGAAATAAACTCAGATATTATGTCAGAATTTAGCTATTTTTACAAAATTAATTGAAAATCTTTAAATGGTACAACAAGTCACAAGTGGTATAAAAATTTCTGTCGAAACAACTTTCGAAGGCACATTTTATAAAAATTATAAAGTGCATTTCGCGTTTGGATATAAGGTGACTATTGAAAATCAAAGTAAAGATTCAGTTCAATTAAATTCAAGATATTGGAAGGTGTTAGATGCCTTAAATAATGTCGAAATTATAGAAGGTGAAGGCGTTATTGGTAAAAAGCCAGTTTTAAAACCTGGAGAATCTCATACTTATAATTCTGGTTGTTTGTTAACCTCTCCTTTCGGTTCAATGCAAGGGCACTACAATATGGTAAACTTTACAAATGCCAATAAATTTAAAGTCATCATTCCTTCATTTAAATTAAGTGCTCCTTTTGCACTTAATTAGTCTGAATAATTTTTCAAGAAATTAAATCTATACGTTTGAGTATTCTGCTTAATGTGGAAAAATTGGCAATTTGAATAATGTATAAATTCATAGTCCGTTGAAATATCAAAGCCTCCAGAATCAACTTCATAAATCCCATCACAATCAATATGTCCGTAAGGTGAAATTCTTCTGAATCTAAATTCAACATGATGACCTAAATCATAAAGCTCAAACCATGCTCCAGCTCCAATGCCACTTAACCATTGGGCATGACTTTTTTTAACAGCATTGTGTTTTGGTTCGAGGGTTCCAATTGCACTTGGATTATAACCTTTAAGAGTGTCTAAAAATAAACGTCTATTTTCTTTGTTTACTGTTGAGTTAAATTTTGAAGTTTCACCAGACTCAGATACGATATAAACATGATTTTCAGTATCAGCAACAACAACATTTCCTATAGTGCTTGGTGTGAACCATTTAGATTTAATAAGCTTCGATTTGATTGACGGATTAGTGATGCTAGTAATTAATGTGTCAGTTACAAAACGTGAACAATTAGAGGCCTCCTTTTTAAAAACAGCGTAATTTATAAGGCCTTGATTTTGAAGTGAATTTATATATTGTTTCGCTTTTTGATAGTCTATGGCATTACAAACCGAAGCGTATAAATTGCCTTTGCCATGTGTGAATTTTGGATGTGTTGCTAAAAACTTTAAAATGTTATCTAAATTCAAAATTTGATCATTTTCAATTTGGGCAGTCATAGATAGAACTAATTCAAAGTCAGTTTCTTTGCCTCGAATCCTTCCGTACCCTAAAGATGTGGTGTATCTTCCAAAATCATAATATTCTAAAATACTAGTAGATTTATTAATCAATACTAAAGCAGCATGACCTGCTCTAACATGATTTTTACTTCCAATAAACAAAAACCTTAAAAAAGGAGAGTACCATTCTTCAGCATGATATACTATGGTTTCTGGATACGCTAATGTGAGAATAAATCCGTCGTTCATATAAAAATTAAAGCAAGCAACTTACAAAAAAATCCTCAGTATTTTAACTTCTATTTAATAGGTGTTAAATCTATTAGTTATCAAAAAATTGTACCTTTGCAACTTCAAAACAATAACCAATTTTTAAATCAAAATTTAAGATGGGAAAAGGATTTTTCAACGTACCAGTAGCAATAAATGAACCCGTAAAGTCTTACGCTCCAGGATCTCCTGAGCGAGAAGCGGTTTTAAAGGCATATAAAAAGATGTTTAACGAAACTATTGATGTACCAATGTATATTAATGGCAAAGACGTAAAAACAGGCAATACAAAAACAATGTCTGCGCCTCATGATCATCAACATATTGTTGGTACGTATCATTTAGCAGAAAAATCTAATGTAGAAGAAGCTATTGCTACTGCTTTAGAAGCAAGAAAAGAATGGGCAGAACTACCATGGGAACATAGAGCAGGAATTTTTCTTAAGGCAGCCGAATTAATCGCTGGTCCTTACAGAGCAAAAATAAATGCAGCAACAATGATTGCGCAATCTAAAACAGTACATCAAGCAGAAATTGATGCCTCATGTGAGTTGATAGATTTTTTACGCTTCAATGTTCAGTTCATGACAGATATCTATCATGATCAACCAGAAAGTACTAGTGATGCTTGGAACAGAATAGAATATAGACCATTAGAAGGTTTTGTATATGCTGTGACTCCATTTAATTTTACGGCAATTGCTGGAAATCTTCCTGCTTGTATGGCGATGATGGGAAATGTTGTCGTTTGGAAACCTAGTAACAGCCAAGTGTATTCGGCTAAAGTTATTATGGATGTGTTTAAAGAAGCTGGAGTGCCAGATGGCGTCATAAATGTTGTATTTGGTGATCCGTCAATGATTACAGATACAGTAATGTCAAGTCCAGATTTTTCAGGATTACATTACACAGGATCTACACCAGTATTCCAAAATTTATGGAAGCAAATTGGAAATAACATTGAAAACTATAAAACCTACCCAAAAATTGTAGGTGAAACAGGAGGGAAAGATTTTATCGTGGCACACAAGTCTGCTGTTCCTAAACAAGTTGCTACTGCAATTTCTAGAGGCGCTTTTGAATTTCAAGGGCAAAAGTGTAGTGCTGCATCTAGAGCTTATATTCCTAACAATATCTGGGATGAGGTGAAAGCATATGTTGTTGAAGATGTTAGGTCTTTTAAAATGGGTTCTCCTGAAGATTTAAGCAATTTTGTAACTGCTGTAATTAACGAAGGTTCTTTTGATAAACTTGCTAAATATATAGATCAAGCTAAAGCTGATAGCGATGCTGAAATTGTTGTTGGTGGAAACTATGATAAGAGCAAAGGTTATTTTATTGAACCTACTGTAATTGTTACTAGCAATCCTAAATATTCAACCATGTGTACAGAATTATTTGGACCTATAATTACAATATATGTATATGATGAAAATCAATTTTCTGAAACGTTAAAATTAGTAGATGAAACAAGTGAATATGCCTTAACTGGAGCTATTTTATCTACAGATAGATATGCTATTCAAGAAGCCACAAAAGCCTTACAGAATTGTGCTGGAAACTTCTATATAAATGATAAGCCAACAGGAGCTGTTGTTGGTCAACAACCTTTTGGAGGAGCTAGAGCTTCAGGAACTAACGATAAAGCAGGTAGTGTACTTAATTTATTGCGTTGGGTGTCACCACGAATGATTAAAGAAACATTTGTAACACCTACAGATTATCGTTATCCTTTTTTAGATGAATAAACTGATTTAGAGACAATAATATCAAAACCCAAAGCTAATTGCTTTGGGTTTTTTGGTCTCAGGAATTTTGTATATTTATAAAAACTAATCATTTTTAATATGAAAAAGAGCTACTTGTTTCTTGTATTGCTATTATCAATTTCAATAGTTGCTCAAGACAAAAAAAATCCGCTTTTAAAATTTGATACATCAAGAATGGAAACAACTGTTTTAGTTCATAAATCTCCAGTTGTAGATATTCAAAATTATAATGAAAAACCTATAAATACATTTGGGTTTTATCAAGCATATAAAGCTATTGCTCAAGGTGATTTAGAGAATCGATTATTACCATTACAGCGTTTAAAAGAATTAAGTAAACAAAGCTATGTCACAAATGTAATTCCATTAGCAATTTTACAATCGGAATATGAGGTTATTAAAGATGAAGCGATACAGAATCATTCTGTTTCAAAAGATGACGATGGTTATTTGATTAATAATGGCACTTCTATTTTTGAAAAAAAACAATTAACAGTCGCTTCAGCTTTAAGAACGAAATACAAAGGTTTACGAACAACATATAATTTAGCATCTTCAAATGTTTTTAACACGTCAAATACTTCAGTTGTATCTGTAGAAATTGATTTTAATGATGGAAATGATTTTAGAACTGTTAATTTAAATGAAAATATAACAATTACTTATTCAGAAGAAGGAAGGAAGTTGCTTCAATTTAAAATTACGTTGAGTTCAGGTGATGTGGTTTTAAGAACTTCTACGATTTATATTTCATATTCTAATTCAGATTTATATGCAAGATCAAGTCAGGAGATAATCAGGTTTACTTCAAGTATTACACCAGATTTATCTGTTTACGGAGAAACGACATCGTACCCTGGGACAGGTGAATATGAACTGTTTTTAAGTGCAGATAATGTTTTAGATAAGCCAATTTTTTTAGTAGATGGTTTTGATCCAGATAATGGGCGTTCTATTTTAGGTATCTATGATTTATTAAATTTTAACGACGGAAACACAACGTCTAATCTAGGTGATTTGGTTAGAGCTGAAGGATTTGATATTGTTATTTTAAACTTTCCTACATACGTAAGAGCACAGGATAATGCTGTTATTGATGGAGGCGCAGATTTTATAGAACGAAACGCCATGTTATTAGTCGATTTAATCAATACAATTAATACTGATAAAGTTGGTAATGAACAAAATGTTGTAATCGGACCAAGTATGGGCGGACTTATTTCACGTTACGCTCTTAATTATATGGAAAACCAAAACATGAACCACGATACTAGACTTTGGATTTCTTTTGATGCGCCTCATCATGGTGCAAACGTGCCTATTGGTTTTCAGCATCAGTTTAATTTCTTGGCTTTTGGCTTGGATGATTTTTGGGTTCTTGGCGATCAAAATGTAGAAGAGTTACAGCCAATTATAGATGGAATGTTAAAATCACCAGCTGCAAGACAAATGCTAACCGATCAATTTGAGTCACATATTACAAATAATGATGGTGTAACCTTTAATAATGCATTAGCATTGCCACAACCTTATTATTTTAAGTCGATACTTGATGGGAGATTTAATAATCTAACACCTTCGGGTTTTCCTGAACTTACTAGAAATGTATCTATAATAAATGGTAGTGGGAGTAATAATCGTTATCAAGACAATGCTAGTCCTGCGAATAACTTATTGCCAGGAAGTCAAATTTTAGATGCAGACATAGATGTAATGTCTGGTGCAGATTTGAAAGTAAAAACGTATTTTACACCAAATGCTGGAACACAAATACAAATGAGTAAGGTGCATTTAGATTTTGCGTGGTGGTTTATTTTAGCTAATGATCGAGAAAATAATGCGAATGCAGCGTCACATAGCTATTCTAATGGAGTAGATGCTGCTTCTGGAGGTCTTTTCGATATACAAGGATTAACAATAGGCTTAGATACCGACGGACTTGTTGGTGAGTTTTTAGGTTCATTAAGTACTGGTTATTTTAATTTTATTCCAAGTGTTAGTGCTATGGCTTTAGAAACTCTGAATAACCAACATAACTGGTTTGAATCACTTTCTGGAGTTACAACTAATGAAACACCTTTTGTAAATTGGTATATGCCTGATGAGAATGAACCACATGTGACGTTAACAAATGCAAATGTCGCTTTTGCTTTATCTGAAATAATACAAGAAACCTTAACGGTAAATGAAGATAACAGTAGTAAATTACGGTTAGAACAAAATCCAATTATTGATAAATTGGTTGTTTTAAGTTCTAATTTTTATGAAAAGGCAGAGATTTCAGTAGTTGATTTAACAGGGAAGAAAGTTTATAATGAACTACATAGTTTGTCAGAAAGAACAGTTTTACCTGTTAATTTATCTTCAGGATTATATGTCTTAAAAATAGAAACTAATAATAAACTTATTTTTCAATCTAAATTAATTGCGAAATAACTGTGAGTTAGCCTCTAAATTTTAAAGGTAAATGTACCACTTTTTTAGTGTCGAAGAAATCTTCATTATAATAGTCGCTTAAATTATAAATTGTAGCAGTTCTATAAGTTTCTAATTCTTCAGTTAGGTCACCTCCTTTTAAATATAGTATTCCGTTTTTAAGGTCATGTTTTTGTTCTTTGGCAATTTTTCCTTTGACCCAATGAACAAATGTTGGCATTATAGCAACAGCTCTACTAACTATAAAATCAAATTGGTCGTCAATGTTTTCAACACGATCATGAGATGTCTTTACGTTAGTTAAGCCTAATCCTTCGACAACTTCATTAACTACTTTTAGTTTTTTAGCAATACTATCTACCAAGTGAAATTGAGTTTCAGGATATAAAATAGCTAAAGGGATTCCAGGGAAGCCTCCACCAGTTCCAACATCTAATACTTGTGCACCAGGTAAAAAAGAGGTCACTTTTGCTATGCCTAAAGAATGAAGTACATGACGTAGGTACAACTCATCAATATCTTTTCGTGATACGACGTTTATCTTTAAATTCCAGTCTTTATACAATGTTTCTAAGAGTTCAAACTGATGTAGTTGTGAATCGGTTAAATCAGGAAAATATTTTTTTATGAGTTGCATTGTTTGTAATTTTCAACAAAAGTATGCATTTTTATGTGGATATTTTTACCATTTTATTAGCATTATAGGAGCTTTAATTAATTATATTTGCAACTTTATACCAAGGCTAATCAATTTTACGTTAGTACTTAAATATTAAAACTATGACAAAGCAAACTTTAACTTTCTCAAGAACTGATTCAGCAAAGTTTTTTAGAACTTTAAACAAGCGTGTAAATGCTTACTTTAAAGACAATAATATTAAAAAAACAGGAAACTGGAAACTATACATAAAGGCTGTAGTAATGTTCACATTATTACTTGGGCCACTGGTCTTATTATTAACTGTTGATGTTCCAACTTGGCTACAAATTATATGTATGATGGTTATTGGTATTGGAATGGCTGGAGTAGGAATGAATGTTATGCATGACGCTAACCATGGTTCTTTTTCTAGTAAGAAATGGGTAAATAAATTAATGGGAAGCAGCATACATATTTTAGCTGGTAACGATTATAACTGGAAAGTACAACATAACGTATTGCACCATACTTACACAAACATTCAAGGACATGATGAAGACATTGATGCTGGAAGAATAATTCGTTTTTCTAAGCATTCAAAATGGTTGAAAATTCATAAATTCCAAAAATATTATGCCTTTTTCTTATATGGTTTACTAACTGTTAATTGGGCTATTACAACAGATTTTAAACAAACGTATATTTATCTGAAAAGAAAATTATCTTATGGAGAATTTCCGAATCCTGCTACACAATGGACGAAGTTGATTATTGGTAAGATTTTATATTACTCTATTTGGGTAGTGTTGCCAATAGCTCTAGGCTATGCTTGGTGGCAAGTTTTAATCGGGTTTTTGATTATGCACTATACAGCAGGAATCATTCTAAGTGTTATTTTTCAATTAGCTCATGTTATGCCAAATACAGAAATGCCTTTGCCTGATGAAAATGGAAATATGAAAAATACTTGGGCAATTCACCAATTATTTACAACGTCTAATTTTTCTCCTAAAAGTTGGATTGTTGAATTCTATACTGGAGGTTTAAATAGACAAGTTGAACATCATTTATTCTCGAATATAAGTCATGTTCATTATAAAAATATTGCAAAAATAGTAAGAGATACTGCGCATGAATTTAGTTTGCCTTATAACGAGTATAATTCTATTTGGACAGCTATTTCTGAGCATTATCAACAACTAAAAGAATTAGGCAGAAAGCCAAGCATAGCTTAATGCAATTTTCAGTTTAAAAACAACCAACTATAATGAGCCTACTTTCAGATAGAGTTTTAAATATGTCTACGTCAGCAACTTTAGCTATGGCTGCTAAAGCTAGAGAGCTGAAGGCAGAAGGAAAAGACATCATTGGTTTGAGTCTGGGAGAACCAGATTTTAATACTCCAGATTTTATTAAAGAAGCTGCTAAGCAAGCTATTGATGATAATTATAATACTTACACTCCTGTTGATGGCTATGTAGAATTAAAACAAGCCATCATTACAAAATTTAAAAGAGATAATAATCTCGATTATACGTTGCCACAAATAGTTGTTTCAACAGGTGCAAAACAAGCCTTAGCTAATATTGCAGCAGTACTTTTAAATAAAGGAGATGAAGTGATTTTACCTTGTCCGTATTGGGTAAGTTACAGCGATATTGTTAAGTTAAATGAAGGTGTTCCTGTAGAGGTTGCAACGTCTATTGAAAACGATTTTAAACTTACGCCTGAGCAATTAGAAGCTGCTATTACTCCAAAAACTAAAATGATTTGGTATAGCTCACCTTGTAATCCAAGTGGTTCTGTCTATAGCAAAAAAGAACTTAGAGCTTTGGCAGATGTGCTACAAAAGTATCCTAATATTATAGTGGTTTCTGATGAAATATATGAGCATATTAACTTTGTTGGCGATCATGCTAGTATGGCTCAATTTGACGATATGTACGGTAGAACAGTTACTGTAAATGGTGTGTCTAAAGCATTTGCAATGACAGGATGGAGAATTGGTTACATAGGAGCTCCAACTGAAATTGCTCGTGCTTGTAATAAAATGCAAGGACAAATAACGAGCGGAGCAAATTGCATAGCGCAACGTGCTGTTATTACAGCGTTGAATGAGTCGCCTTCTCGTGTGCAATATATGATTGATGAATTTAAAGTAAGGCGTGAGCTTATTTTAAGCTTGTTAAACGATATTAAAGGTTTTAAGACAAATGAACCAGAAGGTGCTTTCTATGTGTTTCCTGATGTGTCTTATTACTTTGGAAAAACAATTCAAGGTGTAACAATAAATAACGCAACAGAATTTTCATTATTTTTATTAGAACATGCGAATGTTGCAACTGTTACTGGTGAAGCTTTTGGAAATCCTAATTGTATCCGAATTTCTTACGCAGCTTCTCAAGAACAGATTATTGAAGCAATCAAACGAATTAAGGACTCAGTGTCTTAATGAGGTAAATCATTATAAATAAAAAAGCCGGTTTAGTTCTCTAAACTGGCTTTTTTTATAATAGGTAAATCCAATAGATAATTCCTAAAAGGATAAGTGTTGTTATAACTAACTTTTTAATTAAAAGCCTTCGGTTTTCCCTTTTAACTTTTAACCGAATACGTCTTAATTTATGAGGTTCAATACTTGGTAAAACATAAGGTTTATAAGTTTTACTTTTACTTGAACCACCATTCATTTTTGTAAATGGTTTGCGTTTGCCGTTTTTTAATAATTTTCTATTATTATTTATTGTAGCATTCATCTGTCCAATTCCCATGATATCTTTTTTTTTATTCTGAAATATTTCAGAGATGAATAGGGTTTAGTTAGAGCATATAATGCATTTATACATAGTAAATTACTAATAGAAAAGCATTAATTCAGAATGTAAAAGGTGGTTTTGAGTAAGTGCTCAATCGTACCAGTTAAAAAGTCAATTGTAAAGCAGGTCTATAAAATTGCTGTAAGAACAATTAGAAAAACAGATACTTTTAAAAGAGTTTCAATACCTGAAGTAAATTGATATTGTCTGCTTTTTACGCGTTGCTTGATTCCAAAGATTAAAGTTGAATTGCGGTTGTTTAAATTGCATTTAGCAACTTTTTTGTAGTTTGAATTTAATAAGCCTACAGGTAATTCAATTTTTGATTTTAGGTTACGTATGGGTAACGGTTTTAGGTCTTGTGTGATTGTTAATTCCATGATGATTGATTGTTAATGGTTATACAAATAAGACGTGCAATTTATATAAATGTTACATTAGGGTATCTTATAAATCATTAAAAACCAAGTGTTAAATTCTCGATTAGCCTATGAATATTGATGAATTTTGAAATTCTTAAAATGAAAAAAAATAAAATTTATCTGTTTCTCCAGAAAAATGGTGTCAATAATATTAAAACAGTGAAGAGTTCTAGGCGACCAATAAGCATTAAAAAAGCCGACCACCATTTTCCAAGTGCTGGTAATGCAGCATAATTATTTACTGGTCCAAAATTACCAAGGGCTGGACCAACGTTTCCTAAACTCGATGCTGAAAGTCCGATGGCAGATTCAAAATCAATGTGAAGCATAGAAAAAACTAAAGCACCAACAATAAAGGATAGCATATAAAGGATGAAGAATCCTAAGATATTAAAAACAATATCTCCTGTAACACTTTTTTTGTTGTAGCGAACAGGCAATACTGCATTTGGATGTAAAGCACGTTTAAATTCTAGGAAACCATTCTTTATCATAATCATATGACGAACAACTTTTACCCCTCCAGAGGTGCTACCAGCCGAACCGCCTAAAAACATTAAGCCAAAAAAGAAAACGACTAAAAATGGTGTCCATAATGTGAAATCGGCAGTGACAAAACCAGTAGTCGTTATTACAGAAATGACTTGAAATAGCGCATGTCTAAACGACGCTTCTGCTTTTCCTAAGACCATAGGATGATCTATAGAAGATATAGAAAAATCTGCCCTAAAATAAATAATCAATGCAGCAATAACTGTAAATAATATTGTAAATTTTAAATACAATTTAAACTCTTCATCTCGTATAGCTTTTTGCACTTTTCCTTTAAAAGCAAAGTAGCTAAGAACAAAATTTGTTCCTGCTAAGAACATAAACACGATAATAATGTATTGTATTATAGGTTGTCCATTCCAATAGGCAACACTCGCGTTTTTAGTTGAAAACCCTCCAGTAGATAAGGTGCACAATGAATGATTTATGGCATCAAAAAAAGTCATGCCTGCAACTTGTAATAAAATAGTTTCAGCTGCTGTATAACCAAAGTAAATTAACCAAAGACGTTTAGCTGTATCTGTAATTCTTGGATGAAGTTTATCTGCATTTGGACCAGGAGCTTCAGCAGCAAAAAGTTGCATGCCACCAATACCTAATAAAGGTAAAATGGCGATTGCTAGAACGATAATTCCCATGCCACCAATCCAATGTGTCAGACTTCTCCAAAATAGAACACCTTCAGGAACCGCTTCAATATCATTTAATATAGAGGCTCCTGTGGTTGTGTAACCAGACATGGTTTCGAAAAAAGCATCTGTAAAGCTTGGAATCGATTCCGTTAAAATATAAGGAAGTGTGCCTGTTAAGGCCATTACAATCCAACCAAAAGAGACAACAAGGTAGCCGTCACGTTTGTTTAGTTCTTTTTTATGGTTTTTTGTAGTCACCATCAAAATACCACCAGCAATAACTACTAATAGGCCAGATAATAAAATTTGCGTTGTTACGCCATCTTTATATATAAAACTTATTAAAGCAGCCAAGAGCATGAAAGCACCATTAAATAACAATAACAATCCGAAAAAATGGAATATAATTTTGAAATTAAGTTTCATTGGTGTGTTTCTATAGTCTTATATATCGTTTAGAAGAAAAAGGATTCAACTTTTGTGATTGATCTTGGTAAGCAACAAACGACCACTTTGTCTCCTTCTTGTATTTGAAAACTACCCAATGGTATAACGCCTGTTTCATTTCTGATAATTCCTCCAATTATAGCAGATCGAGGGAAATCTAAGTCTTTGATTGGTTTTTTTGTGATTTTTGATTTAGGAGATTTGACTTCAAACTCTAACAATTCAGCATTCATGTTGCTTAATTTTGTCATTGCTAAAACCTCTCCTTTTCTAATATATCTAAAGATATTATTTGCTGCTAAAAGCTTTTTATTAATAAGTGTATCGATACCAATAGATTGTGATAATTGGTAATAATCCATATTTTCTACCAAGGCAATGGTTTTTCTCACGCCTTTTGACTTGGCAACTAGGCATGACATAATATTAGTTTCAGAATTTCCTGTTACAGAGATAAAAGCGTCCATGTCGCCAATGTTTTCTTCTTCTAAAAGCTCCACATTTCTGCCATCGCCATTAATGACTAAGGCATTTGGTAAATCATCAGCAAGTTCAAAAGCAATATCCTTATCCTTCTCTATAATTTTTACATTGAATTTACTTTCACATAAATCTTTAGTGGTTTTAAATCCAATTTTACTTCCACCAAGAATCATAACATTTTTAACTTCAGCTTTTACACGACCAGAAAGTTCAAAAAGCTCATCATCACCACCTTTAGAAGTCATAAATACAACTTTATCTCCTTCTTTGAATTGTGTGTCTCCTCTGGGTATAATTGTGTATTGTGTTCCGAAACGTTGTATAGCAATAGGAATAAAATGCAGCTCTGGAAACACTTGTGCTGCTTCTTTAACTGTTTTTCCAACAAAAGAAGCGGTTCTTGATAATCGTAAACTAAGCATTGTCAAGGCGCCTTCTTCAAATTCGTAAGTGTCATTAAAACCGTATTGATTCAAAAGTAATTCTATTTCTGAAGCAGCAAGAGCTTCAGGTGAAATGAGTTCATCAATGCCAAACTTGGTAAATCCTACTTCGTCTTTGTTGTCAATAAATTCAGCATTAGATATTCTGGCAATCGTTCGTTTTGCTCCTAATTGTTTAGCAAGTACACAAGCTGTAATATTAGTAGTTTCAGAAGAGGTTACTGCTATAAAAAGCCCTGAAGTATTTATTCTTGCTTCTTTTAAAATGGCAATAGAAGTTACATCACCTTTTATAACTCGTATGTCTAAGTGGTCACTAGCATAGGTTAAATTTTCCTTGTCAATGTCAATAAGTGTAATCTCTTGAGACTCATAAGACAATAGTTTAGCCAAATGAAATCCGACTTCTCCTGCTCCAGCAATTATTATTTTCATTAAATAAAATGTATTGAAAAAACGTACAAATATAGTATAATATTATCTCAATTAGATGAAATGAGGCTTGATAATAATTCGCCAGTCAAATTCTTAAATACTAAGAGATAGTTATTTATATTTGCAAAAAAAAATAGGTGTCAAAAATAAAGCCATATAAAGATAGTAATCTGAATAAAAAGCAGCAGGTTACTCAAATGTTTGATAACATATCTAAAGAGTATGATGGATTAAATCGTGTGATTTCATTTGGTATAGATATTAAATGGCGTAATAAAGTCGTTGATATTATTACAAAAACAAAGCCTGTAAATATATTAGACATTGCAACAGGAACTGGTGATTTAGCAATTAGTTTAGCTAAGACAAATGCCGAAAAAATTGTTGGTTTAGATATTAGTGATGGTATGTTAGAGGTTGGTCGAAAAAAAATTAAGACAAAGAATCTAGATGACAAAATTTGTATGGTTATTGGTGATTCTGAAAATTTACCTTTTGATGATAATTCATTTGATGCAGTTACAGTAGCTTTTGGAGTTCGAAATTTTGAAACTTTAGAAAAAGGCTTAGCAGAAATTTACCGGGTTTTAAAGCCAGAAGGTATTTTTGTTATTTTAGAAACTTCACTGCCTACAAAAACACCATTTAAACAAGGCTATAACTTTTATACTAAATATATTTTGCCTACTATTGGAAAAGTGTTTTCCAAAGATCAATCTGCTTACTCGTATTTATGTGAATCTGCTTCGGTTTTTCCATTTGGTGAAGAATTAAACAATATTTTACGTAAAATTGGGTTTAATAACGTTGTAGATCAACCACAGACCTTTGGTGTTGCAACTATTTACAGTGCAACTAAAGCATAATGTAAATTTATGAAGAGAGTATTTATAGTCTTAGCTTTATTAATTGTAACGCAAACAGCGACTGCACAATTATTTAGTAGAGAGAAAATTAAAAATAACGAAAACTTTGATAAAGCCCGATTATCATGGGGTTTTTTCTTAGGATTTAATAGTTATGATTACCAATTTAATTATGAGGAAGATTTAAAAGATATTCTTGTAGAAACTAGTGTAGGTTTTAATGTAGGTTTGATTTCTAACTTGCGTATAAATGAATATTTAGATCTGAGATTTGAACCTGGACTTTTTATATCACAAAGAAATATTATGTATGATCCAAGTTATTTTAATGGTGTAGAATTTAATGATTCTGATTTGCTACGAGAGGTTAAATCTACGTATGTACATTTTCCTTTACTGTTAAAAATATCTACTAGACGACTTAATAATTTTAAGCCTTTTATTCTTGCAGGTATTTCTACTTCAATAAATTTATCCAGTAATGAAGAAAACCCTAACGACAATAGTTCTGGTCAATTTAGAACTTCTAAAAATGTAATGTTTTACGAGTTAGGTTTTGGTATTGATTTTTATAATCAGTGGTTTAAGTTTTCACCATCAATTAGAGGTGTTTTTGCTATGACAGATGAAATGGTAAAAGATGTCGATCCTAATAGTCCATGGACGAGCAATGTAGCTTCTATGAAAACACGCGGTATCTTCATAAATTTCACATTTCAATAAATTTTTAATTACAATATTTTACATATTCAAGGCTTGACAATTATTGTGTTTGGTTTAAACTCTTTTATTTAGAACCAATAAAAATAATAAACTTCGTCAATATGCTGTAATTTTTCTCATTTAATTCGTATTTTTGCACGGATTTTTAGACAACTAATTTCAATAAAAAGCGTATGTCAAAAGACATTAAGATTAAAAAAGGTCTAGATATAAAACTTATAGGCGAAGCTGAGAAATCAGTAGAACAGGCCATTATAAGTAATTTCTGCACTATCAGACCTGAAGATTTTCACAGCGTTATTCCAAAACTTGTTGCAAAAGAAGGAACTACCTTAAAAGCAGGAGATGTTATCTTTTATGATAAATCTAATGAAGAGGTAAAATTCGTTTCACCTGTTTCTGGAACTGTGATTGAAGTATTAAGAGGTCCTAAGCGACGTATTGATGCTGTTAAGATACAAGCAGACAAAGAACAGTCTTTCAAAGATTTTGGGAAGTTCAATATGAACTCAGATGCTAAAACAACTAAAGCTCATTTATTAGCTTCAGGATGTTGGTCATTTATCAAACAAAGGCCTTACGATGTTATTGCAGATCCTGAAAAATCACCAAAAGCGATTTTTATATCAGGTTATGCTACAGCACCTTTAGCAGCTAATTTAGACTTTGTTTTAAAAGGTAAAGAAGCCGAATTACAAGCTGCGGTTTCTGCTTTAGCAAAATTAACTGAAGGTCAGGTTCATATAGGTGTTGGGTCAAATAATTCGCCATTAGCGAATATGTCTGACGCAACAATCCATAATGTGTCTGGTCCGCATCCAGCAGGAAATGTTGGAACTCAAATCAATAAAATTGATCCAGTAAATAAAGGTGAAGTTGTTTGGACAATTAATGCTCAAGACTTAGTTATTATTGGAGAATTGTTACTAACAGGAAAGTTTAACGCGGAACGCATTGTTGCTTTAGCTGGTTCTTCTGTTAAGAAACCAAGATATTTTAAAACTAAAATAGGAAGTGAAGTTGCTACTATGGTCTACGATAATGGGGTAGATAAAGATGGTAATGATCGAATTATTTCTGGCAATGTTTTATCTGGAAAACAATTAAAACCTGATGGAAGTTTAGGATATTATGATAACGTAATTTCTGTAATTCCTGAAGGTGATGATTATGAATTTTTTGGTTGGAATAAACCAATTTTCAATAAAATTTCAACATCTAGAGCTTTAACTTTTTCTTGGTTAACTCCTAAGAAGAAATTTGATTTAAACACCAATACTAACGGAGAGCATCGTGCTTTTGTTGTAACAGGAGCTTATGAAGAAGTATTTCCATTAGATATGTATCCAATGCAGATATTGAAAGCTTGTATGTATCAAGATTTAGATGAAATGGAGGCTTTAGGAATGTACGAAGTTGCACCTGAAGATTTTGCATTGACAGAATTTATATGTGTGTCTAAACAACCACACCAAGATATTATTAGAAAAGGTTTAGACTTAATGCTTAAAGAGATAGGATAATGGGTTTAAAAAGTAATTTACATAATTTTAGACAAAAGAATAAAGATAAAAAATGGTTGCCAGCATTTTCGGCAATACATACATTTTTGTTCTTACCTAATGAGACGACTCATAATGGGACTCACATTAAAGCAGCCGACGATTTAAAACGTACCATGAACACCGTAATTATGGCGATGGTACCTTGTTTAATCTTCGGAATGTTTAACGCTGGATATCAACATCATCTAGCTTTTGGAGATATTCAAGCAGCAACAGGAGGTTTCTTTAGTTCTGGATTTTGGACGATGGATAATTTTATAGTTGGTTTCTGGAAAGTAATTCCATTAGTAATTGTATCATATGGTGTTGGTTTGGCTATTGAAATTCTATTTGCTATTAAAAATAGTCACGAAGTAGAAGAAGGTTACTTAGTAACAGGGATGTTAGTACCTTTAATTGTACCTATTGATACACCATTATGGATGTTAGCTGTTGCAGTTGCATTTGGTGTCGTTATTGGTAAAGAAGTCTTTGGAGGTACAGGAATGAATATTCTAAACCCTGCATTAACAATTAGAGCCTTTTTATTCTTTGCCTATCCAACTTGGATGTCTGGTGATAAAGTTTGGGTTCACGGAGCAGTTGAACGCGATCAAATGATTGCTGCAGGAGAAAACCTTGATGCTGTTTCTGGTGAAACTATTCTAGGAACTTTAGCACAAGGAAAAACTGTTGGTTATGAGGTTATGGATATGTTCTATGGAATTATCCCTGGCTCTGTAGGAGAAACATCAACATTATTAATTCTATTAGCTGGTTTGTTCTTAATCTTTACTAAGATTGGAAGTTGGAGAATCATGTTGTCTTCAGCTATTGGAGCTTTAGTGATGGGATTAATATTTAATGGAGTCGTTAGTTCAGGATGGATTACCGAATCAAGCAAATTTTACGGATTAATGAGTACAGAGTTTTGGCATCACCTTCTAATTGGTGGATTTGCCTTTGGTACTGTGTTCATGGCAACAGATCCAGTAACAGCTTCACAAACGAATAAAGGGAAATGGATTTACGGATTCTTAATTGGGTTTATTTCAATTATGATTCGTGTATTTAATCCTGCTTATCCAGAGGGTGTAATGCTAGCTATTCTATTAATGAATGTTTTTGCACCAACTATTGATCACTATGTTGTTCAAGGAAATGTAAAGAAAAGAATGAAACGTCTAAAAGTTAAAACAGCTTAACGATGGAAAAGAGAACAGATAAAAATTCGTACACCATAATATTTGCCATTGTAATGGTATTAATAGTGGGTTCATTGTTGGCATATTTAGCATCGTCTTTAAAACCAACAATCGCAGAAAACCAACGCTTAGAGAAACAACAAAATATTCTCTATGCTATGGGTGTAAATAATAATGATGAGAGTAGTGCAGTTTTTGTATCTACAAAAGAAGCTCCTAAATTGTTTTTAGAGAATGTTTCTGAACAAATGGTACTCGAAGTTAAAGATGGTAAGATGATTAGTCAAATGACCAGACAAGAGTACATGGACGCAAATAACGGACAAGAGCCTTATTTGATTGATATCAAAAAGCAAAAATCAAATGCTAAAGATGGTCAATCTAGAAAATTACCTTTATTTATTGGTAAAAATAAAAAGGGGAAAACAGTTTATGTAGCTCCAATTTATGGTAAAGGTCTTTGGGATGCAATTTGGGGTTATGTAGCAATAGATGAAAACATGGTTGTGCAAGGTGCATATTTTGATCATAAAGGAGAAACACCTGGTCTAGGAGCTAATATTAAGCAACGTTATTTTATGGATGACTTTTATGGCGAGCATTTGCTTTCTGAATCTGGTGCATTTAAAGGTATTACTGTAGCAAAAGGAAATGCAGATCCTGTAAATAAAGACAAAACTGATAATGAAGTAGATGCCATAGCAGGTGCTACAATTACTGGTGATGGAGTTTCGGCAATGATTAAAAGTGACTTGAAACTTTACAAGCCTTATTTTGATAACTTAAAAAAACAAGCTAACTAATATGGGACTACTTTCAAAAAAAGACGCAGCTTTAATAAAAGACCCTTTAGCAGATAATAACCCAATTACAATTCAAGTACTTGGTATCTGTTCTGCTTTGGCAATTACTGCTGAGTTAGAAGCATCAATCGTAATGTCAATATCTGTACTGTTCGTATTAGGTGTTGGTAACGTAGTGATCTCTTTAATGCGAAATATTATACCTTCAAAAATTAGAATTATTGTACAACTTATTGTTGTTGCAACTTTGGTAATTATTGTGGATTTAGTATTAAAAGCTTTTGCTTATGAATTAAGTAAAACACTATCTGTATTTGTCGGTTTGATTATTACTAACTGTATCATTATGGGACGTTTTGAAGCCTTTGCTTTAGGTAATGGTCCTTGGAGATCTTTCTTAGATGGTATTGGTAATGCATTAGGATATGCAGTAATATTGATTATGGTAGGATTCTTTAGAGAACTATTAGGATCAGGTACATTATTAGGAATCCCTGTATTAGGTGATCCAATTGAAAAGACAGGATTATATGCTTTTGGTTATGAGAATAACGGATTTATGTTATTATCACCAATGGCATTAATCGTAGTTGGAATCATCATTTGGGTGCAACGTACAAGAAATAAAGCATTAGTAGAAGATTAATAAATTAGTAAACAGTCGACAGTCATAGTAAGCAGTTACTGAACACTGAACACTGAATACTGAATACTAAAAAAACATGGAACACGTAGAATTATTTTTTAAATCGATATTTATAGACAACATGGTATTTGCGACATTCTTAGGAATGTGTTCTTACTTAGCTGTATCTAAAAAAGTATCTACTGCAGTTGGTCTTGGAGCTGCTGTAATTTTCGTACTAGCTATAACAGTGCCTTTAAACTGGTTATTGGATCAATATGTATTACAACCTGGAGCGCTATCTTGGTTAGGAGCCGAATATGCAGATTATGATTTAAGTTTCTTATCATTTATCATGTTCATTGCAACTATTGCAACAATGGTACAATTGGTAGAAATAGTAGTTGAGAAATTTTCCCCTTCTTTATATAACTCGTTGGGTATTTTCTTACCACTTATTGCTGTAAACTGTGCAATCTTAGGTGGTTCACTTTTTATGCAATCTAGAGAAATTGCAACTTTAGGATTAGCAACGACTTACGGTGTTGGTTCAGGAATTGGATGGTTTTTAGCAATTTTAGCGATTGCTGCTATTCGTGAAAAGATTAGATATTCTAATGTTCCACCTGCTTTAAGAGGATTAGGTATTACATTCATCATTACAGGACTTATGGCTATTGGTTTTATGAGCTTTGGTGGAATGTTAACTGGTGGTGACGAAGAAGCAACCAACGAAGAAACAACAGTTGAAGTACAAGTACTACCAACTAAAGATAATACAGAATTAGCTAACAACACTAAAATAGAAGAGTAGTATGATAATTTTAGCAGCAGGAACATTAGGAACCGTCTTAGCAACTGTAGCAGCGTTTTTACTAGTAACATTAGTGCTAGTATCGTTGTTATTATTTGTAAAACAAAAATTATCACCATCTGGTCCAGTAAAAATCTTGATTAATGGTGAACGTGAAATTGAAGTAGCCTCAGGAAATACATTATTATCAACACTAGGAGGTGAAAAAATATTTTTACCATCAGCTTGTGGTGGTGGTGGAACATGTATTCAATGTGAATGTCACGTCCTTTCTGGAGGAGGTGAAGCATTGCCTACAGAGATCCCTCATTTTAGTAGAAAAGAACTAGCACATGGTGCACGTTTATCTTGCCAAGTAAAAGTAAAGCAGGATATGGAAATTACTATCCCTGAAGAAGTCTTCGGAATTAAAAAATGGGAAGCTACTGTAGTTTCAAATTATAATGTAGCTACATTTATTAAGGAATTTGTTGTTGAAATTCCTGAAGATATGAATTATAAAGCTGGAGGATATATTCAAATTGAAATTCCTAAATGTGAAGTTAAGTATTCAGATATGGATGTTTCAGCTCATCCAGAAGATCATCCAGGAGAACCTGATAAGTTTAAAGCAGATTGGGAGAAATTTGGTTTATGGCCCTTAGTGATGAAGAATGATGAACTTGTTGAAAGAGCTTATTCTATGGCTTCTTATCCTGCTGAAGGAAGAAGAATTATGCTTAATGTTCGTGTAGCAACACCTCCTTTTGATCGTGCCAAAGGCGGATGGATGGATGTAAATCCTGGTATTGCTTCATCTTATATTTTCAATCAAAAAATTGGAGATAAAGTTACAATTTCAGGTCCTTACGGAGAATTCTTTATTAATGATTCTGATTCAGAAATGTTATATGTTGGTGGTGGTGCAGGAATGGCTCCAATGCGTTCTCATTTATACGAGTTGTTTAGAACTATCAAAACTGGACGTAAAGTGACTTATTGGTATGGAGGACGTTCTAAAGCAGAATTATTCTACATACATTATTTTAGAGCTTTAGAAAAAGATTTTCCAAACTTTAAATTTTACTTAGCATTATCTGAACCTATGGAACAAGATAATTGGAAAGTTAAAACAGATATTCACGATGAAGCTGGTGACGGTTTTGTAGGATTTATTCACCAAGTGGTAATAGATCAATATTTATCAAAACATGAAGCTCCTGAAGATATTGAATTGTATTTCTGTGGACCTCCACTAATGAACCAAGCGGTTCAAAAAATGGGTGAAGATTTTGGTATTCCAGATGAACACATCAGATTCGATGATTTTGGAGGCTAATCTTCAAGTAGTATAAAACTTAAAACCCAACATTAAAATGTTGGGTTTTTTAGTTGAATGTAATTTTGTATATAACATTAGTTGCAAAAGAGCTTGGCTGTTTGGGTAGCTCTGTTTTTTGTGTTTCAAGCTCTCTAGCTTTTAAACGATTTAAATACCTTATTTGATAATAGGCATAAAATCCAGCAAGGCATAATGCTAAAATAATATTGAGTCTTATAATGGTTTTTCGGTTGATTTTGTGAGCAACAAAAAGCGAAATTATTAGTCCAATAACAGATGCTATTACACCATAACCAAACACAATTGCTCCACCAGCTAGTCCTTGGTCTTTTCCTGCCTCTACGATTTTTGCAAATGTGATGCCAACGAAAAACGAAGTTGCTAGAGCTAGTAGATATAATAAAAAACTATATAGTTTTAATAGTCTATTAGCCATAATTAAAAACTTGTTTTGTTAGTTGTTCTGTTTCAACTTTTTTAAGATTAAAACCTAACATTATCTGTTCTTGAAAATGTTAGTTATAATAATGTATTTAAAGATACTAAAATTTGGTTTTATCACTTTAAATAGTTTTAAAAGAGTGAATTATGGTCTTATCTAGCATATATCCTGTAGCTAAAAGTAGCTTTTAAAGGTAGTAGATACGAAAACATAAATATTTTACGTTTAGGTTTTATGAGTAGGTTTTTGGTTTCAGGAATTGTTTTAATTATTATGATTGCTTATACATTGCAGTCTAAATCTGTTGCAGTGATTACGAATGCTCAAACGAAGAATATAAAAATACCGAGTTTTATTAATAGAGATAGTTTGTCAATCTTATCTAGAGTTAATGTACCTATAGGTTACAAACGAGTTACTTATCAAAACGGAAGTTTTCAAGAATACCTCAGAAACTATAAACTTAAGTCTTTCGGAAGTAAAATTGTTAATTATGATGATTCCGAATATTACTGGCAAAAAGGTCATGTTGGTATTTTAGAAATTCCTGTACCTAAAAATGGTTTGCAACAATGCGCAGATGCACTCATTAGAATTCGAAGTGAATACCTTTGGGAGAATAACCGCAAAGACGAAATCGGTTTTAATTTTACTTCAGGTCATTATTGCTCATGGGATAATTACGCTAAAGGCTATCGTCCAAAAATAAATGGTAATAAAGTGACTTTTAATAAAACAGCAACAGCAAACCATACTAAAGAGAACTTTTATAATTATTTAAATTTAATCTATACGTATTCTGGTACTTTATCGCTTTACAATGAACTCAAATTTATTGATGATTCTGATTTACAAATAGGAGATATGTTAATCAAAGGTGGCTCTCCTGGTCATGTCGTTATGATTTGCGATGAGGTTATTAACGACGAAGGCGAGAAGTTGTTTCTGTTATTTCAAGGCAATACACCCGCTCAGAGTGTCCATTTGGTAAAGAACCTTGAAGATTCGAATAAATCACCTTGGTATGAACTCAAAGAAGATGAAGTCATACCGGTTTCAAACTATACGTTTAGTCGTTCAAAATTTGTACGATTTAAATAGCAAGTTTGTATCTTTGTAATATGAGTAAAGCACTTACAAAACAAGAACTTCACAATTTGGCAATGAATCACGTTGGTAAAGATTTAGAAAAACGTGGTTTTGAATTTGTAGCCATTAACAGCAAGCTAAAAAAACATCCGCAATTTGTATGTATTGATAAGACTAGTCAGTACTTTTTTGTGATTGTAAAAGCGGTTTTGCTTCCCGAAAACCCTAATAATTATGATATGGTTTGGATGGAAACATTTAAAAAACATGCTTTTGAAAAAGACGCTAAAGTTTTATATGCAGGTGTAGGGTTAGGTAATCCAAAAGGACAAGATTTGCCAATATACTTAAATGAAGATTATCTTATAGAATACAACGGAATTCAGGTCCTTGAAACCAATCTAAATTAAATGAAGCAAATTACATTAGTTTTGTTACTAGTTGTCTTGTGTTCTTGTAAAGAAGCATCAAAACAAATAATATCTGAAAACACTAAAGTTTCAGGTCCAGTTTTTGGGACGACGTTTTCAGTGATTTATAATTCTCAAGAAAATTATTCAAGGCAGTTTGATAGTTTGTTTACTGTTGTCAACCAATCCATGTCAACATATATTTCAGATTCGGATATTTCTAAACTAAATAGAAATGAAGATGTTTTGGTAGATTCACATTTTGAAAAGGTGTTTTCAGCATCAAAAGAAATATATAAAACTACTGATGGTGCCTTTGATCCAACCATCGGAAACATTGTAAATGCATGGAGTTTTGGTGCGGATAAAAAGAAATTTTTAACCGATAGCACGACTATTGATAGTTTAATGCGCTTTGTTGGATTTGATAAAGTGTCACTGAAAAAAGGTAAAGTTATTAAGCAATCTCAGACTTATATAGAATTTAATGCTATTGCAAAAGGTTATGGTGTTGATGTGATTGCAGATTTTTTAGAAACTAAAGGCATTACAAATTACTTGGTTGAAATAGGTGGTGAAATTCGTGCTAGTGGAATGAATATGGAAAAACAATCGCCTTGGAGAGTTGGACTAGATCAACCTCGATTTGATGGCGAACAATCTGTTTTAAAAGGCATTTCTCTTACCGACGTAGGTATGGCTACTTCAGGAACATACCGAAAGTTTAAAATTGATGAAAACGGTAATCGTTACGCACACATCATCAATACCAAAACAGGTTACCCTAGTAAAACTAACATTCTTAGTGTATCTGTGTTAGCTGAAGATTGTATGACAGCAGATGCGTATGCTACAGCTTTTCAGGCTATGGGAATTGAGAGTGTCACTGAGTTTTTAAATACGCATCCAGAATTAAAAGTATTTATCATTTTTGAGAATGATGAAAATGAGTTTGAAACCTTGTCTCTAAATAACTTTCCAGAATAGAAAAACTGACATTCAGCAGTTAATAACCAACTTTTAAAAGCTAATAAGCTTTCAGTTTGTATTTTATCGTAGTTTTAACTGCAATATTATGGTGGTGAAGAAAATTCTCTTTTTTATACTATTTCAATTGTGTTTAGGTTATGCCCAAGCACAAGAGCCAGTATCTGTACATCTCACAGAAAAAGATGGCTTACCCGATAAAGAATTCTATAATATTATTGAAGACAGCAAAGGATTTATATGGTTAGCTGCTGATAAAGGGTTGTTTAAATATGATGGAAAAGAGTTCAAAAACTACAGTAATAAAGAAAAAAGAGGCTTATCTGTTTTTGAACCTGTTGAAGACCATTTAGGGCGTATTTGGTGTACTAATATTTCAGGTCAGTTTTTTTATGTAGAAGATGACCAACTTAAAATATTTATAGACCTTAGGAAAGAACTTAAAGGTGAACTTTCAGATTTTATAGTTACTACAGAAAACCTCATTGTTTTTACCAAATATAAGATTTATTCTGTCGATTTATTGAGTAAGGAAGTCACCACACAGCATAAGACTAATCTTGCTTTTGGACAACCTTTTGAGTACAATAATGATATCCTTTTTGGGTCGTTAGATTATGTATGTAAACTAAGTAAAGGTTTTAAAAAAGAACATCTTATTAAGTTTAAATTACCAAAATCTAACAAGAACGGCAAGTATGATGTGAATCAAAAATCAGAACTCTTTAAATTAGGGGCCACGTTATTCTTTAGAAGGGAGCGCAGTGAAAACAATCGTTTTTTTAAGCTCGATATAAATAAGAAAGAATCCACTGAAATTTATGATTTTGAGGCACTTGTCAATAAGAGGTATCTCTCGTATTTTGAGAATGAAGGGCAGTTATGGGTCGCTACAAATAAGGGTGTTTTAGTGTATTCGTATAACAATGAAACATTCAAATTAGAAAAGCAATTTTTACAATCTTATCACATTACCAAAATAATAAAAGATAAGGATGGTAATTTTTGGTTTACGACGCTTAATAATGGCGTTTTCGTAATTCCTAATATTCATATAGAACAATTAAATATATCGGATGGTAATGGTAATATAAGTTGTTTAGAAAAAATAGATGATCATACCTTACTCTTTGGTACCAATAGCGGAGATGTTGGTTTTTATGATGTTATAAATCATAACCAAGACATTATAGATTTGCCATCTACAGCGCGAGTTTCAGCCATAAAATACCATGAGAAAGAACAATTGACTTTTATAAGTAAAGATGATGCGGGTTTTTTATTAGATAATAAAACAAAACAGGTTGAAGCCTTTAATAATTTTCATGGGGCAAAAAGCTTATCAATTATAAATAATGAAAACCTATTATTTACAAATTATGCGCATGTGCGTTTATTAGATAGTAAGAATTTTAATAAAGTAGGACAGGATATTTCTTCAAATAAAAGGACGTTTACCTCATTTTATGATGCAGAAAACAAAAGCACTTATATTGGTTTTATAGACGATTTAATAATTTACGATCGTGATTGGAGACCAAAGCCTTTGAGGCATAATGAGCAATCTATTTTTGCAATTACGCTAACCAAAACCGATAATGGGATGGTTTGGGTAGCCACATTTAAAGATGGGATATATGGTATAAAGGAAGATAAAGTGGTGTCTCATTATACAACCGATAATGGTTTAGTATCTAACAGAATTGAAAAAATAAGAGCAGATCAAAATAAGCTTTGGATTGCGACTGACAACGGTATACAGTTATTAGATATAGTAACTAAAAAAATTAAAACGCTAAAGAAGCGAGATGGTATTATATCTTATGACATATCTGGTATAGAACTGTTAGATGACAAGGTCTATTTTTCTAGTAATTTAGGAGTATTTGCTGTAGATAAAGAGAAAGGGTTTAAAGCATCAATACAACACAATGTGTATTTTAGTAATATTGAAGTCAATGAAGAAGCTGTAGATATAACCTCTGATTATCAGTTAGATTACAACCAAAATGCTATAAAAATTGAATTTAATGTTAACGGGTTTCAATTTAATCAAAAAGGAAAATATACGTATCGATTACTTGGTTTAAATACCGATTGGGTCACTACAGAGACAGGTGTTAATTCGGTTAAATATAATAGTTTGCCTGCCGGAAAATACACTTTTCAGGTGAAGCCGGTATTAGGTGTTGACAGTGACGACAATGCTGTTGAAGAACTCAAATTTTCAATACAAAGACCATTCTGGAAAACGTGGTGGTTTATCTCAGGACTTTCGATTTTAGTATTAGGGTCAACGGTTTTGTATTACCGAAGAAAAATAAGACAGAAAGAACAACAACGTCAATTAGAGATAAAGCAATTATCATTAGATAATGAACTCATCAATTTGAAATTAGAAAATTTACGTTCGCAGATGAATCCGCATTTTATATTTAATGCGCTCAACTCTATTCAAGAATATATCGTTTTAAATCAGAAAATATTGGCAAGTATATACTTGGGGAAATTTGCAGATTTAATCAGAACATACCTAAACCATAGTAGTAAAGGACGAATTACACTTCAAGAGGAAATGGATTGTCTTGACATGTATTTAGAATTAGAGAAATTACGCTTTGAAGATAAACTAGAGTATACTATTCATAGTTCTGGTAGTTTAACCACAGGCGAGGTTTATATACCAACAATGCTCATTCAGCCCTATGTAGAAAATGCACTAAAACACGGTTTGTTGCATCGCAATACAGACCGCGTATTGAAGATTGATTTTTTCATTAATGACAAAGCAAAAACAGTTAAATGCACTATTGTAGATAATGGTGTTGGTAGAGCTAAGGCTGAAGCGTTTAAAGCCCGAAAAAATAAGAAACATAAATCGTTTGCTACAAAAGCGACACAAGACCGATTAGCATTATTAAATTACGGGAAACACAAACAAATAGGTGTTTCTATAACAGATTTGTTTGATGGTCAAAATCCATCAGGAACACAAGTAGATATAATAATACCTTACACAACCCATTAAATTATGACAGTAGTAATTATAGACGATGAGCCAAAGGCTAGAAGGTTACTAGAAATTCTAATAAAAGAGAACTGCCCTAAAGTAACGACTATTTTTACAGCTGAAGATTTATTGAGTGGTGTAGAAATTATAAAAAAAGAACAACCTCAAATTGTGTTTTTAGATATTGAAATGCCAGAACATTCAGGTTTAGAAATATTTGATTTTATTGATAGTGCAACGGCTAATTTTGAAATTATTTTTACAACCGCTTATAGCGAATATGCCATTAAAGCTTTTGAACTTTCAGCTGTAGATTATTTATTAAAACCATTGCGAGCAGATAAATTAATTGATGCTATTGAAAAAGCGATAACTAATATTGGTAAATCTCATATTAACCTAAAGTTAGAAGAACTTCAGAAGAGTCTTAAGTCGGCTAATTTCAAAAAAATAGGACTTCCCGTTGCAGATGGCATTAAGTTTGTCAATTTTGAAGATATTATTCTCTTAAAAGCAGATGGAATGTACACTAAGGTAAGTATTCATGAGGCTTCAGAATTATTAATTAGTAAGCCTTTGAAGCATTTTGAAGGGTTGTTAGCATCTATTCCAACGTTTTATAGACCACACCGTTCTTACCTCATTAATCTAAAGTACATTCAAGAATACTGCAAAAAAGATGGTGGCTATATTATTATGGACAATAATGAAAGTGTGTCCATATCAAAAGATAAGAAAGATGAGTTTTTAATGATTGTTCAAAATATTGGCTAGAATTTTTTAGAAGTCGAAACGTGCATTTCAGAAATTAACTCATATTTTTTTTAGCTTCATAATAGATATTTGGTTCATAAAACAATAATTAAAACCAAATTTATTATGAAAAAAATTACATTTTTTCACGAACAGTTAATTCATAAATGTCTCGTGAGTTCAACAAGATTACTTGTATTACTGCTTCTCATTAGTAGTTATAGTTTTGCTCAAACTTGGAATCAAGTTGGAGCAGCTCAATTTACTAATGATGGTGCAAGTGTCGCATTAGCATTAAATGCTTCAAATGTGCCTTATGTTGCCTATTCTGACACGGCTGTAGATGGAATGGTGCATGTAGAAATGTTTGATGGTACCAATTGGGTTGAAGTTGGAACTAATGTGTCTCCAGCTATTGTTCCAATACAATT
>Ga0209344_10000414_pt1 | contig 77707 bp, 63 predicted proteins | sample Cruoilmetagenom6_FD_187293 | JGI IMG/M metagenome (GOLD analysis project Ga0209344, IMG submission 187293) | Oil polluted marine microbial communities from Coal Oil Point, Santa Barbara, California, USA - Santa Barbara Oil Seep Sample 6 (SPAdes)... | ecosystem: Environmental > Aquatic > Marine... | reverse complement strand
ATACCTGGACCACTGGAAGCCCAAGGACTTTGGCCAATTAAGAAGAATGACGGCAAAAGCCGTAAAGAACTATAACAACAAAAGATTGCATAACAACAATGACAGAATGAGCCCTGAAAAGTTCATAGCCCAATTTTCTTTCTTGAGGCCTCAAGAAAGAAAATTGATGACTATTTTTGACAATGAATTAATTAACTAAAAACGGTCAACGCTAATCAGGGAAGTTCATGTCGGGTTTGTCGGTCGGTTGTCAGTCGTAAGCGCAAAATTAAAATACTTTCCCCGGGCCCTCGAAAAAAAGCTTGCCAAGTGCGAAGTCGAAGTGCAGCCGAATCCGCCGACCCAAGCACGAAGTGCGAACGGGCGGAGCAAATTTCGGTTATACATCTTAAGTTTGTTTTTTACTAAAACAGTTAACTTTAAGTATTAATCAGAAAGAACAAAAGAACGAATACCAAATATAATGATTTTTGATATAGCCTGTAGGCTTTAAGCCTTAGACTTTTGTAAGTGGGTGAATATGTGAGTTAGTGAATGAGTGGGTTCAGTTTCTGGGTTGTTTGCGGGACCGTCCGCACAGTTGGTCGTTGCATGAAAAATGTAACAATAAATAGACACGCATTCTATTCCACTTTGTTCAATACAGGTGCTATGCGCCAGAGGTATTGTTGCAAGTTTCTTCTAACTTCCTGAAGGAAATATAGCCTTAATTAAGAAAACAATCAATTATATGGTCTGCAATTTCAAAATTTGGCTTCCTTTTACCATTTGTAAAATCAACAACCGTCATCCCCGCTTTCTTTGCAGCCAACATTCCCGAGTATGAATCTTCAATCACTACACAGTCCTTAGGAGCTATGTTTAGTTTCTTTGCTGTCGTCAAATAAACTGCTGGATCAGGCTTTCCTTTTGCCTCAAACTCTGCCGAAGAAACAGTATCAAATAAATGCGTTATTTCAATCCTTTCCAAAACAACAGGGATAATCACAAATGGAGAATTTGTAGCCAATCCAATTTTATAATTTTTAGATTTTAATTTTTCAATAAAAGTTTTCACGCCATTTATCAAACAATCTTCTAATTCAATTAATTCAACAACTCTCGACACAACCATTTTTTCCGCATTTTTTAAGCCTATATTACTCCAGGGGAATTTTTTGTACCAAAATTTAGTTACCTCAGAAGTTGTCATCGATTGAGTTACTTTAGAATATTCATCGATTACTTTTACCCCAAGAGAAGAAAAAACTTCCTTTTCTGCCTTTTTCCATATCATCTCAGTATCGATTATGACCCCGTCCATATCAAAAATAACAGCCTTCTTATCTTTTAGATACATCTTGTTTATTTTTTCAAAATACTTAAATACTCATTCCAAGGACCAACTTCTTTTGAATACTGTTTTGCCAATACTCTTGATATTTGTGCTATGTGACCTAAATCGTGTACTGCCCAAGTAGCCAACAATTGCCTGAGTGTCACTTCGCCGAATACTGGGTGGATTCCGACACGACTTAAATCTTTTTCTTTGATATTTAGGGAAGTCAATTGGTTAAGATTATTCTTTCTTAATTCTTTGAATTCATGAATCATATCTTCAATTGGTTTATTTTGGTCCTCCTTTAATTGTGCCAATCTGTCAAAGGGCTCAAATAATTTGTTTTCAGAATCACTTAAGATGGTTTTAACGCGAATCATCCAATCTGTTTGTTCACCAAAAATTAAATGCCCAAGAACGTCATACGGGCTCCAGGTGTCTTTCCCTTCATTGCCTTTTATCCAGTCTTTGGACAGTTTAGATAAGTACGATTCTATGACGTATGGTGTTGTATTTAAAATCTCGATTGATTGTTCTAGGCTAAATTCCATTGGTTCTTTTCTAACTACTATTTAATAATTACTAATCGGGAATTAAATAACAAAATCACCTGTACGCATTTCCATTGCGATTGTTTCCCATTTATCGTTCCCTACCCAAGCATACGCTATGGGCTTATCGGTTTGAGAGAACCCAACTTTTTGATAGCATTTAATGGCACCCATATTCCACGAATACACATTTAAAACAACCTTGTTTGCTTTAAGACTATTAAATGCATAAGCGGTCAATTTCTTTATCAATTTAGTTCCGATTCCTTTACCGCGCATTGATTTTTCTCCAATTACTATTCGTGCCAATTTCGTAACATTACTAGCTTCTAAACTTATTTCGACCATTCCAATCGTTTGCTTATTATTAGTTTGTACCCTAAAAACCTTTCGATTCGAATCCAACAAGTAGTTTTCAATCTGTTTCTGGTCAATTGGAAAAGAAAAAATGGAGCCGGCGAATTGAATTAGCTCTGACTCATTCGCAATCCATTTTTCAAGATATTGCCAATCTTCAATTTTAAAAGGCATTAATTTTATCATATTTTTTTTGTTTCACGTCACTGTTTCAGAGGTTGCTGTTCAAAATACTTATCACAACTAACGACTGTCTTATCATGAAGGTAAAACGCAAAGCATTTATTCTTCAATACTAGTTCCATTTTTTCATTTCATAAGCTGCATTCCAAAATTGGTATTCCATACGCGATGCTGTAATAAAAGCCTCAGTCATCTTGTCTCTTATAGCGGTTGTGGTATTTTGGGCTGCTCTATCGCATAAGGCTATCGCATTATTTACTGCTTCATTAAAATCATCTCCTCCATAAGTTGCAATCCACTTATCAAAAGGATTATTGTAAGATTGGTAATTGGCAATTATATATTCCCCTACGTTTTTATAGATCCAAAAACAAGGCAGTGTGGCTGCCATAGCGACCTCAACAGCTTCAAATGCTGTTGTACTTTTCAGAAAATGTGTATAATGATGACATACAGGCTGAATAACTCCTTTGTCCGACACCCCAAAATCCTTAAAATACGATTCGTGTAAAGCCTTTTCCACTACAAGGGCAGTTTCTGCAAATCGTATGTATGCTAAGGTATCGTCAATATGATGGGTTTTGGCTCCAATGAGAGCAAGGGCTCTTCCAAAATGCTCTAGATATAACGAATCCTGTATTATATAAAACTGAAATTTATTCATAGGAAGGCTCCCGTCAGCTAGCTCTTCAATAAAAGACATATTGAGAATTGATTTATAAATTTCGTCAATAGATTGCCAGGTTTTTTCAGACCATTTCATTTTTAATAAGTTTCTGAGGGTTAAAAAAGTGATTTAAAGGACCATTTCCTTTTCCGGTTTTTGTATTTGCACCATACCTTATAGCATTATATACATATTGCTGTCCAAGATCCACCGCTTCGTACATACTTTTACCTTGTGCCAAAAAGGAGGCTATGGCAGAGGATAGCGAACAACCGGAACCGTGGGTGTTCTTGGTTTCAATTTTATTGAATTCAAAAGAATGATAGGTATTTGATTCATCTAACAGCAGCGAAGTAATTATCTCTGTTTTTTGATGGCCTCCTTTCAATAAAATATTCTTACACCCTAATTTTTTTATACGTTCTCCGGCCAACTGCATATCTTTTAAAGTCGCTACTTTTGTTTTTGAAAGAATGGCCGCTTCATCCATATTGGGTGTGATGACGTTGGCAATGGGCAATAGCTTTTCAATGATAACACCTATGGTCTCTTCTTCAATAAGGCGATGTCCGCTGGTAGCTACCATTACAGGGTCAAATACGATAGGGATGTTTTTATATTCCTGTAATTTTTTTACAATGACCTCAACAAGTTCCGGGGTGTGTACCATTCCTATTTTTATGGCATCTGGAACAATATCTTCCAGTATCGTTTCCATCTGTTCGGCTACGGCTTTTAAAGGAATAGAAAAGATATTTTTTACCCCTTGCGTATTCTGTACGGGCAATGCTGTTAATACAGATGTTGCATAACAACCCAAAGCTGAAATGGTCTTGATATCCGCTTGAATTCCTGCACCACCACTACCGTCAAAACCTGCGATAGTTAATACGGACGGGTATTTATATGTCTTCATTTTAAGATTTCATTTTTTAATTCATAAGCTGCTTTTCGGGGATTTGTTGCACTACATATAGCAGAGACAACAGCAATACAGTCTGCACCTGCATTCATTACCGATTTTACATTGTTCTGGTAAATATTACCTATCGCCACCAAAGGTTTTTCTGTAAGTTTTCTTATGGTCCTAATACCATCAAGTCCCCATTCTGCAACAGTATCGGTTTTGGTAGTTGTACTGAAAACGGGACTAATGCCTAGATAATCAGAAATAGCTACTTGTGGACTATCCAATTGTTCAATATACTCTATGGAATAGCCTCCATACTTGGTTTTACCCCATTGGTTTCTTATTTCGGTGGGAGTAATATCATTGATGCCAACGTGTATACCTGCCGCATCCACTTTCTTTGCTACTTCAAGATTATCGTTGATGATAAGGGGAATTTGATATTTATCGGTTATTTCCTTTAATTGGGATGCCTTTCGAACAAACGTATCCATTACATCATTCTTTTCCCTTAATTGGATGACATCTACACCTCCCAAAATAGCCTGCTCTGCGACATCAAGAAAATGTTGATGTTTACAGTCTGCTTGTGAAATGACAAGATAGAGCTTATAAGGGAATGGCGATTGTTTTTTCATCCCACTGAAACCTTAAGGTATTTGTTAAATTCTGGTTCTGTTATAGAATAAAGTTTATCTATGATATTCATTTGTAAACTGCCCGGGCCTGAAGATTGTTTTTCGGAAAGTTCGCCTGCTATTCCAAGTAGTGCCATGGCAGCCGTAGTGGCTTCCGTTCTATCTTCAACAATAGCTACAAAAGCAGCTATCAAAGCAGAGGCCGAACAGCCTAAACCTGTTACCTTGGTCATCATAGGGTGACCGTTTTTTATGGATATCGTTCGTTTCCTGTCATCTAAAATGACATCCGTTTCTCCTGAAATACAAACAACAGAACCATATTGTTCTACCAGTTCACGTGCAGCCTGAACAGCATCATTACTTGAAGTGGTACTGTCCACTCCTTTTGTTGTCGATGCGTTGGAGTTTGAAAGTGCCAAAATCTCAGATGCGTTCCCTCTTATTACTGTAGGATGATACCGCAATAGTTGTGGGAGGATTTCATTTCGGTAAGGTGTGGCTCCTGCACCGACAGGGTCTAGGACCCAGGATATGTGTAGCCTATGGGCTGTTTCCGCTGCTATCAACATAGCTTCAGACCAATATTCATCCAATGTACCAATATTAACCAGTAATGCTCCCGCAATGGCTACCATATCCTTAATTTCTGCTTTGGCGTGAGCCATTACAGGTGAAGCGCCTACAGCTAGTAAGGCATTAGCAGTATTGTTCATTACTACGTAGTTGGTAATATTGTGTATTAAAGGGGATTGATTTTTTACCGATTGGATATGTTTCCAAAGTGTTCTTTCCATTGTGATATCTATTTCTTTTAAGATAAAAAATAGCTTTAGGAAAAAAATGAAAACAAGAAAAAAACAACTTATAAAAGAAGTTTTTATTTGCTTTTCCCTACGTCGGTGTAATCCGTATCAGGTTCAAAGGGACTCTCTCAATTCTTTTCAGAATACCCCTAAAGCTTTTCCAAAGATACAAAATAATATTCCAGATAGTCGAGATAAAAAAATAAAGATATAAGCTCTATCCAGCACTCTTCATTAGTAGGTGTAAAAACTCGGGAGCCAACCCCCTCCCATTACGGAAAACTGTAAGCTTGGGTTTTATACCAGGGAACATACTAAATATAACATTTCTTGGTATAGACTTTAAGCTATAGGGTTTAGGCTAAAAGCAACACTAAACCATTCAAAATCCTAATTGTCTAATTGCACATTGATAATTGAAAAAAAACCGGGGAGAATACCATATATGCTAATTTTGTCAGTTTTAAAACTCCTTGAAGTGCATTACAAATGCCACAATAAATAGTCACGCTTTTCAAAAGCGCCCCAGCGGGATTGTTGGATTGTGCAATTGAATAGTTGATTGGCCCTAATTTATCCTTTTGATTTTTAAATTTTGCTGAGGGGAAGGAGCACTTTGCAATCTAAGTTTAGGCAAGAACCTGTGCTCCCCACCCTGAAAGATAGGGGTGTCAATTTTAGTTGACGGTGTGGGTAAGTAAAATATAGCGAAATAATCCACGTCTCTACGGTATAAAGTTAGTACTGCAAATTTGAAAACTACTCATTATATTTAAGTTCTAGAAAAAGTATTTGGAAAACTAATCATTTAATCTTTGGCAAAAATAGGTAGTTTTGCCAAACCTTAATTATGCTATTTTTTCGCTGACTAGCATAAATAAGCGCTGAGAACCACAACAGACAACTGATAACAACTTCGTCGTTCGTCCCTCTTACTTCCCTTCATCCATCAGCCTCCACAATCTTATTCTTAAGGCTGGTTTTAAGCATATCATACTATTTTCAGTTGCCAACAATAATTCCTTAACCAAGAAATCTGTTGTATAAAAAATTTATGCTTTTACTTATTTTGTTTCTATATTTTTTATAGTGCTGCCCCTGTTTTCCTTTTACTAAATATCATTAAAAAACACAAAAAAACCGCCTCGTTATTTGTTAACAAGGCGGTTTTACTATTTTGAATATTTAATTAGTAAAAGATCAGTTTTTTTGAAGTGGTTCCTTCTTCAGTTTGTACATTTAAGATATAGGTTCCTGCAGCTAAATTCTGTTCCATCTCAGAGATTCCTGCTTCTTTTACTTCAGAATACAACATTCTACCATTAATATCAAAAATACTGACAGTTGCTCTGTTATTTAGCTTTAATGAAAATTTGCCTGAAGTGGGATTTGGATAAACCACGAAATCTGACTTACTAAATTCCTCTGCACCCAACATAAAGAATTCCACTTCAGTTTTTTCAGAGACCCCTGTAGGATAAACCGCTTCCACCTCAGCAATATGTCCTTCTGGAGAAAGATCTTCAAGCACATAAGTTGTGTCGGTTACATTTTCTGAAATCAGCTCTCCATCAAGATAGATGTTATAAGAAAGGGCGTGGTCATACATCTTTTGGTAGGTTAAATTATCTATTTTTAAGATATAAGTGTCATTACCTACATAATTTATGGCTATATATTTCGTGTTTTCAGGAGCATCGTAGGAATATTCAGTCCAAGCTTCGGGTACGTTAATTACATCTCCAAAGGGCGTAAAATCTGAAACTTCAGTTCCTGTTGTTGAATATAAAACCCGTATTTTTTCAGGAGCCGTTCCTACCAAAGATGCCGCCATAAATGATACCTGGCCGCTACCAGCAGGTACTATTAGCCAGTCATTGTTTGGACCATCAGGACCCGCAAAACCAGTTAAAAATCTGCGACCAGAAAAGGCATCAATAGCTACAGCCGGAGTGGTTGCATATGGATTGAAAACCATAAATGCCATAGGATCTCCCGCATTAGGCCAAGTAAAATTGTTGTATGTATATGTTTCAAGACCATCAAGATCTTTCAAAATATAATCTGCAATAATTTGGCGCTCAAAATCGTCGTATTTCTCCATCTGATCATTGTAGGCACTGTGAAGTGTCCAATCCAGTGTAACCGAAGTGGAACTTTCAATTGTAGCCGTCAGATTTGAAGGCTGCACCTTGAGCAGGTTCAATGGCACTGTTACCGTTCCGTTCTCCTCTACTGAAACATCTGAAAGTTCTACGATTTGATAATTATCCAATTCAACTCTAAGGTTATATGTGCCGTGCAATAGGTGAGCAAAAGTTACAGATGGGCTGCTTGACGCAGTAGCTTCCGCGAAATTGTCGTCATTCCAAACCGAAATATAAGCACCTTCTACGCTGCCAAAATCGGATACCAGGTCCAAGGTGAAATCAAAGTACATATTGTGTTCAATTTCATTCGAAACACCCATTTCAGAAACTAGACCACTTCCATATTCAGCTGTAATTCCGTATTTGTAAATATCGGGCGGGGCACTACTTAAGGAGGCGTCGCTAAAAGAGGTTGCCGTAATTGGGGCGGGCGTAAGTTCGGTCCAAACAGTAGGTGATGCCGGGCTTCTGTAAACTTTATAGCCTGACGGATTGGCATAGGTTGTATTGTTAGTAATGCCGTAAATATTCCAGTTTTTATTGGTAAGACTCATTGCAGTCCATACCCCATTCTCATACTTCATACTTCCTTTTTTGGCAGGGGCGTTTGGCCCATCATCCAGACCCATTGGGTATGCACCGTATTGACCAGCAAGAAACTCTATTCCTATCCAAAGTTCTTTGGTAAAATCAACAGGTATGGAAGTTGTAAGTTCAAACACATACCAGCCTTCCGTTGCTACAGAGGCAGGTTGGGAATGAATAAGTTGGGCGCCGTTAGCACCCTCGAATACTTTGATTACAATTTCAGCATTGTTGGCAATATAGGCCTTTACATGCGTCAGTTCGGCATCAGGAGATACTTGATCCTGTAAATCGGTCGTTTCAAACCTTATTCCGGCAATAAATGGATCGCTACCATTGCCCCAAGAATCACCTGCGGTAATAAAACTACCCCACCCAATAGTAGTTTCATTGGAATACCCTACTGGTATCCTCCAATTTACATCGCCTATGCCATTGTTATTAACTGCCACAACATTCCCTGGTTTTGGAGTTGCCAAATCCAGTGTAAGGGGATCGAGGGTATAATCGCTTTGCTCACTGGTAAAGTTGATAGTTTCTGTAGTGTATAATGGATGCACAGCTTCAAGATCATATTGCTTATCGGCAAAAGCCTCAAGCGTAAAGTGTCCGGCAGCATCGCTGATTGTAGAAAATTCAGAAAATCCGATTAGATTAAGATGAATGCTTTCCAATCCGTTGCCTGCAGCGTCAACGACGGTTCCTGAAATTACGATAGGTAAGGAGTTGTCTAGTACAGCATCTAAGGTAAGCTGTTCATTAGGCGCAATACTAAAATTGATTTCGACCGTATTGTAAGTGTTCTTGCTAAAAGTAGCCACATAATCACCAGCCATAAGTGCCGGGATAGTATAAGCACCGGAGGCGTCTGTAATCGTAGTTTCAGTTTGATATGCACCTGAACCATCCGGATTGATTGTTACCGTTACATTTTCTAGAGGGGATCCGTCAGAAAGAAGTGTAACTATTCCAGATAGGCTACCATAATTTGTATTTTTATCAACTACGATACTTGGAATGGTTGGTATCTCCTCAGTAGCCCATGCAGCAGGTTGTGTTGAAATCACACTAAGATCTGTAGAGTATCCATTGGCATAATACGTACGCATTCCCTCCACTGGAGTATTGTAAAAATCCCTTGGATTTACGGTTGGAGGATTGCTCAGTAAAGGTTTAACTATGGTAATGATCACATTTTGATTACTGCTATCGTCATAGAAAAACGGCTGATCCAATGCAATATCCACGGCATTTCTCCCTGCGGGGAATTGAATATCGCCATCAAACAACAGTTTTTGATCGCCAAAATATTCCCATACAGCATTATTAAGTGTTGTACCGAAAGTATCGCGATTTGTAACGCTCATATATATTTTATACCTCGCGGTAGTAGGAGAACCCAGGTTTCCAAAATAGGAGATGGAAGTAATTAGCCCGCTGTTCCCTATTTCCTCCGGCGTATAAATACTCTGTGAAATAATGGACGACCTACTAAGCTCAAAGGCCTGATTAGCTGCTACGTTGCCAGCGGTTACCGACTCCTGCCCTTCCTCTAAGCCAGAGTAGGCAGAAACAATTGCGGGAATACCCATATTAACAGGACTGGTTTGGGCCGTGATGGTATATGTAAATAGGTTTAATGCAGGGATATCGGCTTCGGTAAAAGTGGTAGTTGGGTTCATCTCAACCAAGGTTTCGGTGGTAGTACCCAAACTGCGGGTAATGGTATAACCTACCACAGGGTCTTGCAATACACCGCCATTTGCACCATAATCAACCGCATTCCAAGAAATTACAGTATGTGAACTCGCGTCTTGTGTAAAGGTTATATTGGTTGGCGCCCCAGGAGTGGTTTCATAACCATAAAAGGTAACCGGAGTGTTGTAGGGAGTACCATTGCCCGAATTATTATAGGGAACAATGCGATGCGTATAAGAACCTTGTGCAGGCAATACGTCCACATAGTTCATTGATTGCCCTACTGCAGATGGAAGATCGGCAATTTCCGTTAAGTCCATAGGATTAGTTCCCCTGTAAACTTTTACACCGGTCATGTTGCTAAGAGAATTGCCGGCATTATCAATAGTAGGGTTTACCCAATTTAAGGTAGCCTGTGTTTCAACACCTATTTGTGTATCTACTGAAAAATCAGTGATGGTGTTTGGGGAGAGTGGGTCTATATTTGCCTTAAATTGAATATCATCTATCAGCATCATAAATGCTTGAGAGACACAATTTATAGCCAAGTGTTTTGCATCTGGGGGAATTACGTATTCATATTTGGCCCAATTTAAGGAAGGAACCGTAGTATTACCCCCGTTGAATAGTATAAAATCCTGAGGCAATGCTCCTGTGGTTGAGTAACCAACCTTAAATTCATCGTCACCGGCAAAGTCGGCGCTACTTTTAACGTAAAACGATAAAACCCCACCGGGATGTTCTACCAATTCATCAGAGATTAGCCAGTCATTTACGGGACCGTCCCAAGAGGACACACTGGCAAAGTACTTAGCACCAGAATGAGGATCGTAACCCTCAATAACATTTGGCGGATCAGTTTGGGAAGGTGTGTAAACGAAAAAGCCCAAAGGGCCATCTTTTCCGGGATAACCCTGAAAAGGTCCGTTGGTATTAAAACCATCAAGATCCAATGAGGTCCATCCCACTATATTATTTTGCTGAAAATCAAGATGCGATTCTACATCATCATTAAAGGGTTGCAATTGTCCTTGTGCCCAGCTTGAAATCGCAATTAAGAGGGCAAATAGGAAGGTAAAGTGTTTTTTCATTCCGAAGTTATTTTAAGGGTTTTTTTACAGTCAAGAAAACTGTATATAAACTAAATTTGATGCGCAAACTAATCAGTTTAGATGCAATTCACCAAATCATATAACTCCTTTTGGTCCCAAACATAGCTAGCGGGAAATTATACTGTTAGTCCTTAATGCTTTATAAATTGAAGAATTTTTTGCGATAAACAGCAGGGGTCACCCCTTCCATATCCTTAAAGAATCGGTAAAAGACGGACATGGTTTTAAAACCTGATTCTGCTGCAATACCTTCAATGGTGAAGTTTTGAAGTGTCTTGTCCGCAAGCAGTCGTTTACTTTCCTCAATGCGTAGTTCGTTTATATAATTGTAGAAGGTTTTATTTAGGCTATTGTTCAGGCTATGTGAAATGGCATTTCTGCTTTCAGATATTGCACCGACCAAATCGTTTAAACTAAAATTTGGGTTTTTATACGGTTTTTTGTTCATCATTAATTCTTCCATCTTGGCAATAATATAAAGGTCTTTTATCTGCTCGGGTTTTTCAGTATATGCCACTTTAATTGGAACGTTTCCAATATTAGGTTCTTCCGTCTCCTGCAAGTCTTGTCCGTAAATTTCAGGAAGAGGTTCTGCCCGCTTGAAGACAAGGGGATATTTATAGATCATCAGGGTAATATAAAATAAACTGACTGCAATTACAGCATGATATGCCATATATAAAATATATGGATCTAGATAAGTAATCCTAAAAATTGTTGAGACTCCTCCCAAGATAAAAACCAGAGCAAAACTGTAATTTACAATATGGAGCCACTCCAATTTACGGCTCTCCAATTCAGAATATTGCTCCTGAAGTCGCGCATGCCTCAATCCTAGAATACGATTTGTTTTAACAAAATAAAAGGGGCCCTGAACAGTCGCAATATAGGAACATACCAAAGTACGGGCATGATACCACTCATGGTGGCGCATATCAGCAATAGAAAAATTACTGCTAAAATAAAGATATAGCGTAAAGCATACGTAAAGGTAAACTGGTAAAAAATGCAAATGATCCCTTTTTTGAAAATCTTCATATTCATAAAATAGGAATTTTACATAGAGAAATATGGGTGGAAATAATACCATTGCCAGCATTGGGCCAATGAACGTAGTGACTGTTACGCTAAAGAACGGATCTTTGTGGATAAAGGCAAAAAACCAATAACAGGAAAATCCCCAGACAAAAAGAAGGAGGGCAAGCATATTATTTGCAAATGGTCTGTCTTGGGCTTTGATTAATAGATAAATACCCGTTACAGCCTGTGAAGCACCAAAAAGCATTAAAACCGAGAAGTAGGATTCAATCTGGGGAAACATATAAAATTGTACTTAGGTAAGATTCTGTAAACTTAATAATTTATAGAATGGGTTGTTTGTTAATCTTTTAAATTGATGGATAGATATGCGTGCTTTTTGATTGCAGTTCAAATTCAAAAATTTTCAATCAGAAGAATTGTTGCAAATACCTTATAACCAATTTTGTGGAGGTGCATTCCTGCTTTGGGCAGAAAATAGATATTGCCGATGCTTTCAATTTTCTGCACAAACTCCAATTTACAAATAAGGTAATCACCTCCCGAAAGGTAACTGGCCACAAATCTAAGTAGCAGTAAACTTTATATAAAAGACTAACTTCACACGATTCACGACAACCCACAACAGATAACTGATAATCGACAACAATTTCGCCCCTCGTCGCTCGCCCCTCATACTTCCCTTCATCCATCCGCATCAATAACCCTATTTTGAAGGCATGTCTTTAAAAAATCCAGCAATTTGGTTTGGTTGCTTTTGCGCATCCGGATTTCGAGAAAAGTCCTATAATAATCTCCAAGCTGAACGGAAAAAAGTTCCTCAATATGTTTCGCCAATTCCTTGATTCCTATATTGCCATTGTTAATCATATTACTGGCCTGCAGGGCATAGACCAATTCAACCAGATCAACTTTATTACCCGTCCACTTTAAGATCGGCCCTTTAGCCCCCCCACTGACAGTTCTCTTTTTATTTCGTGATACTCTACGCCTTAGGTAGTTAATGGTTCGGGTATTCCCAATTATCTGTGCAATTACCATGTCCTTAGGTGTTGAAAACTGGCCATCAATCAAGGAGGTTAGGGAATCGGAGTACCAGGCGGTTGCATTGGAATTTCGGGTAAAATACTCCATATCCAAATGGGTTCCCTTAGCAATATGATATTTATAAATTTCACGATGCTCCATAAAATAGTTTCCCAAAGTTGAAATGTAATCTATATAAAAACAATGCTTCTCCTTCCCTGAAACCATCGGTCGGTGCAATGCTATCTGAATAATGTTTATATAGAAAATAAGATGCCCGACCACCTCAGGTTTAATGGTCTTAAAAAATGCGCATTCCTCCTGCAGGGTTTTAAACCCTTTTTTTATAACGCGCGCTCTCATAGTGAGCAGTGCGTCCCTACACAATTGAAGACCTTTTTCCGCGCTGTCGTAGTTTAAGGGAGCTTGTAATTCTTGTTGCTCCAGTTCCCTTTCCAAAAGGGAAAGTGTTTCTCTATAAGCTTTCATGCTGGGGCAAGTGTTGGTTAGTTGTGCCAAATTATTTAGAAAATTTAAAAATATTTGAGGGTTGAACCCTCAATTTTGAGGGTTCAACCCTCAACTTCAGAAAAATTATTGGGGTAATATGCACTTGAAAAATCTTTTTATGCGGTATTATCTCATCATAGGAAAACCCCACCCCTTTTTAAAAGCGGGAATTCCTATTTGGGAATCAGAAGGACTATTTAAGTGTTTGGGTGTTATTGAAAAAAACAATATTCGAATAAAAGATTTACCAGAATTACCCCCGGAGTTTGTAATTATTAATCTAGATATCATAATGCAGGAGGCAAATAAAGTAATGAAAGCACTGGAACATTTATTAGAAACAACTCCAACATATATCGGGATAACGGATTCCGCAATATATGGTCTTAATGCTTTTAAACTTGGCTTTAAGGATGTGTTACTAACACCACGAGATAGTGATGAAATTAAAAATACCCTCCTTAAAAATTCAAATTTCCGTACTCCGCCTACAGATCTCATTTGCTTTAATAGTTTTCGTGATGTATTCTATTTAAGACCTACAGAAATTATATATCTAAAAGCAGATGATTTTACAACAGATGTGTATTTAACAGATGGACGGGTTATTGGAATATTGCGCACTATAAAGACATTTGGGAAAATACTTCCGCCACAGTTTTTAAGGATTCAAAGATCAATTATAATTAATACCTGTTATTTATACCACGTAAATAACGCCAAAAAGCGCTGTAGTATTCTTGGGGTGCCTACTGACTTTAAATATTCCAAGATATATATTCCGAATAAGCTACTTCTTCAAAGGTGGATATAATCCCATTTTAAGTTATCATTCTGAGTGGGAGCTAGTTTTACTGATTCTACCCCCTATTTCCCTGATTGGCGCCAAAAATAGAATAAAATCATTTATACACTTGCTACATTAGTACAAGGAAGTTGCTCTCCTACTGGCCCAACCACCAGTTCATTGTGCACAATGAAATACCTCTTCACTCAGAGGGTATCATTCAATTGTTTAACAAAAAAACACGTACAATGAAAACACTATTTATATACCTCAGCTTCGTCTTAATAGGCTTCTTCGCCTCTTGTACACCAACCCCTGATATTCAGGAAAGCAGCGAATATAAAGCCCCACCCAGTTATGGTACCGGTGGCGAACACAGTTCGGAACTCGACAATGAAAAGGATTGAAACATATAACATCCTAATAAATAGAAAAGCCTTTCAAAATAGAGAGGCTTTTCTTACATTTGTTTACTCCCCGTATCCAAATATTATGAGCACCTACTATCCATCACGTGGGCGGGAGTTTACGTATGCGGTTATATTATTCCTTTGTATAGTTCCGTTACCCTGCCTTACCCAAAATCTTCAAGTAAAAACTGATTTTGACAAGTACCTTCAGCCCTGCAAGACACCTTCTCATTAGATAATAGAAAAAGGTTCTTAAGGATTGCCCATACTACCCAAAAGTTTCCGGCAACCGACAGTATAACCTATTCCAGGCTCAGCAAAATAGTGGTTGTATCCTCCCATTTAAACGACTCCGTCCTTTTCCATGAATTTGCCAAAGAAGCCCTTACCCTCGCAAAAACCTTAAATAATCCTGAACATCTTGGCGATGCCCACTGGAATTATGGATCCTTTTATGAAAGGCGAAAGAAATACGACAGTAGCTATGTACATTATAATACGGCATACAAATATTTTGTTGCAGCCAATAATGAATACTATGCGGCTAAAATGCTCTACAATATGGGCTATATCGCCGGGCAGACGTATGATTATACAGGGGCGGAAATTCTACTGTTCCGCAGTATCAAAATCTTTGAGCGATATAACAAACAGCTACAATTGTACAGATGCTATAACAAATTGGGCAACCATGCCGATGATATGGAGGAGTTTGATAAGTCTCTGGTATATTACAAAAAGGCTTCCACATTTATTCCCAATTTACAAAATAAGGAATACTACCAGTTGGAGCATTGGAACAATATGGGGGTGCGACTGTATAAGATGGAATTATTTACGGAGGCCATCCCCTATTTTAAGAAAGCGCTTGCCCACAAGGACTTATTAAAAACAAAACCCGCTCTTTATGCCAAATTATTGGACAATCTCGCCTTTTGCCAAGTTTCCTTAAGGAATTACCAAAATGTTTTGGATCCGATGCGCTATGCCTTGGCACTTCGTGATAGTATTGGAGACAACTCGGGTATGGTTACCAGCAGGTTGCGCTTTGCCTATTACTATGGAAAACAAGGGGATACCTTGACGGCTATAGTGCAGGCCAAACTTGGACTTAAACTGGCAAAGGAAAATCATTTTACCCCTGAAGTGCTACATGCACTGGAAATGTTGGGCGGTTTGGATAAAAACAATGCCGTTTCCTATTTAGAGCAATATTTACATTTAAATAAAAGCTTGAATGCCAGAGACTGCAACTTGAGAAATAAATTTACTGCAATCCAGTTTGAAACCGACAAATATATAGCGGAAAATGAAAAGCTGTTCCGGCAAAGGTTATGGATAAGCATAGCCGCGATCACCATCATAATATTTGTCCTACTTATTTATTGGAATGCGAGGCAACGTTCAAGAAATAAGGCATTGCTATTTGAAAGGGAGCAGCAGCAATACAATGAGGATCTGTTCCTAATGAAACTGAAGCAAAAGACCAATCTGGAAAAAGGGAAATCGGAAGAACGGCTACGCATATCACAAGAACTACATGACAATATCGTTTCGCGCCTATTTACACTTCGATTTCGCTGGTTATCGGTTTCCTTGACCGGGGAAGCACAAATGATCTCCCTACATAGGCATTTTCTGGAATTGCTGGAGGAACTGGAATTCGATATCCGAAACCTTTCCTATGATCTTAAAAAGGTAGTGTTTTTTTGCGAAGAAAAATACCTGGAAATACTTGAGAATATCCTTAAGGAAAAAAAGGCCATTGGCGGCTTTGACACCTATTTCGAATGTACAAACCCCGGCGATTGGGAGCACTTAAGTCCGTTGACAAAAATAAATTTGCAACGCATCTTTGAGGAAGTGCTACAGAATATTGCAAAGCATGCCCAGGCCAAAATGGTTAATGTAATTATGAACAGGGAATTGGGAAATCTTGAATTGTCCATACGCGATAATGGCAAGGGGATGAATCTTTCCAAAATAAGAAAAGGCCTGGGGATGAAAAGTTTGGAAAACAGGACAGAAAAACTCCAAGGCAAGATTGAGGTAATCAGCAGCCCAGGTAGCGGCACAACAATAAATCTGCAAATTCCATTTAAATTAAACATAGAATGAAAACAAAGGGAATAAACATTTTGATGATTGATGACCACCCCATGATCCTAAAAAGTTATGTGGATGTACTAAAAGATATGGAACGTACATCGGAACGTTACCGTTTTTCGATAGATCATGCACATTCCACCGAAGAGGCTTATTTATTCTTAAATATGCTCAAAGGGAAACAACTCCACCTTATCTTTTTGGATCTTGGCCTGCCCAATAACATAAAGTATTCCGGTCTACATTTAGGAGGTGATATACGAATGGGATTTCCCGAGGTAAAAATTATCATTATTACAAGCTATGATAGCTTCCCCCTAATCCAACAGGCCCTGAGTACGGTAAAACCAGATGGACTTCTCATTAAAGGCGAGCTAAATCCCGACAGTCTTAAAATTGCGGTCAATGATGTACTGGAGGGCATACCCCATTACACAAAGACCGTACGAAAATATTTAACGCATAAAGAGAAAACGCCGCCATTATTAGATCATTATGATTTACTCTTGCTCTACCACCTATCGGAAGGCAAACAGACCAAAGAGCTACCTGCAGTGCTCCACCTTTCCATAACTTCGGTAGAAAGAAGAAAGAGAAGGTTAAAGGAAATCTTAAAACTGGAAGCAGGAAGTACCGATGTGCAACTACTTAACCGGGCAAAGGAAGAAGGATTGTTATAAGCTACACTACAAGAAAAATTTATACTATATCATTTTGGAAACCCAAAACCTGAAATATCTATTTATCGAGCATCTCCCCCTACTACAGGAGGGGTTCCATCATGGTATAACAATGCTATCAGAAAACAATTCCCAAATTAACCTTAGTGGGATAGAAATAAATAACAGGGAGGCGTATGGCGGTTCTTTAACGGCATTAATGGATGACACTACCTTTGATCTTATCTGGATGAATATTGATTTCCCGTTTCCTATTATAGGCAGCCAATCCCCTTTTACGTTACTTGAAACCCTACGAAAGGACAACCCAGAAGCACAGATTTTGGTTAACCTACAGCAGGCAACCGTCTATGCCCTGCGAAATGTCTTTCAAAAAATAAATCCCCACGGTATTTTGGAGCTTGTAGATTGTGACCAAAAAACAATTACAGCAGCACTAGGTACCCTTCTCCAGAAAGAAATATTTTACAGTAAAAGTATATTGCTCTTATTACATAAATTTTTACAGACTTTTGAAAAAATGGACAATGCCGATTACGCCATTTTACAGGAACTTGATAAGGGAACCCCGATTAGAAGAATATCCAAAAAGATTTTTCTCTCCGATTCCACAATCCTCATAAGGAGAACCAAACTGAAAGCCTTATTCAATCTTTCCCAGCAAACTGATGTAGATCTGATAAGAGAAGTCAAAAGGCACCGCTATATTTAAATAGTACTGCACTTTTCCATCTTAATGCTAGATATGCTTTATAACCTAAGCACGATGTATTGATTTACAGGCATGATGCTTTTATTTCCAATCCATTTCATAGCCCAATTTACTTTATTGACTGTTAATTTTAACTAGCTAAAAACAATACTTAAAACAATGGAAAGGCGCGTTAAAAAATCAAACATTATAAACACAATTTTTTTAGTTAGCAGCTATTTGTTTGTGTTATTGTTTTTGTATGCTGCCACCAGCAAACTGCTCGACTTTGAAACTTTTACGGTACAATTGGCACAGTCGCCACTCCTCAGCGCATACGCTGGTATCATCGCTTGGTTAGTGCCAGGAATAGAGATTCTTATTGCTTGTTTCTTAGTAATAGAGCGCTTTAGAACCCTTGCCCTCTACGCCAGTTTTACGTTGATGGTCATGTTCACGGCCTATATCTATATCATCCTTAATTTCTCCGACTTTATCCCCTGTTCCTGCGGTGGGGTGCTCGAAAAACTGAGCTGGTCACAGCATCTTATCTTTAATGTTTTTTTCATACTTCTGGCAGGGGTGGCGGTCTTTTTTACTGTACAGAAAAATGCCAAAAAGACCTTGCTTATGCTTACCACTCTTGCCATTTTTGGTATTGGGACCGTTACCTTATTGTTTGCCTTTTCTGAAAAGAAAATGCATCGGAACAATGCGTTTCAGAGGCGGTATATACCGCATGCCATTGAAAAGATTCACAGCTTCAATTTAAAATACAGTTCCTATTATTTCGCTGGCGAAAAAAATGGAAAAATCTATCTGGGCAATACTACTGCTCCACTATTAATGACTGTCATTGATAGCAGTTTTAGAGATACGACCACTACTATGATACGATTGGATCAAATGGATCTACCCTACCGAGCCGTTAAGGTTTGGGTCGTACCACCAAAATTTTATGTTGTTGATGGAACAGTTCCCATAATACTTCGTGGCGATATTACAGATTGGAAAGCCACTACAAAAATGCAGGGTGATTATTATTTTAACCACGCCTACCCTATTAGCACCAATAAATTGGCTGTGCAATCAAGTAGTGGAGTAAACCGTGAAAATATATTAGGGACTATTGAAATTGGTGATTCCGTATCAGGAGTCTTTAGTAATGAACTTCTGGAAAAACAATTGGACGGTATGTTTGATACCGATGGAAGGTTAATCTATAATTCCAACCTTGATAAATTAGTTTTCACCTATTACTACAGGAATGAATATTTAGGTATTGACCAGGATTTAAAATTGGGATTTAAGGGAAGAACCATAGATACAATTAGCTTCGCACAGCTACATATTGCTAAAAATGTTTCAAAAGGTCAAAGAAAATTGGGAGGTAATACATTGGTTGTTAATAAACAAACTTCAACTGATGATAAATTCTTATTGATCGACTCACCAAGAATTGGGAAGCTTGAACCAGAAAGCATGTTAGAAGATGCAAACATTTTAGATGTCTATGACTTAAGAGATCAAACTTATCAATTTAGCTTCTATTTATATAAGCATGAAAAGAGTAAGGCTCGGGAGTTTATAATAAGAAACCAGAGGCTATATGCCCTTCAAGGGAATTATTTAGTAGCCTATAAGATGACTGACGAACATTTTGAATAAACGATTTTTCTTGCAAGAACAGGGGTGAGGTCGAAAACCTGTAGAATAGAGTAGATCAAAATCAATAATTTAAATATTAAAAAGATGAAAAATTTAAAATTCAAATTTTTATTGCCTGTAGCGGCATTTATGATTGCTATTGCAGCGGCATTTGCCTCACAACCTAGTGAACAGGGTGAGTCAACACTTGTGCCTGGTTATATCCTGCAAAATGGAGTTTGTATCCCTCATGGAACTTGCGCAAATGAGAATGATCGGTTGTGCAGGGACACGAGTGGACAACAAGTTTTTGGTAAAACTGGTACGAGTTGCGTGTATCCATTGTATATGAGATGGCAGCAATAATTGCTAAAATAGAAGGATGCCCCAATGGGGCATCTTTTTTTAAACTTAATATTATTTTTTCAATAAATATTTAGAAAACCAATTTTCAATTCTTTGGGATAGATCGATTTGATTCTCCTTCTTGGTCAAAACATGAATTTCGTTTTCATAAATCAACAGTTCAACGTCTACACCTAACCTTCGTAGACTTAAATACATTTTCAAACTTTGATGCCAGTCCACATGAAAATCTTTATCACCTGTCCAAATCAATGTTGGGGTTTGTATATTTTGAGCAGATTCAATGGGTGAATTTTTTCTATAGGACTCTTTATCATCATAAAATGATTTTCCCATATTCCATTGTCCTCCTTCCATATCGTCAAAACCGACTACCCCTGTTTCCTGATTAACTTTATGGGCAAAAGAGACAATATCAAAAATTCCTGCCCCAACGACGGCAGCAGCAAATAAATCCGTCTGTGTAATGATAAATGCAGTTTCATAACCACCAAAAGAGTGACCTATTAATCCAATTGCACTCTTATCAACCATACCAGTGCTCAATACATTATTAACAGCTGTAACAGTGCAATCAGTTGCTGAAAGACCAGGATTTCCTTGCATAACTAAAATGTCGGGCTCCAACACAAAATATCCGGCTGCCGTAAAATTTCTAACATTGAAGCCATCTTCATTTAGCAGGCTGGGATTATTGTACTTCTGATATTTAGGAGAAATTATTTCATATATGTTCACAATCATAGGGAATTGCTTCCCTTCTTCATAATTATCTGGATAATGAAGAAGTCCGTGTAAGTTATCCCCTTCTTTGTTTTTAAAGGAAATAAGTTCAGTTTTTCCTATTTTAAAATCTGACTGCTGCATGTTCGAGGAGGCTATAAGCACTGACTTGGAACCTATGAGTTTATGCAGGCTCGGGGGTTCATTGAATTTTTCGCTCATGCAGATATAGACATCCGTAAACATTGCCTTCCGCAATCCACTTCTATTACCGACAGACTTAACGAAGGGGGTAATTTTGCCATTTGTTCTTCTTTTGGCAAAACCATAATTGAACAAGGAATCTTGGGTAGCCAAAATTAGATCTTGGGATAGATTATACCCTTGAACCTTTATTGAAATTCCGGGAGGATAAAAACCTGTATAAAGATCATAATATTTTCTATAAGTTATTTTATCGCCACGCCCCGAGGTAAGTCGTTCTGGTGCTTTAAGGCTTGGACTGATTCTCCAAATATCGAATTCATCATAGATCAGAAAATCGTTATTGGTGGACCAGCCCATATAACCATAGGGCACAATACGCGTTGTACTGTGGGCATTTTTATCAAAGAGAGGATGGGTAAATGATGCCGTGCAATTGGTATGTTCATTGCTCTGTATGTTATAAATCCACCAATTAGTATCTTTAAAATACGAAATGAAATTAGCATTAGGCGACATTGATAAATACCCTAGTGCAGTTTCCATTTTTTCAAGAAACAATTTTGATTCCCCTGTTTCCAAATTTGTAATGTAATAATCGGTTTGGGGAGTTTCCTTGAACTGGGGTTCATAGGCCAACGGATTATAGGTCAATGCAAATTTTTGGTCTCCCGTCAAGATTGCTTTAGGTCTTTGAGTAGTGCCAATCTGTAATAGTTTTCCCGTTTTGGGCCACCAGACAGCCATTTTTTCTTTTATTTCAAATTCGGCATACAATTGTGCGCTCGGGTAAACAAGTTTATCGTTGCCTTTCCATACTTGAACTTTTACTGTGTCCAAATCTTTTCCTTTCGGTTTATAATTTTTATGTTGAGTATAGAAGAATACCCGTTCCCCATCATTCGAAAATGAAAGGGTCTTATCACTTAATTCCACATTACCCAATTGCCTAAGGTCTATGTGGTCTAGTTCCTTAAGTATAGGTGTTTGATCATTCTCAAAATAATAAAGCCGCCGTTTTAAATTACCACCGTCCTCTAAAAAAATTAGCGCATCCCCCTTGGTATTCCACATAGGATATTGAAATTTGGTGTTTTCATTCCTTAAAATTGAAAAGCGACGCATGGTTGCCAAATAAAGTATTTCGACTTTGGTAGTATCTGTCTCCTTTGTAATTAGTACCACTTCTTTGCGATTCGGATTAAATTCAAAGTTTTGAATCCCCTCAATAGTAGTTGATTTATTATTTTCAATATCAAACAATTTCAAATAACCATTTTTCGAGTGAAAGTTATAACAGGCCAAGTATTTACCATCCAAAGAGAACTTAAAGTATTGAGCTTCCTTCACCCAAGTTGTTGTTCCATCATCCAGATTTAAAACACCCACCCCATTTGCATCGTCATTGAAGGCAAAAAGTTTGGGAGTTATGGAAGGTGCAAATTGACCACCACGGGCGTTGGTAAATTCATATTTTGACTTTCCGTCAATATCCATAACTACCAAGGTGTCCTGTGGTTGCTCATAGTCCAACAGATAGGAAGTCCATTTTCCATCCCCTGAAATAAGGGGGAATCTCATCGTGTGCCACATATCGTAATCCTTTGGTTGTATAATCGATTTTTCTGGCCCTTGCTGCCCCATTATGGGGCAGGAGGCCAAAACAAACATAAAAAAAAGTATGGGGAGCTGGCTAATAGATTTATCTCTAAAACGTACTTTTCTATAAAAAGGGTTCATTAGTATCCTGGATTTTGGGGGTTGAGGTTCGGGTTTAGTATGAGTTCGTTTGCCGGAAGTGGAAAAAGTATATCGGTAGCTTTCCAACCTTGTTTTACTGGCCCCAGCACCCCAGCTGCGGTATCAGTCCTTTTGAGATCAAACCAGCGATGGCCAAATTCTGTAAAGAATTCATATCTCCATTGGTTTATTAATTCGTTCCTGACTTCTTCCTGTGTATTTGCTGCTGTGGGTTCAAGCCCGGCGCGAAGCCGAATTACATTAATGTCGTTCCTTACTTCCTGTAACTTTCCCATCTGTAAGTTAGCCTCCGCGCGGATAAGGTATTGTTCCGCCAAACGGAAGAGGATGGAGTATTCCGTACTACTACCCGCAAACATATTCTGTTTGTATTTATAGGGATGGTACCAGCTCACCGATCCATTGGATATTTCCCGCGTCCATGCTGCCCGCCGTAGGTCGCCACTTTCAAAGTCTCCCATGAAATTAGGGGTCAAAGCATAGAGGGAAGGCGGGCCAAAATCGAAGATAAAAGTTTCCCCTTCCTTGGTTGCCGAGCCCTCAAATTGAGGTTTCAATTGCCAAATGGTTGAAGGGCTCTCCTTCAGGAACACCAGATTTAAATCGGGCTGCCAAGTATATGTCCCCTCTGCAATGACCGCCGTACTTACCGTAACGGTCTTTTCCCATTGTTCTGTATAGAGATACAATCTTGCCAGCATTGCACTTGCTACCCCTTTGGAAACCCGCAGTCTTTCGCCACTTATTTCAATAATAGGTAAGAGTGACTTTGCGGTGCGCAAATCCTCTTCCATAAATTGGTAAACCTCCGTTAACGGCATACGGGAAACTGCAGCATTTTCAATGTAATCGGTTGTTTTTATATAGGGAATGTCACCAAACAATTGGGCAAGGTTGTAGTGTAGATAGCCTCTAAGAAAAAGTGCCTCTCCTAAAAATTGATTTTTCTCCGTCTCTTCCAAGGGCGCATGTTTCAGCCCTTCTATAATGACGTTGGTATTATAAATAAGAGAATAGCTATTGTTCCAGAAATCCGATACCGCGGAATTGTTTGGTAGTACGGTATGATGATAGAAAGCATTATCCAGAGGACTATCGGCACGATAATAATCCAATTCATCGGCATATAGACCCAAAAGCACACTTATTCCACGAGGACTTCCATTAACAATACTATTGTCCCTTAGGCCCGCATAAATATTGGAGAGCGCAGCTTCTACAGTAGAAGCATCTTGAAATACTGCTCCCTCCGATAATAGAAATTCGGGAAACTCAGGCTCCAGTGCTTTTTCACAACTTAAGAATAGTACACCTAATGTCATAAGCATTATCAGTCTACAAAGAACTGCCCAACGGCGATATATATAATTTTTAAAAAAAGTGTTCATTATTTAGGATTTAAAAGGTTAATGTAAAGCCCGCACTAATCCAGCGCAACGCAGGCATAAATCCAAATTGCTCGGGATTTTGGCCCTTATATTTTGTTAGGGTATAAAGATTCTCCCCAAGAATAAATACTTTAGCGTTGGAAGCGCTTCGGAGAATATTTGGAATAGTATAGGACAAGGAAATATTCTTAAGCCGTAAAAAGGAAGCATCACTAAAAGAGGCATCACTCTGTCCTAAATTGTATGCTGCAAGGGAACGCTCATAGTTATTGCCTGTGGTAAAGGCCTGTGTGTTTGTTTGGTCTCCCGGCGCTGCCCATGCGTCCAAGACCTCTACAGGTTGATTAGCCATAGTGCCGGGGGTTATTCCATCATAGTTTATATTTGGAGCTATTTGCTTACTGAATTGGAAAAAAATGTCAAGTTCCAAATTTCCGTAAGAGAGGGAATTAGATAATCCACCGTACCATTTAGGAGCCAAATCCACAATTGCCTGACTGTCTTCCGGGGCGCTAATTTTTCCATCACCGTTTGAATCCTCGAAGGTATACACCCCCGTTTCGGGATCGACTCCCGTATAATGAAGTACCTTCACTATGGTTATGGGTTTCCCAATAATATAGCTATTGGCATAGGTACTGTTGGCTAGATTCGGAAATTCCAACAGTTCATTCCTTGGAATGGTAAGGTTAATTGCTGTATTCCATTTCCACTTGGCTGAATTTATGTTAAGCGTATTCAGTTCAAATTCCCACCCCCTATTTTCCAACCGCGCCCCAAGATTTCCTAAAATTCCGGGAAAGCCTGTTGTACTAGGCAGTGGGATTTCCACCAGTTGGTTCGAGGAACGGTTGCGGTAAAAGTTTATGCTGGTTGTTATCCTGTTATCAAACACTCCAAGTTCCAAGGCCAATTCGGCCTTACGGTTTTCTTCCCAGCCAAAATCGGGATTGTATAATGCTGTTGGATAAAGCCCGATAGTTCCATTATACATTATGCCCGTACTACCGTACGAATTTAAATAACGATAATCGCCAATCTGGTCATTACCAGTGGAACCATAGCTACCCCTGAGTTTTCCGTAACTTAGGAAAGGCACTGCCTTTTTTATCCCTTCTTCTTCAGAGAAGATCCAAGCAGCACCCCCTGCCCCAAAATTTGCATAGCGGTTGTTGGGACCAAAGCGACTGGAACCGTCGCGACGGCCGGTAATGTTTAGGATGTAACGATTGTTAAAAGTATAATTGAGACGGCCAAAGATGGCCTGATAGTTATAGACTGTTTGTCTATCATTTGTAACAAGTACCAAATTGGCCGCAGCTAAATTCATTATTTGGGTATTGCTTGCAAAGCCTTCGGCATATTGTGAAAAAGTACTCGTGGTTTCCCTCTGCACAGAATACCCCACCAAAAAATCAAACTTGGAATTATCCGTTTTAAAGGTGTATTGCAACTGGGGTTCAACTATCCACGAGTTCCGTGAGCCCTCATTTGTAAAATTGGAAGAGTACCTACTGTCCAAACCGTATTGGGGTGGATATTTGGTATTGGGCGAGGTTCTAAATTCTGACAATTGGGAATCCTGATAACCAAGATTGGTCTTCAGTATCAAATTATCAAAAACCTTAACGTCCATTGCGGCATTTACCAAAAGGCTGTTTCTTTTTGAGCGTAAATCTCCCTCCAGTTCGGCCAATGGATTATTAAAAGTACCGTCCTCCCAATTCAATGTTCCGTCGGCATTATACAAACTTGGAGCATTTGGCGCCAATATTAGGGCCTGTTGACTTAAATCGGCTTCAGGAAGGTCATTATCTTCGTGGGCATATGCCATGGATAGGGAAAGATTGAATTTTTCGTCAACAGCCCTATGGTTTATTTTTGCGAGACCATTGGCCCTTTTATAGCTATCATCTTCAAGGGAGATGGTAGATTCATTACGGTACGCGCCATTTAGTAAGAAAGATGTTGTGCTGTTCCCACCCGAAACAGCCATTTGATATTCCTGAAAATAGGCTGTTCCTCCCAGCAGTTCCTTCTGCCAATCCGTATATCGATTTTTATCCCAGGTGCCATTTATATCATAAGCATATGGTGGGTAATCCGTTATTCCATCATTACTAAATGCCTGCTCCCGCATTGCTACATATTGTTCGGTATTCAGCAACTTCTGGGTTTTTGCAATCTGACCTAGCCCACTTTTTATAGTAAGCGCATACTTCGTTTCACCGCTGCGTTGCTTTTTGGTAGTAATCAGGACTACCCCATTGGCACCTCGGGAACCATAAATAGCTGTTGCATCGGCATCCTTTAATACCTCAATACTTTCAATGTCGGAAGGGTTTAGAAAACTGAAAGGACTAAAATCTGCACCGGGCAAAACTCCTCCCGACACATTTCTTGCACTAAGGCTTTGGGAAGCAAAGGGCACCCCATCAATGATGTATAGCGGGGCGTTCCCAGCCGTTAAACTGTTTTTGCCACGGATTTGAACATCAAAGCCGCCACCGGGAAGACCAGTCCGTTGCACCACCTGTACCCCTGCCATCCTCCCCTGCATAGCGGCAAGGGGATTGGAGACGGGCTGGTTCTCGATCTCTTTGGCGGTAACCCGAGCGATACTCCCCGTCTTCTCCCTATCGGAAACTTTATAGTAGCCCGCATTAATCACCACCGCATCCAAGGCCTGGGCATCTACTTGCATAACCACATTAACAATACTCCTATTGCCAACCGCCATTTCTTGTGCCTTATACCCCAAATAGAGAAACACTAAGGTGTCATTGACTGATGCTTTTACCGAGTACCTGCCTTCTAGATCGCTGATGCTCCCCCGGGCGGTGTTCTTTACCAAAATGTTGACCCCACTTAGCGGGCCGGTGGCATCGGTAATGGTTCCACTAATGGTTTTTAGTGAAAGGTTCTGTGATAAAAGTGGGGAGTTGTAAGTGAAGAAGAGGGCAAAAATACCTGCAAGCGCAAGCCTATGCCTGTAATTATTTTTCATAATTTTGCATTGGTTAAAGTGTTACACATTATTTTAACTTGCCTGCTCCAACGGTCGTCGAAAACTTTGGAGTAGGTTTTTTTGTTTTATTTTTTTCTATATGCGTTTATTTTTATTTTTCTTTTTCAAATACCAATTTCCTTAAATTTAAATAGGAGTATGTTTTTTTCTGTTCATTTTCTTTGCTTGTCCAAAGAAAATGAACCAAAAGAAAAGACCCCATTTCTTAGGAATTCTGAATGCTTACGCATTCACACCACAGTCAAAACTTCGCGTCGCTTCGCTCCTGAATCTCGAAGCTTCTGACTGTTATTCTGAAGAAATGGACTACTTTATAAAATACATATCTAATTCATAGGCAATACGTTTATAATATTTAATCGAAGCCTTTTCGGAAATAGTTGATCAACAAACGCCCTACGATTCGACTCTTGCAACCTACGGAAAGCCAAAGGCTTGTAGAGGATTGCATAAAGTAGCTTGAACAGACGAATTGGACGAAAGGCTGTTTGAGCCCAATGAAATGGGCGAGTTCCTTTCGTTCCGCCTGAAAAGCGTAACGGGTGAACAAGAATCGTCAGGCTAGATTTTTTTGTTACTTTTTTCATCAATGGAAAAAGTAAAAAGAAAACCCTTTAAATACCTCTTGCATTAACTTTTAACACTTCACTCCTCACCACTCACCACTCACTACTAAGTTCTCAATACTCAATACTAATTACTCACTACCATAGTCGCGAAAAATCATAAACAAAACAGAAACAGATGCTTTGAAAAGAAAGTTGAGGTTAGCAATAACGACCAAGCCCAATACAAAAAGGCGCGGAACTCAACTTACCGACCTGAGGTACTGGTATACCTGTGTACGAATAAGAGAGCCCACGCCCGGGTCGTGAGCAATCTGCTTATCGTCTCGTACACGTAAAAATTACCAGTTTTCAGATCGAGATTCAAAGCGAGTGCTTCTAATATTTTGCTCTTAGAAGAATCGCAAATTTATAATATAGACTGCAATATAATAAAATATTTATTCAGTACAAATATGTATCGAATAAAATTCTGTTTTATTACAACTTTTACTTAATGAATGAGGATGAAAAAAAATATTTAGGATTATTAAATATCCAGATTGGCTGTATTCTGAAAGTAAATCGATTAAGAAAAAATATATCGCAACATTATTTAGCTGCTGCTATTGATTCAACTTCTACAACAATTGGCAGAATAGAACGTGCAGAAGTTGTGAGTGGATGGGATAAAATCTATATATTAAGTCAAGAATTGAATATTGATTTTAATAAACTATTTCTACCCCTGCCTCAAAATGAATTACTTTTAATTGTAGACGAAATATTTAAACTTGATCAAAAATTAAATAATGAAAAAAAAGAATATTATCGGAAATTGAAATCTATAATAAAAAGTAAGTACGCCGTATTAAAAGAGTAGAATCTGAATTCCGAATTCGATTGCTTAAAATTAGAGTGCGTCTGAAAATTTTTATTTTAAAAATTTATTCAATGTTATTATATTTAAAAAAAAGATTTACAATTTTACCTTGTCTTTCGGTTAAAAACTTTAAATAATTTTCCTTCGAAAATGAATTTTCCACAAAATCGAGATCACTTGAAACAGTATGAGTGTATTTCTCAACATTCTTGATTTCCAACTCTGCTTGATCTTCTGTTAATACATCCTCTTCGACTTGTCTTTGAAAGTATTCATAAAATGTTAGGCTACCTTTTTTACGATTTAGGGTACTATCCAGTAAACACAAGTTAGGGAATGCACTCATTGGAATTCCAAATTCTCCCGCTATCTCTTTCAACCTATCAACAGGAATTATATGTTCAATATCATATTCTATTCTTGAAATTTCTTCATAAGCTGTTAAGGAATAACTATAAAGATACTTATAAAATAAAATCGAGCTTTCTTTAAGACTAATTCTGGCCTTTTCTCTTTTAGACAAATCATATTCAAACCAATCATCAAAGGCACTTTTCCAAGAAGATCTTTTAATTGGATTTTCATAGCGGTCTGAGAATATTAAATTATAAGCCTTGTTATCACCCGAACCCCTCCAGTGACCACGAATAATATCATATAGGTAATGATAAGTCAAGTTTTCTTCCAGTGAAGTCTTTACATTTTTCCAACTAAATTTTTCTTCCAATTTTTTATCATATTTGCTATGAAACACCTTACCAATCATCGAAACCACTTGAAGTTCAGAATGGACAATAGATACTTTGGTTCTTTTATTCATTTTTAAAGTAATATGACCTTTTAAGCAATTAAAAACGAAATCAACCGAATCTATTATACAATTCTCAAGTTTTGAAATTTCGTATTTTTTAAGCTCTTCTGGTATTTTATTCATATCATCAAAAGGAAGTCCTAAACAAATATTCATAATATTAAAACCAATAGAATCTTCTTGTTCGGCCTTAGGAGAAGTTGAAAATAAATAATTAAATTTATTACAGAGGAATTTTCCAAATCCAAAAAGATACTCAAAAGTTGTAAATTCTGTTGTATAAAATTTAGGGGAACTATCATAGTTTTCGACTTCATAGCCTTCTTCTAATAGTAGATCATATTTGTTCTTTATACCATCTATAATGCTTCGATTTGTAATTTTAAAATTAGAATAAGGAGTCCAAGTTGCCGCGTAAATTTGATATTTACTTAATTGTGTCCCTTTTGAATTTAACCTCTCAAAAATAAGCGGTAAATTACTTTGTTGTCCAGTATATATTAATATCGGAATTTTAAAATGATAAATATTTGCTTCCTCTTTTATTTCTTTAAGGACTGGGATAAATTCTTCTGTAATTTTTTCAATTTTATCAAGGTCTAAATTGAGTTGTAATCCTTTGTTAAGATGGGTACTTAATTTAAAAGAACTAAATCCGTCATTTTCCTCAAAACCTTTAAGATTATTAATCCAATTGACTACTTCCTTAACTAGTATTTCTCTTCGTACCGGATTTTCTTGATCAAAAATTAGTTTGTCTACAACATCAATAACATTCGAAGAAAGATTAGTGTCATCAAAGAACTGGGTAGGAGCTTTAATATATTGATTTAAAGCTGTTGAGCGCTGAAGGCCATCGATTAAATTATAAATAGTATTACCAGATTTATCTGTTGACGATTTATAAAGCAATATAGCACCTACAGGAAAACCCTTCTTAACGGAATCAATAAATGCTTTTTGCTGTTCCTTTCGCCAGACTAATGTTCTCTGAAATTTCGGTATTGTTATTTTGTTTTTTTTTGAAGCAGCCTCCCCAAGTGCATTTATCAATTCTTCAATTGTCCAACTAGCGGTATCTGTATGATTAATAGCCATTTTAAATATTTTAATTATTGATACTAAGCACAACTTCCCCAAAAACTAGCTCTACTAATTTGTTTAAAATAATGCAATTCTTTTGGCCACTCATCATACAAATCCTTCAATATAATATCATCTGGTTCTTGTAATAATTCATCTATAAAAGATATAGAATCAGTGACGTCAGCCCATAGATGATCAAAATTAGCAGGTGTAGGACCATTCCAAAATCCGTTATTATTACCGAGATTGTTCAGATAGAAATCTATTTGATTTTTATTAATTCCAGCAGATGTCATTAGATCAAATACGCAGCCGCTTGATATTCTAAGTAGCAAGAGAGCTCGTGAAATAATATTTAAGGGCATAAGTTTTCCGGTTGCACTAATTATAGTAGGGTTTCCTGCTGTTGTGAAGAGTTGATTTGTTATTCCGTGAGCTACAATTGATTTGATAGCCTCATCATCTCCAGAACCATCGGCCGTGAATGTTTGACTGATTAATTGTTGTAGAGTTATAGTGGTAGACGGTGGTAATGAATATTGGTGAATATTATGGAAAAGTCTGGAAAACAAATACTTGTCTAAAAGCGCAAATTTATCTGTTGAACTAGGTTCAATAAATTTCCAAATATTAGTTATACCAGAAAATTTAGCTTTAAAATCAATTGGAAAGTTATCGACCAAATGTTGTGGTTGATAACTTACCGTATTTCTAAATGCCCTATCATCTTCATAATTTTGAATATCAAAACTCCAGTTTTTTAGCCATTGTAAAGTTATAGTACTAGCAACCTGTGAACTCACCGGGGAAGGTATTGCTCCTATCCAATAATCAAAAGTCTTTCCTTTTACTGTGAAATAGCGCAATAAAGGTGTGTGGTCCACATTTGGCGAATTAATCCAGTTTTCCAAAAACTTCCAAGTAGCGACGTGTGTTCCATCCTTTTTAGCACAATTAATTATACCATGAGATGAAATACTTAAATGTCTGCGATTGTTAACAAGGACACCCTGCCGTGCTAAAAATGACATTGTACCTCTTAATTCGGCATAATAAGCAAGATGTATAGCTGCCCCTTTGTCTCCCTTTAAAAGACAGTCAATCGCTTGAGATAAATACAACCAACCGTCAAAACAATGGGCTACGACAGAGGTCGCAAGATAAACTTTTAAGTTATATGGATGTAAGGTGGATGTACCACTAAAGTGATCTTTTATGGTGTTTATAGAATTATCTCTTAGGGGATTCGTAGCTGGTAGAAAATAACCATTAGCTAAATAATTAGCTTTTATTTGCACCATTCCGTCAACCACTTGGTTTGAATCTGCATTATTAACCGTATCTAAATAATTCATATCAAGATTCTAATTGATTTGAATATTTAACCATAGTAGCATTTTCTGAATTTTGAAATTCTTCATTTAAAATTTTCCAGAACTGGGAATATCCTCCACTCCCCCTAAACCTCATACGGTCCGTTCTCTCTTCTTCAGAAGTGAATTCAGCAGAAGGTGTTCTCCAATCAACTTGTGCGGCTATTTGGCAAAATTGTTGAATCAATTCATAAATGTCTGACTTTTCATTTATGATAAATTTTATAGCAGCATCAATATTTTCATTCGTAATAGATTTAGCCTCTTCCTCTAAATAGTTGAATTCATCAAAAGAATAATCAGAGGTACCAGCGATAAGGTAAAAGAAGTCATTTGCGTAAGTGGAAAACCCTCGTACACCCTGATCTCTTGCAAGAAAACTATTTTTATTTATGAATGCTAAATCCCACATCTCAGAAACTTCGTAATCTTTAAATTCTCGTTCTTCATTACGTAACATCTGAGCCCATTCCCTTTTAACTTTAGAAACTGCATCCGCAAATTCCATCCAAAGTAAAATTATGAATGCAGCTTGTTGATTACGCGACCATGGTAATACTTCATTATCCATTAAATTGCTGCTGAAAAGTCCATTTTTCTTTTTAAAAAAAGAGTTAGATAAGGTCCGAATAAATGCAGCTTGACTCATTGTGGGCCCACCACTTTCGCCAATCATGTTAATTCTTTTAAACCAGGGGCTTTCTGGATAATTCCATAACGCCTCTACAATTTCTTGCGATCTCGTTTCTCGATAAGCTATTAGTCCTTCTTTACTGTTCTCTAACCATTCTTGTGTACGAAGTAATGGATATAAATCATAACCTAAACTTGTATTTATTTTTACAGGTTTTATGTTTATTGTATAAAATAAATAAGCTTGCCATGCTCTGTCTAAATTATAATAAGCGACTACAGGTAATTCGAAATTACCACTTAAGGGATCGTCTTCATCAAATGCCCAGAGTCTATGCTGACCATCAATAATTTCAATTGGCTTGAGATCTGGATTCCAATCATCAGAAAAGACCTGATCCGGAATGTTTAAAGTTGCAATGCCTGTTTTTTCATTAATTTCAATCTTTAAAGTATCTTCATTCTTTATAGATCTATTATTTCTTTTTTCATGTGGACCAATGATGTTAGCAATGATTGCGGTTGGTAAGAAACCTGGCATTTTAAGCTTTTGGTTATCATAGGACATTCTTTCAGTTGAAGATAATGTAGACCATGGAAATCCTCCTTCGATGTATGCGTTAATTTCATCGATTCTACTCTCATTAAGGTTTCTTTGAACATGTTTATCTTCTCCTCTTGGCTTATCAGCCTTCCTTCTATGAACATCGGAGAGTTTCTTAAGAACACGCGCGTCTATTGAAAAAATATATACAACAGGCTCCGGTTTTCTTCTTAACTCTTCATCATTATAGTTTACATCATCCCAATCATTTAACCATTGATTCATTTTAATCATTGGTATTTTTTTATAAACTTTTAACTGACTAAAATTGAATATATCTTCTTCTTGATTTAGGGATTCTCCATTCAACCATTTCTTAAATTGGTCTATAGTCAAACTTAAAACCTTGTGAAATTGATATCCGCGGCAAATTTTTAAAAAATTAGAAAAGCTATCAATTTCTTCTGGACTATGACCAATTTTTAATATTCTTTGTTTTAGCAATTCTTTAAAGAGCAGACCAACTTTTCCTTCTTCATAAAAAGCCGATAAATCATACGGTACTTCTCTTTCTTTTTCATAATTTTTTAAAGAGACCCCGGAAACAATTAAACCTCTTCTCAAATTAGTACTTTGCTTATTCCCTTTTGCCACGGTTAAAACTCCCCTCATCTTACCATCAGAAAATTTATTGGCAAAATCCTTAATGTTTTTTTCATGTGTGAAAATCGCCGACATTAATGCAAAAATTCGAAGCTGTTTTGGGAAATTTTTCATTTCATCCCAATAATGTGGAAAGTCGTCTTCTAATCTGTTTACCCCAACAAAAGATTTAATGATACTAGAATTAATGCCTTCTTTGGATTCGTAAAGTTGTTTTAATTTACCTTCCGCAGCGATTTGGATAACTTGGACTATATCAAATTTAGTCCACGATGAGTTTATGTTCTTTAAATCTGGCATTTTAATTTCGTTTAAATAAAATAATATATTCCTTTACATCTTGATTTCTTTCATCACTCCTTCCCATTTTACTGTGAACGTGGTCTTTTATAAGAATATCAGTTGTATAATTTTTAAAACTTTCTTTAGAAATATTTAAAATGGCATCAAGACCTATCATTCCAGTATCAGAATAACTTAATGCAAGATGTGATTTTTTTAAAGCAATGCCTTCAAATAAGGAAGCAAAAGCCTGATTAACAGTGGTCTTTTTGCAGAAAGGTGACTGATGCCTGTCTTCTCGGTATCTTCCTTTAAATTTCAATGTAGGATAATCATATTTAACAAGGGTCTCTATTGCATGATAAAATCTGGAATAATGTACAGATTGATAAGGAGGATCCGCATATACAATAGAATCCTCTTCGATAATTCTAAGACAATCCATATAATCTAAGGTTGTAACTCGAAAATCATTAGATTTCCCGTTTACACTTTCAATCAACTCAATAAATTTTCTTTCGAAATAGGGCCATAATTCTCTATTACGATAGCTTAAAATATCTTTCATATTATCTTCCGTTACATCTCTATATTGAGCATAATGGCCAGTGCTTTGAGATACATATGACATTGCAAAAATAAGTGACGAAAGTATCGGGTAATACTGAGGTTTTGATTTATACTGTTCGGCAACCGCTCTTATTGAATCAATCCATATACATTGCTCATAGGACCAATATGTTCCTGAATAATATTTTGTAAATAAATGGAATCCTATATTGAAGTTTTGATTAATAAGTTCTTGTTGTTCTTTTTCAATTCTTTGAAGTTTAATAAAACTATTGGCTTGAGAATAATCAAAACTTAAATTTTGTAACCTTAAATAATAATCGTCAATAAGCTTATGAACTTTAGTTTTTATCTCTTCTAAACAATCAATAGAGAGTTGACCCTTTAAATTCAGAAGATATGTATTAGACATAATTGAAGAATATTCCTGAACATCATTTGCATGGACTTTATATTCATCCTTTAATGATCCTCCTACAACTCCGGTCCCACTAAAAAGATCACAAAGCCATTCGCTCTCAACATTTAACGAAGAAATGGATTCAGTTACAAAGCCCAATATTTCTCTTTTAGAACCCATATATTTTAATAAATGAGGAATTCTCTTAATTTTTTCTTCTTGTCCTATCGGGATAGTTTCGATCATCTGGTTATTCTATATTTTTAAATAATCTTTAAAGTTAGGTTGTGCAAAACCCCTATATATGGAGACAACCCACAAGTTGTTCAAGATATATCAACAGTCTGCAGTAATTAGATTCAAAAATATTTAAATTAATCGGGGAGAACAGTAAATATAGGAAAAATTGATTATTTATCAACTCCGTTGGATATAATTTTGATTTGGATTAAAAGTACGGTGGGTTTTTTATTGGGTGTTGCGGAAAACCGTATTAAGAGGATTTTTCAATTATTAATTTCTGTGCACTTTAATGATGCCAAGCTTTGACATAGACTTGGACATGACATCTAAGTAGCTAGAAATAAAGGCGATAATAGGGTAATGCTTGGGCATTAGCTTTATTTAGTTAGGAGTAATAACACTAATACTAAAAAGCGTGCATTTTTTTTAACATAGTTGAGCTTCAATTAAATAGCATTTGTTATATTTAATATAAATTAAAACTTATCAAAAAGCTAATTCAAAAGTATTTAAATATTTTAGAGAAAATTAAATTTCAATTACACAAAAGTTGGGATTTAATATTTTATTTTTTAAAAATATTCTTTCAACCTTCCTCTATTAAAATTTTGATCGTTTTTTTTCTTGTTGTTTTCCTCTCGTTTTTTACTTATTATTTTCTCAACAATCCCATAAGCGACAATACAGTTAATAATTATGCAACACAAATAAACATTTATTTTGATGGATGGATAAAGGATGACAAAAAAACTCAAGATGAGTTGGACAAAGTTTTGTTAATAAATGTGGCAAATGATAAAGAGCTTGTTTCTGTTAGTGAAAGATATATACCCAAAGGAATTATTGCAATAACTGACCGTTTAAAATTAGCTCAATTTCTATATAAACTTAATGATCAACATCAATATATTATCTGTGATATAATATTCAGTAAAAAATATGAATCTCCGAATGATTCATTATTGCAATCTGCATTTAAGAAAGCAAAGAGGATTATTGTTCCAGCCCCAATATATGAAGATTCAATTGGTTCTCCAAAATTTGATGTAGGATTTGGAGCTTCCAGCTATAAAGCTTCAATTGAATCCAACAGATTCATGAAATATACATTTACTGAAGGAGATTCATTAAAAAGTATTCCTCTAAAAATGTATAACGAATTATATGGGAAAGATATAACAAGGAGGAGTGGTTTGTACTTCTCAAATGGTAAGTTATGTATGAATTCCGTATTACTTAATTATAAAATAAGACCACTTAAAAAGTATAACGACGAATTAGACAAATTGCAAATACTCGAATTGGGGGTAGATATTCTTAAAGGCGGCCAAAATGATTTACAATTTCAAGAACTGGTAAAAGATAAAATAATTTTGATTGGCGATTTTGAAGACTCCGACCAACACAGAACCATCTATGGGAAAATGCCAGGGGTTTTGATAAATTACAATGCGTTTCTTGCACTTAGAAATAGTGACCATATTATTCCGATTAGCTTAATCTTTTCTTTAATCGTGTTTTATTTAATTTTTTCATTAATAATGGTATACGGCTGGGATAAACGATTAATTATTTGGTTAAAAAAGTGCTTGATAAAATTCACAGAACCGTATACAAAGTTTAATAAGATAATTATTAATTACCCAAAAGTCAACATATTAGAACTTTTGTTTAATTTTTCATTTTATATTGGCTTACTGGGAATAATAAATGTATTTATATTTTTAATCTATGGAATTCAACTAGATTTACTTGCTATGTCCTCAACTTTTACAATTATTAATGGAGTTAGGAATGCCGTATTTGAATATCAGGAAAATATTAAAAATTATAATACACGTGAAGATGAAACTTAAGATAATATTTATAGCTGCAATAGTTTTGTTCTTAGCTTATTTTCCCAGTTATGGACAAACAAGTTATACTGTGACATTTATTGAAGGCACAGTATATGTAAATAATAAAATTTTAAAAATAGATGACAGCTTTTTAAGTACTGATGAGATGAGATTTCAAAATAATTATGGAGCTTTAAAAGTCTGCTGTTCCCCAGACGGAAAACCTGTAAATTTTTGGGGTGAAAATTTTGGCAAATCAAAAGCAAAGACCCCAAAAGAGTACCAAAATTATATAGTGGCCTTAGGAACCAATAGAAGTGGCGAAAATTTAGATATAAAAGGACTTAAAAATTTTCTTTCAATTCCAAAGATTGGAGTACTTGACACCTTAAAAATCCCAATAAATAATAGTGAGTTTCAGGTGGATGAAAATGCTTTTTTCTATGTTAGATATAAATATAAAGATAAGGATATAAACAAAAAACTAATCAGTTATAATGACACCCTGTCAATTTCCAATTACATTTTTGAATTAGAAAACACAGGCCCAATTCAACCGGACTTCTATCCCATTTCAATTTATTTTTATAGCACTAAAAATGAAGACAGCACGCCCCTAACCCACAACTTTTATCCTGTTTTCATGGATTTATCTTTATTAAAAAAAGATTTATCGAATATTATAAATCATCAATATCTATCGTTTGAGGATAAACTACAAATTATTGAAGATTATTTGGCATTGAAATATTCCGATATCTATTTTTTTAAAGATAACTTAACTGTTATAATACTACCCAAATGAAATATTCCTTTTTGATTCTGTTTGTTTTTATTTTCACAGTTTGTCAATCTCAAAACAATTCTGACATTTTAAAATCAAATGAATTGGGCAATTTACTGAGAAATGGAAAGTTTCAAGAGGCAAATGTTATTCTTTTAAAAAACGAATCAGCAGTAGAAAAAAAATATGGACGCAATAGTGAAGATTTTGCAATGCTACTTTATTTTTTGGCTATGACAGATATAAGATTACAAAATTTGAATGAAGCTATTGATCATTATGAAGAATGTATTAACATTTCAAGAAATATTGGCAATCAAAGCGAAGAATATTTTGTGGTTTCAATGTTTAACCTTGCAGAGTTATACACTTTAAAAGGTCTTTATCAAAAAGCCGAACCCTTATATCTTGAAGGTGAGGAAAAAAGCAAAAAGGTTTTTGGTTCAAAAAGCCCTTATTATTATTCTCATCTTAGTAAAATTGGCAATTACTATTTTTCATTATCAAATTTCGAAAAAGCAAAATCATATGAAGAACTTACAAATCAATATTATAGAGCGAAATTCGGTAAAGAAAGTGGCGAATATTTATCATCGACAAATAATTTAACTCGAATCTATAAAGAAACTGGAGATATAAATAGAGAACAAGAATTGTACAATGAAATCCTTCCAATTTTAAATAAAATTAAGCAAGATACTAGCCGTAAAGATCACATCAATATAGTCAAGTTACTAGCAAGTATAAATTTTCGACTTAAAAATTACAACGCGGCAGCGGAAAATTATAATGAAGTGCTCTTGTATTATGAAAAATATACTGGAAAAGACCATACTAACTATGCTAACGCTTTAAACGATTTAAGTGTGACATATGATAAGCTTGGGGATATCAACAAGGCTATTCAATTGCAAAAAGAGGCCATAAATATTGTCGCCGCAAAAAAAGGCAAAAAATCTGCCGACTATATTACAGCAATTCAAAATTTAGCTTCTAAATATATAGAAATTGGGAGTCTTGACCAGGCAAAACTACTAAGTGTTGAAAGTATACATTTAATTAATGAAGATATCTCCGAGAAAAATTTATTCATGTCTGAAGCAGAAAAAGAAAATTATTTAATCTCAAAAATTTATGATTACTATGTTTTTAACTCATTTTCATTAGTCTATAAAAAGATAAGTCAAGAAATTACTGGTGAGGTTTATAATAATTCATTATTCTTAAAAGGAAGGTTATTAAGCTCTTCTATCGCATTAAGAAAATCAATATCTGATACAGATAACAATGAAATTATTACCAAATTCAACGAATGGATTGCTATTAAAAAGGAAATAGCCAGACTATATGAAACTGAAATTTCACAAAGAAAAAAAAATATAATAACATTAGAAGCAAACGCAAATAGGCTTGAAAAATACCTAATTTCAAACTCAAAATTTTTTAATGAGTTTAAGATTAAAGAAAATTATAAATGGCAAGATATTCAAAAGAAATTAAAGCCGAATGAAGCTGCGATCGAATTTATTGATTTTGAATATTATGAGAAAGAATGGACGGGGAAACGATATTATTGTGCTTTAATTTTAAAGGCTGAAAGTAAATACCCTGAAATGGTTTATTTATTTGAGGAAACTCAACTAAAAAAATTACTATCAAGAAATAGTAAAAACGATAAATATAGCATTCCTCTTCTTTATGGTAACCAAGAGAATAAAAATGATGATCTTTATAACTTAATATGGAAACCCATTGAAAACATTTTAGTTAGAGGTCAAAAACTATATATAGCACCTTCAGGGTTATTAAATAACATTTCATTTTCTGCGCTATCAAATAAAACCAAGTATTTATGTGATGATTATTCTTTAATACAATTAACATCGACAATAAAGATTATTGATGGCAGTACTTTTAATCTGGATGAAATACAGAACGCAACTTTGTTTGGAGGTATAAATTATGGCCAAAGTTCCAATCAATGGTCTTATTTGAGAGGTACAAAAGAAGAATTAATAGAAGCTGAAAAGATTCTTAGAACCCACAAAATTAAAACAAAAGCATTTTCCGAAAATGATGCTACTGAAAATGCATTTAAAAACTCTACGTCAAATAGTCAAATTATTCATATTGCAACACATGGATTTTTCGAATCAAATCCGTCAGAAAATATTTTACAAGTTGAAAAAGGCAAGGTAGATTTTAATAGAGGTGGCGGCAATTTAATGAATAATCAAAATAGCCCGCTATTAAAATCCGGACTTGTGTTTGCAGGGGCAAACAATAAGAAAGATTCTGAATTATTAACTTCCCTGGAAGTATCCCAAATGACCTTAAATAAAACAAAATTAGTCGTTTTATCAGCTTGTGAGACAGCATTGGGAGATATAAGATGGAACGAAGGAGTTTATGGCCTACAAAGATCTTTTAAATTGGCGGGTGTAGATTATATACTTATGAGTTTATGGAAAGTCTCTGATATTGAAACAAAAGAATTTATGGTTACTTTTTATAAAAATCTATTTTTAGAAAAAAATATTAGAAATGCCTTTATAAAAACCCAACAGGAGAAAAGCAAAATTCAAGACCCATATTATTGGGCGGCCTTTGTACTCATAGAATAAAGATATTATCATATATTACAATTTCAATGTAAACATTAAAACTTTTCTAATAATACTCCTTGATATAAGCATAAGCCCGCTCAAAAAGTATTTGCTCCACGGGAATATTGATTGTTTTTATTTATTACACTTGATACATCCTCGGGGTTCTCAATTGATAAGAAAATCTTTGTACCCGATAAGCTTCCTTTAACTAGTTTTAACCCGGTTGGAAATATCATGTAATAAAGGAGTTTTATCATTAACAAAATTAATAATTTGTGTAACGGTGTTACTTAAAAATTTTTTAAACACTTCTGAATCTGCATCACCCAACTTCGCTAATAATGGTTTACTATTTAAATGAATTGGGTTATCTTCTAAGGTTTTTAAAACTCTTAAGATCGGCCACCACTTATTGTAATATTTATCTGGACTCATAGGGCTGAGGTTATTTAAATCTTCTTTTGACCTATTAATAATGCCCACAAATAAATTACCATTTTCGTTTCCTTTTCCACTGAAGGATTCTACCCCGAATTCAAAAAGATCCGAGGAAGATTGTAGAGATTTAATCCATATTTGGGAATAATGGTAATCAGGTGTATGTCCAGGGGTTACCAAATATTTATCTGATGGTAAACTATTTTTTAACTCAGTAATAATAGACTGCCTGAAATGTTCCCTAATATTATAAACGATTTGATTATAATTACTGGCTACATATTCTGCGGCATATAAATTGTTTAATACAGCATTGCGTACCTCATTTTCTTTACTCTTATCCATCATATTTGTTAGTTTTTTTAAAAGTATTTGGTATTGTTTTATAGAAGTGAATAACACGGAGCCGTCTTGACAAATTGTAAGGCATTTATTAAGCCATTCTATAATGTGTTTTCTATAGCTTAATATTATTATATCTTCTAAGTTAAGTGTACAGTAACTATGTGGATGCGGTGTATGTCCAAATAAACTAAGATAGAAAATTGATGACCTCAACGGGTTATATTTACTGTAGCGATATAATTGCCTATGTTGGTCTTTTGCATAAATTTTATTTTCGATAGCAATTGTTTTTCCTGAGCTAAATTCTATAAGAATATCTATAAAACCACCATTTTCATACCCTTCATCTATTTTTCCAACATAAAATTCCGTAAAAACCTTAGTTCTTACTAAATCTTCATTCTCATAATTATATTCAATTTCTTGTAAAAATAATTTTAGGAAATCAACACCCTTGTAGTGATTCCCTTTAGGGTTTAAAAGTGCTGCGATCATTGCAGAATGCGTATAGGTCTCATTATTCTCCATTCCCATAATAGAAAAGAGATTAAAATCTTCTCCGCGTTCCTTGGCTAAAGCTTCATGTTTTACAATAGTTTTATTTACCTCTTGCAAAAGGCTTGCTACATTAATAGATTCTACTTCCATATAACTAATTTTTAATATTGCTAATCCTTTTCACTTAGTGCTTCCATAATCTCCCTAAAACTATCCCACCCTGCTTCTAAATTTTCAATAATCTCCTCCACAAGAATATCAGTATCTGTAAGTTATCCAAGTCTGTTAAGCTTTTGTCCCATAGCCAAAAAATATCTAGGTTGGTTATCTCTTGCTATAATTTTTTCATAGTTGCATTTGCGCCAACGGCCTTCCTTGTTTTCTTCACTCTAAGATTCTTTGCGCTTGTTTCTGTTTTTTTGATTGTACTGATTTGCATTTATCGTCTGCGCCCATCATCGTCCATTACTCTTTATCAATAATATTAATGATTTTTAAGAGTTTGGTAAGGTCTTGTATTTTGTATTGGCTTTTTTGTGAATATTTGCCCTAACATATTACTTTCGTTTGCAAGGGTGCGAAGCATTTGGGCGTAAAAGAGTTCCTGTTCTGCGCCACGCTTGCTGCTTTGGGTTTTCCGATTGCATACCTCAACTTCCTGCTGTTCCTTGCCCTCCACATCTTTTAAATGGGGACCCTTTAAACCTTTGTTATAGGGTGGTTTGTTGAGCTTGTCTGCCATTTTTAAAAATAGCAAATAGGTAATCTGATCCAGATAGTCGCCATAGCCAACGCCGTCATCACGGAGTACGTTGGCAAAGTTCCAGACTTTTGATATTATTGAGAATTCGGTCATTTTAAATTTTTTTTATCGCATCTTTAATCCTTTTCTTGACATTATTAGGAAGATTGTAAAGATTTTCCAAACGTTCTTGATTTCTTTGAATTGCCCTTGCTCTTGTTCTTTTTTCAGAAGATAATTCGAACAATCTTATTGATTCAATTCCTTTAGGGGAGTTATTATTCACTGTAATTAGAACATTTAGCACCCCATAATTCCACTGGTAATGATCATTGTGATTATCTAAATATGGATGTACAAAACGAAACTGGCAATTCTCATAAACTGGGTCAAGAACCAATATTGAATCATAGGTATGCTTCATAGATGATGAATTACATAATTGGCAGGCTTTTGCTAAGTTATTAGGAGTATAAGTAAATTGCGGATAATAATCGATTCCTTTTGGAGCAATGTGTTCCACCTCACCCCTCCCAGTGCGATCATAATATAACCCGCAGTAGCAACATTTTTCTCTTTGGTGAATATCAAAATGACTGTTCATAGCAATTTTCAATTCTACTATACACTTTTTTTTGCTATTCCAATTATTTGCTATACCATTTACACATAGTTGTTCGTTAGCATTATAGCCATAGGGTGTCATTAACTGATTTATCATTCCAGTTGTTTTATATAATCTTTAGCTTCAAGAATAATCTCTTGCAACGGATCATTATCTCTTTGAGGCAGTTTAACAAGCTTATCTAAAATTTCTTTTAACCTCATTATGTCTTTACTATTCATTGCAATTAGTCCTAGTAATTCTGTTAAATCGGCTTCTAAATAATAATTTAAAGAACTTCTAACATTAAAAATATTATAAAGAATATCCTCAGCTGACCAACCAAAAGTATTAGTGTTTATATCTTTGGTTCCTATTCTACCTTCAATTTTATTTAATCCAATTATTTTTGAAGAAGGTTCTTTTAAATCAGAAACTAAAAAATGTGAATGGGTTGCAATAATTATATGGCAAGTTTGATAAACATCATCAGAGAACAACTGCCGAACAAACTGAAGGTATTGCATTTGCCAATTGGGGTGTAAGCTAATTTCCGGTTCATCAATTAATATTAGACTATTAGGTTTTACTGTAGCCATTAAACCAACCATAGTAGAAAAGAAATGAAATTCCCCTGAACTCGTGTCCTGTAAATCGATATTATTATGGTGAGTAAAATAGCCAGATATAAGATTTTCAATTTCATCACTTTTCCTTTGCCCAAATTTAATTTCTGGAGGCTTTAATAAGCCTATTCTACGCATAATATCTAAATGTCTATATTCAGATCTTAATCTTTTATGTGAGGAATTCTCAGTGACGTCATAAGAAATTATTTTTGCCGAACTATTATATACAGGATATAGTCGCTTATGTCTGATTAATGAATTAATAAAATCACACAACTGCTCTATATATTTGGGATCATTTTTAACAATAGCCTTATAATTACTTAATTTGAAAGGAGCAATTTGTTCTTTGCCGGCATATTGCTTATCTATTTTGGCAAAATAATCATCAAGATTTTTTTTATTTAAGTTACCAGTAAAAAATTTAGGGGTATTTGTTGTATAATAAATTACACTTATAGATTTTGAAAGCCCTAAATAATCAGCTATTTTCTCTAAACCTTCTTTAAAAACTTTAGACTCTATTTGATCAACCACAAACTCAATAGTTTTTCGCACATAAGAACGTGTACTAGCTTGAGATGGGCGATTTCTTACTCCTAAATATTTATACATTGGGAATTGAGACTGCTCTTTATCATTTCGAGGAACAATAAATTTATCTGTAAGCATAATTGAATTAGCAACAATAGCCTCTGGCAAAGTATTTATTGCTTTATTAAAGTCAATTTCTTCTGAATTTCTAAAGAATTTAGGGCGGGGAAAAATCACTTTTTTGCCAGTCAGGGATTGAAAATTTAAGCCATCAGTAATATTTGATATTTCATAAATTGTGTTATTATTTTTATACTTTAGTCTATATCTTCCACTTATATAATCAAAACTATCATTCAGATCTAGAGAGCATATATTTCTAAAAATATATAGGATTACTGAAAGCAGCTCACTTTTTCCCGTTCCATTTGGACCAATAATAACGGTTGTATAAATAGATTCTGGTTTGTCCAACGGATCTACAAAATTGAAAGTATTTGAACCAAGAATATTATGGCCAACTAATTCGAGGCTAATTAATTTAAATCCTTTATGCTGGTCTAGATTATTTTTCTCCATTCTTAAGTTCATAAGTTAAACTTTTGGATACCTCATAATTTGTAGGATTCAAATCAAAATCCAATAATTGCGGTCCTAATATTTTATAATACTGAGCAGATTTAGAGATATGATCATAATTGTAGAGACGATATATTTTATACTTGTCAATATTTTGTTCACAGAAAACTTTTTCATTTACTGACAAATAGAACGGCTCATCCCAATTTCCTTTTGTTGTTTTTACTTCTATAAAAATCTCATTTCCCATTTCATCGAAGCTTAAAATATCGTAACCTTCACCATCTAACTTTTTTTGAACCTTTTCTACTTTATCAATCAGTCCTAATTCTTCTAATTTCTTTTTTTCAATATGCAATACAAGTTCTTCTCCTAATAAACCGAGTTTACTTGAAACTGCTTGCTTTTTTCCCCAATCCGTTTTCCTTCCTTTAAAATTTCTTTCTTTATTTAAATAGGATTTAGTTTTATCAGGAATGTCTACTTCAATTAAAGCATATTCATTTGGTATTTGTTCAACATTTTTATTAGTAGCGATAAGCTCCAATTCATCATATAATGCTGCATATTTATATAAATAATCTTGTGTAAATTCTATTAAGCTATTCCAGTTATAATGGTCAAGTCTATTCAAATCTATCTTTTTTTCATCATAATCGGCCTCATATAAATAATTGTCTAATTGCTTAACTATTTGGGGAGGTAAGCCTTTTACTTTACCTCCTGTGTGATTGGAACGTTGACAATTTAGTTCGAGATATAATTCCCCTTTCTTGTTTATACCTAAAACAAAGTATACATTTTTACTATCACCCTTTCTATATATCCTGAGCCATAAATATTCTTTTATAGTTCCAGACCAATGCCAATGATTGTCTTCTTTTACAGTAAAATCCTCTATTAAGGAATTTGAAGCCCAATAATTCAATTTCTTTATAGATGGAAGCAATAGTTTGCTTTCCCTAACATTTTCAAGGTTTGCCTTTCTATATTTTGTGCCTGCCAACTTTTGAAATAGAGCGATTTCTTCTCTCTTAAAAAAGTTCAGACTCCTAGGATAATAGTTATTAATACCAAAACCTAATCCCATAATATAATCTCTATATGTATCTGTGGGTGTAAAGTCTAAATTTTCTTCAGTTTTATTAGCTATTTTATACGCTTCTCGTATTAAATATTTAAATGGATATTCTTTGCCATTAGCTAATTCTACCCAATAATTATTATAGAGGAAGTTTAATGGTATTCCAATAAAATCTATAATTGAACCTGCGTCAATAATATCTTTTTCGGTTATAGATGAAAGTTTCATATTACGAAATTATTTGTTCATTTTTATCCACTTCAACAACTCACCAGCAGACTCCCAATCTTTTCTTTTTATTTTATTCTTCAAACATTTCATTCACAAATCTCTTAAATGGCTCTTCTAGTTACATATAATAATATAACCCATGAGGCTCCTCTACCTTCTCGTCAAGGTATTTTGTGAAATCGTTTGCTATAAAAAGATTATCCACATAGCTTGTACTAAAACCACTTTCTATTAATCTTTTCTTTGTTTTTTTGAATTCATCATTATAATTTGAGCCCAGGTTTGTAGCACCAAAGCGACCATTAAGAAATTGGGATTTTCCTAAACGTTTGGTTACAGCATAATCATTGGTATTAAAACCAACAACTACTTTGTTAATGTTATTGTTTTCTTCGTTCACAGGCCATAAGCGATTATCAAAATCAGCAAATGTGCTCACTCCTGGTATTGCGGGAGCCATCATCCCTATGCGAATATCATTTTGTTGGGGGCTGGAATCTTTAACGTGGCATCGTAATATCGTTGAAATGCTTTAGGATGCTTCCATTTGCTTAACGTATTGAATAAAGTAGCTGTCCCTACGCTAGCGCCCAAGCTATGAGTTATTATACGGATTTTTATATCTTTTGGGAGAGAGTTTAGTACTAACCTAAGCCCAACAGCCACTTCTTGAGAATTTGTTTGGGCAACTGCCCATATTTTTTCAAAAGGGGGAGTTCCATTATTGGCAGTTAATCCATCCCAATATACTTCTAAAAAAATATATTTTTTTTCCGTTTGCTCTTCTATTGCAGTCCGCAAACGCAGGTAGTCTCCTGTGGGATTCGCATCATTAAAACCATGAATTAAGACTACTAAGGTTTTTGAAGGTGTTTGCTCCAATAAGGCTGTAAGGGAGTTTCCCAATTGCTGGATGATTAAATTTTGTACAGAATCAAAAACGGCTTTTTTAGAAGCTGTAACAGGTACATTATAGTGGTTTGCCAATTCTTTTGTACGGTTTGTAAACCGCTCAGCATCTTCTTCAAAATAACCTCCTTTTGTACTTAAGGAATATCCCGTAAAATAGTGTTCTAAACTTCCCGCATTTAAGCTGTTCTTTGTAGTAGTGCCATTATTTAAAGGATCAAAAAAAGCCGCATAGGGAATGTATATTGCTGCATCGGGATAGAAGTAGCCATTCTTATCCTGATATACCCTTACTACATTGTTATTGTTTGCAACATGGGTTTGTTGTAGTTCTGTTAGCCAAACGTGTTTTTGACGGGCACAAGAAACTAGTATTAAAAGGAAAATACAACTTACTACAAGTGTGGTTAGCTTTGCTTTCATAATTATATTAGCTTAGTTAGTTTTCTCCTTTTTTATCCGCTTCAACAGCTCCCCCGCAGGCTCCCAATCGGTTGATTTTTTGCAAGCGATTATTTCTGTCTCGGTGAGTAACTTTCCTGCAAAGGCTTTTTTAAGAATGCTCTGCCGTAGCGCTTCTGCTTTGTGTATGTTTTCCACTATGGTTTTTTCTACTTTATCGCAAATGGAAAGACGGGATTCTATTTGTTGGTTGATTTGGTGCTGTTCACTTAATGATAAAAATAAAAAAGTTGATCTTTTAATTATACCCATTGATAGTAAAGGTTGCCCTACACCTTTATTGGCAACAAGGTTAATCTTGTCTTTTGATGGAATAATCCCCCCTGCTTTAACTAGCATGGCGTCGATTTTATCGCACGCTATTTGCTCAGGGTTTTGGTTTGGCTGCATGTTATTGGTTTAGTCAGAATTCAAATTTAATATAATCGTAATCCATCCCATTACGGGATTCCGCAATGGCGACAAATTTTCTGGGGAGATTTACGAATATATTAAAATAATATAGCAAAAAATAAATTTTAAAACTGTTCTCGATAAAAGACAGACCCAATAATAAAAAAATTCTAGTCTGAATTGCCCGGTTTATATTGAATTAGTTCAAAAAAAACCGGAGCAAGTAGCTCCGGCCGAATGGCTATCCCAAAATCATTACTTAATTTACTACTAATTTTTTTACAGAAATTCCATTACCTGTGGTTACCCGCACAAAATAAATACCTGCATCCAGATCATCGATTGGATATATTTCCTGTGTCGCAAATTCAGTAATTTTTTTTCCCAGGACATCGAACAAACTTACATTTTCAATAGTCGTTTTTGAAGCAATTGAAAAAGATGACGATGCAGGGTTGGGATAAACATTAAAATAATGTTGGCTAAACTCAGCAATACCAAGAGCATCGCATTCCGCCTGGGTTTCAACAAATGTGGAAGCGGGATCAATAATCCAATTTAAAAGTATAGGAGCATTAACATCATCAACGAAAATACAGGTAAGTTGGGGATTTTCTGAAGCATTAAAATCAACGATATCATTGTTATTGCCATTTCTCACATCAAGAGATGTAAGCTGATTCATACCGCAGCCGAATTGGCTCAAAATAATATTCTCGCTTAAGTCTAATGTAGATATTTGATTTTCAGAACAATAAAACCATTCAAGATTGGGATTTTGACTTACATCCAATGATGTTATCATATTCTTCGCACAAAAAAGATATTGTAAGGCCGGCATATTAGTTACGGTGAGACTGCTAAGAAGATTGTCATCACATTCAACTATATATAATAATGGATTGTTGCTGAGGTCCAATTCGCTGATACTATTGCTTCTTATACGTAAGGATTCCAATAAAGGATTATTCGTAACATCCAAAGATGTCAAGTTGCTGTTTTCACCACGGGAGTAAAATTCCTTTAGGTTGGGATTGTTGCTTAAATCAACCGAACTTATTAAAGGACTGCTCATCAATAAATATTCTAGATTCACATTTGATGAAACATCCAAAGCTGCCAAAGGCAAATTGTCACGTATATCGATTCTTTTAAGAGCAAGGTTATTGCTAATATCTATAGAGCTTAAATTATTGATGTAACAAGACAAATCCTCCAATGAGGCAAAATCCTCAATACCTGTTAGGTCATTTATTCCGGATTCATTTACTTCCAAAAATATAACATCGTCAATGTTATCGGTAACCACTTGACCATCTATAACATCGTCGTAACCTAGATCAATCAAAGCTTGTTCAAAATTGGGATCCGGAATAGAAGTTAGCTGCGCGAAGGTGCAACTACAAATAAAAAATAGTAAAAGAGAAATTTTTTTCATAATCTTAGTGTTAATGGATTATTCTGCTACCAAGTTTAGGCATTAATAAGTCTCTGGAAAAATTCAAATGAAAACAGACCTAATATAGATGAGAATTTGGGGGGTAGTAAGTGAAAGGCAAGGTCCAATATTGCATAATTTGGCACTTTTTTGAACCATAAAGTGGCGCTTCGAATTCGTTTTCATGTTAATCTGAATTCAAAACAAAGTGAAAATATTACTTCGGAGAATGAAAATTTAACTTATAGGAATGAAAATAATAACAATAATATCTTCAAGTACTTTACTTGATTTGCAGCTATTTAACATTTAATTTTAAAGTGTAAAATTCGGTACATGAATAAAAAATTACTTCTCCTTCTATACTTGTTGTTTACTTCTGTTTCATTTTCCCAACAAGCTAAGATTGATAGTTTAATTAATGCATTTCAAAAACAGAGTGATAAAGAAAAAATAGAAACCTCCCTTCTGATTTTTGAAACCAATATATCGCGCGATTCGGCTATAATATATTTGAACAAAGGGATGGAAGTAGCAAAAAAAATTAAGTTCGATTCAATTTTCCCCCTACAATTTGGTCTCTCAGCATCATATTTCTATAAAGGTGAATTTTCTAATGCCAAATCTGAAATAAAAAAAGCATTGACAACCTATACGTTTACAAAAGCACCTAATGCAAAAAAAGGGCAAATTTTTATGCTTCTAGGGGTTTATAGTGAAGCAGAAAATAAAATTGATTCGGCTCAATCTTATTATGATAAAGCAATAGATATTCTAAATAATGATTCCTCTAACACTGCAATAAATGTATTAACCTCAACTTATAATAACCAGGCCAATATATATCTGAAAGCGGGAAATTATGAAAAAGCAGTTGAAATATATTTAAAAGCGGCAAGGTTAAGTGAGAAAAATTCTGATCTAGAAAATACACTTATCGCTTACAATAACATTGCAGGATGTTACAAAGAAATGAAAAGGTTAGATAAGGCTCTCATGTATTATAAGGAAGCTAATAAGTTGACAGAAAAAATTGGTGACATTCAGTATAAAGGATCAACGCTTGTAGGTATAGGTGAGATCTATTTTCTTAAAAATGAAAATACCCAAGCAAAAGAAAGTTTGAAAGATGCTATTAAATGTCTAGAAACATATGAGTTTAGCCAGCCTTTAAATGCAGCCAATCAAATTTTAGCTTCCATCTACCTTTCTGAAAACAACTATTTTCTAGCAAAACAATTTTCAAAGGAAGCACTAAATGGGGCAACCCAAATGGATGACGCCTTTTTAATGGCTTCAATCTTTATCACCCAGAGCGAACTATTCCAAAAAACAAAAAAATATAACGAATCTAATCAAGCTATCACCCAAGCCATCGATATCGCTCAAAAACACAATTTTCAATATTTAAAAAAAGAAGGTTATTTACAGAAAATAAAAGTTTTAAAGGAAATAGGAAATTATAAAATGGCCGTGGATTTGATTGATACAGTTATAAATTTAAATGAAGATATTCTCAACACGACCAAACTAAAAATCATTGAGAATGCTGAAACAAAATACCAAACCGAAAAAAAGGAAAAAGAAAATCTTGCCCTAAAAAAGAAAAACGCCGAACAGCAACTCGCAGTCCAACAAGCCATAAACCTCAATCAACGTTATGGTTTTATAGCCGTAACCGCCGTGCTTTTTGGTTGTGGAATCTTTTATTACTCTAAAAACCGCAGACGAAAACTTCGGGATGAGCATATTATCAATCTTGCCCAAACCAAACAAAAAGAACACGAAAAAATAGGGGCCGATCTGCATTCCACAAAGGCAAAGGATCTGGAAAAAATTGCCTCTGCCCTAGAAGAAAAAGGTGAGGCAGCAATCGCTTCAAAGGTTCGCGATGTAAAGGACAGCATCAGGCTCCTCTCCCACGAACTGTTTCAAATACCATTTTCACAGCTGGAATTTGACGATCAAATTATCAACCTGCTTTTTGAATATAACAGCGAATCCCTTAAAATAACCCACCAGGGCATCCATACCATCCCCTGGCCACAGGTTAACAATACCATTAGGAGAAATCTTTACCTTATTATCAGTGAGGCAATTTCTAATATAAAAAATCACTCAGGGGCATCTGAGGCAAACCTTAAGTTTCAAAAAAACAATCAAAATATTGATGTTACCATCACCGATAACGGAAAAGGGTTCTCAGATGAGGATCTAAAAAACGGCCACGGCATCGGCAATATGCGTATGCGTATAAATGAAATTAAGGGAAGCATCCGCTTTGATGCGGTAAAGGATAAAGGAAGTGAAATTGGAATATTTATAACCGCTTTTTAATTATGAAGCACATCTTAATTGTTGAAGACGAACAGGATACTCTTGAAAATCTCGTAGGGAAGATAACTGATGCATATCCGGCTTATAAAATTTCATCGGCCTTTGATTGCGACGCGGGCTTTCGGATTCTAAATTCCTTCAAGGTAGAAGCGCCAGTAGATCTTTTAATTACCGATTTAACCTTTAGACGCCAACCCGATACGCGCCTCATAAAGGATGGCCAAGCCTTGCTTCAAAAAATTAATGATCTTAGGTATAAGATACCGAGAATCGTATATTCTTCCCACGACGAGCTAAAATTTATCCATCCCGTTATGCAAAATTTCGAGCCAGAAGGCTATGTGCTAAAATCCAGCGATAGTACATCAGAATTACTATTGGCCATTCCAAGAATATTAAAAGGAAAAACCTATTACAGCCAGGAAGTTCTTAGCATTCGACAAAAACGTTTTGCCTTCGCCCTGCAATTGGATGATATTGATAAAAAAATAATTGAATTTCTACCAGATATAAATTGCATTACCGATTGGGATGATCTGTATGAGGCTGGAAAGCTCCCCATTAAATATAAGTCTGTCAACAAGCGCCTACAATCCATATTTGAAAAGATGGATGTTACCAATGAAAAGCAATTGCTTTTAAAACTTTACCAACAGGCAATAATAGGAACCTAAAAATTCCAAAATATCTACCTCCAGGTTCCTAAATAGGAACCTTTTTTCATTTTTACCCCCCTACTTTTATCATGTACAATAGGAAGAAGTTCTGCAACTCTGTGGGAAGTTGAAAAAAATCCGAAGGGCTTCTTCCACCCACTTTAAAGCCGCGCGGCACAAGGATACTTTGTTTAACCTCTAAAATGAATAGAGATGAAAAAAACTGTATTTTTCTGTGCCTTAATGCTAGTGCTAGGACTAAATCTTACGTCTTGCACACCTCAACCGCTAATGCAAAATGGTAACCACCAAGCCACTGGCGGTGAGGAAGAAAATGATCCCGTTGATCCTGACGACCCCGATGGGGATGATTAAAATGGATTCAATTCCCGAGGGCACTAAGTTTCGCCTTCGGGAATTTTTCCTATATTTAAAAAACCAATCCCCTTACAGTGTAAAACTACATAGTTGTACCTTGTCGAAATAAACTAACCAACTCCTCCAAGTATGGATAGAAATTTTCTTCTATTCCTTGTGTTTTTTTCATCCTTTCTAGTGGAATTCCACGGCTATAATGCTATTCCTTCGCATCCAACCAAGCCCAATACTACTAAAAAAAATAGTGCTCCCCAGCAAGCAAAGGACACCCTGTACAATTCCTATATCAATACTATGAAAGCCGCATCCAAGAAGAAGGAGTATGGGCAGGCAATCGCGACCGCAAAAAAAATGTTTCTATATGCCCAATCCCTGAAAGATACTAGTGGCATGGCGCAGGCACGCTTTAGGGAAGCATACTATACTGCTGAGCTTCCCAACCTCGTCGTGGCAAATAGCTGTTACAAAAAGGCGATAACCCATGCTGTCAGTGCAAAGGATATAGATCTTCTAATAAGCTTGCACTTAAACAAGGCCGATGTGGAAAGAAACTTGGGAGATTTTTTTCAGGCGCAACAAACCGTTCAAATGGGCCTAGCATATTTGGAAAAGGGCAAGGACAGTCTTGGGCATTATAAACTATACAATACCTTGGGCATTGCCTGCAACGACGCTAGGGAATTTGCCAATGCCCAAAAAGCGTATGCCAACGCCTTGCTTTATGCCTCCAACTTTAAGCAACGCGCCGCCCTGCTCAATAATATGGCCGTAAACCATAAAGAGCAGAAAAATTACGCTGAAGCCATAAAGATATATAAAGAGCTATTTGCGGAGCCAGAACTAAATGAATACCCCGAAACCAAAGCGCGCATTGCGGACAATTTAGGCTATGCGCTTTTTAAAAATGGCGACCCCAAGGGTGGCGAATTAATGGAAAAAGCACTTGCAGAGCGGATGCATTTGGAAGATCTTAGCGGGCAATTTGCATCCAACATCCATCTAGCCGATTTTAATATGGATAAGGACGTCTTTAAGGCGCTAGCGCATGCCAATAAGGCCATGCAAATTGCCCTAAAAACCAAAAGCCCCGATTGGGAACTGGAGGCGTTACAATATATTATTAGGCTTAAACCAGTACCTACTACAGAGGCCAATCGCTTTTTTACCCTGAACGATAGCCTCAATAGAGCGCGAGAAAAATTGCGGAACGAGTATATATCCACCAAATTCCTTACCGAAGAAAAGGACAAGGAAAACCTGAGCCTCAAACAGGAAAAAGCAGAGCAGGCACTACTAACCGAAAAGGAAAAGACCCAAAAATGGGCCATTGGGGTTGGCCTTCTGGTTTCACTGGCTGGGCTCAGCTTTTTCTTTATGGCCTACAACAAAATCAAAAAACAAAAAAAGGAAATTGAAAAACAAAAAGTCCTCGTGGAAGACCTACAGCGCGAACTGCACCACCGGTTAAAGAACAACCTTTCCTTTATCGATTTCTTCATTACGTTAGCAAAGGGCAAATTCCCCGACCCCTCCTACCGTGAAAAATTGGATGAGTTACAAAATCGTATCAACAGTATGTTTGAAGTACATAAACAACTATTCAAAAAGGAGGATGTAACGAGCGTAAATGCAAAAACCTATATTGCTGCATTATTGGAAAATGTAACAAAAGCCTATGATAGGCCCAACATAACGCTTGAAGAAAATGTTGAAAACACCAACCTGCGGGCAGACATCTCCTTCCCCATCGGCCTAATTATCAACGAATTTATCACCAATAGCTATAAATATGCATTTCCCAATAATGAACGTGGTGTCATTTCCATAAGCCTAAAAGCGCATAGTGGAAAATATATATTAATTTTAACGGATAACGGCAAAGGACTTCCAGCCGATTTTGATATTGACAAGCTGGTTTCCTTCGGAATGGAAACCATAAAACTATTGACATTGGAATATAAAGGAAACTTTAAATTGGATGGTAGTGATGGTTTAAGGATGAATATTATCTTTCCAAGGAATAAATAATGACTATTGCCTAATGCTTAATGCCTAAATTATGAAACCAAAAGCACACATTTTAATAGTAGAGGACACAGCAATCCTATACAAACGCCTTTCCATGGCACTTGCTGAAGAAAACTACAGTGTGGATGGATTTACCCCTAGTGTGGAAAAAGCTTTGGAACGGATACAAAGTAAAATCCCGGATATCGTCTTATTGGACATTGATCTGGAAGGGGAACAAACGGGTATCGATTTGGGCAAGATACTTTCTACATCCTATAACATTCCCTTTATTTATGTTACCGACTACGATGACAATGAAACTTTTTTTGAGGGTTTAAAAACCAAGCACGATAACTTCTTGGTAAAAACAAAACCCCATTTGGATACCCAGCAAGTAGTCCGTGCTATCCAAACCGCGCTTGAGCGAACTAAAAAGGCGAAGCCACTCCCCACCAAGGATGCGCTTCTCTGCTTTACCGATTATATTGAAAACATCAAGGAACAGGGAAGCACCCAAGTGTCGCAGGTCCCCCTGCCCTATTCCAATATTGCGTTAATTACTACCAATTCAACTAAGCTGAACGAATCAAAAACAAAATTAAAAGGTAGGGCGAGCTATGTAAAACTACGCACCAATTACACCCGCCTGGAAACATGGGGAAAAGAGTCATTCTATTTACCGGCATCCTTATCTGAATTGGCGGGTAAGTTGCCTATAAGCTTCATTCGCATCAATGAAAGTGAAATTGTCAATCTATCACCTCAAGTCCTTCATGGTCGCATCAATGGAAATAAACTTAAAATCGGGGAACATATCTGCCATATTTCTAAAACCTATAAGCCCGAAGTAGAGAAGCGATTTGAATTGCTTTATCAAAAGTTTAGATAGGCAGATTTTCATTTCTATAGGGTACATTTTCATTTTTAGTTTCTTAAAGTCGTCTTAATTCTCATTTTAGCCATGTTTTAAATTTTAAAACTGGTTAATCATGGAACTTCTTAAAAAAGTATTTCTCTTATGTGCAGTGCTCTCCACTGCATACATTTCTGCACAATCAAAAAAGGCAACTACCTCCAGCGGTGAAAAAGTAATCTTGAAAACCGATGGCAGTTGGTCTTATGTAGAAAAATCGCCAAATGTAGAAAGTTTAAATCTCGAATATTCTGAAAAACCTTACTACGTCAACAAGGGAATATTGAGCGATTTTGAAAAGGCTAAAGCAGAAATAGTTTCCAAAGTAGAAGGTTTTGGCCTTGGCGGAACTAAAACCTTTTTGACAATTTTAAGTGGGAAAAGTGATGTGCGGTTTGAAAAAGATGAAGTACCAACAATAATCGTCAGGTTTGATGGCAAGGATGATCCTGAAGATTATTTTATAGTTATGAAGGCAATGAAATATACCGATGTCCGCAAATTTTTATTATCCAGCCGCTCTATGTCCGGAGGTGCCAGAAAAACAGATGAAAATGAAGTTTCATTTGAGATGAAAAAAATCAAGGACAATTTATATGAAATAACATTGGATGAAGTGACCAAAGGCGAATATGCCCTTATCCCTCAAGATGACATAGAATATACTCCTGGAGCTTCAGTTAAGGTTTATTGTTTTGGGGTGGATGAATAAGTATAAAGTTTAAAAAAAAATCTTTAATATAACCATGAACAAAATTTTTATTTTTTTGAGTGTGTTTTTTACTGGACATATATATAGTCAATCAGAGGTTCAATGGCAAAAATCAATTGGAGGTTCTGATAGGGAAGTTGCACATTCCATCCTGCAAACCAATGATGGTGGATATATTATGGAAGGTTCTACAAAATCTAATGATGGGGATGTAACCAATAACCATGGAAATCTCGATGTGTGGATTGTAAAATTAGATGACACTGGAGAAATACAATGGCAACATTCATATGGTGGATCAGGGGATGACCATGGAGGTTCAGTTCAATCTACATTGGACGGTGGCTATATTGTGATAGGTACTTCAGATTCAAATAACGGCGATGTACTTGGAAATCATGGATATTTTGATGCTTGGATTTTAAAATTGGATTCAAATGGAAATATTCAATGGCAACATTCCTATGGAGGTTCAAATTTTGATGGTGCTACTGCAATTGAACAAACTGATGATGGCGGCTTTATAGTTGCTGCCTATGCCTATTCTACTGATGGAAATGTTATTCAAAATTTAGGGAATTGTGATTATTGGATACTTAAGTTAGATACAAATGGAAATATACAATGGCAAAAATCTTATGGTGGAACCGATGTGGACATTCCAACTTCAATTCAACAAACTACTGATGGAGGTTATATAGTAGGTGGAGAAACTTTTTCCAGCGACGGAAACATTAATGGGTTTCATGGAGAATCGGATTTTTGGGTTATAAAATTAAATTCGACTGGGGAATTTGTATGGCAAAAAACACTTGGGGGAAGTGATATCGAATATGCCGATAAAATTCAACAGACAAATGATGGCGGCTACATTATTTCAGGATATGCTTTTTCCTTCGACGGTGACATTACTGGAAATCACGGTACAAGTGATTATTGGATTGTAAAATTAAATTCAAACGGTGATATAGAATGGCAAAAAGCTCTTGGAGGAACAAGTAATGAATATAATGGTTCAATTCAACAAACAACCGACAGCGGATATATTGTTACTTCATATTCCTATTCAAATGATGGTGATGTTTCAGGGAATCACGGGAACACGGATGCTTGGGTGGTAAAATTGGACACAAATGGAAATATTCAATGGCAAAAATCAATGGGCGGAAGCGATACAGATGGAGCGTGGACAATTTCTCAAACAACAGACGGGGGATTTATAACCGCAGGATGGTCAAATTCAAATGACGGAGATGTAACACAAAACCAAGGGGAAAGCGATGTTTGGATTGTGAAGTTAACAAATGACGGATTGGGAATTGACGACCTAAATGATTCAATCAATTTGACTATTTACCCCAATCCAATAAGAACGTCGTTCAGTATAGATAGCAAATCAAGCATTGAAAAAATTTCCATTTACGATTATGCCGGAAAGCTAATTAAAACTTTTAATGCACAAAATGAATATGATGTTTCACAGCTTTCAAAAGGTATATATTTAGTATCTATCAAAAGTGGTAAGTATCACACTGTACAAAAATTATTAATCGATTAACTTAATTATGAAAAAAGCTAATCTATTTTTTTTCTTTGTATTAGTTGGTGCTAATATAATGTCCTTCTGCCAAACGGGTATTATCAACCCTCAAGTCTATAATAAGCCTTTACCTGATTTAATAACTGTTGCAAATCAACCCTCCAACTTTAAATTCACTTCCCATATTGTAAATATTAAAATTCCCCAAAATGAAATTGATAATTGGAATGTAAATTTAGAACAACAATATATCCAAAATGTTTTCAATTTAATACCTGATAAGAATTTTGTGATTTCTCAATATTCCGGATTTTACTTCCCTGCTTCTTCGGGCCTTACCGGAGCGCATCATGTGAATTACAAAAATGAAGTGTATAACATTGGGCTTGATATTTTTGATTTCAATTACATCCCAACTTCTCAAAAATTCATGGGCTTAACACGATTAGAAAGGAATAACTTTTTAGGGCCGAAGGTTGTTAGTCACGAATTATTTCATCAATGGAATTCTTTCCTTGAAAATGCTATGTATTGGCTCGTTGACCCATCTTTTCATATAGGATTGGTTGAGCAAAATACAAGTATTTTTGACAACTACAGAAATGATTTTCAACCGAGTCAAAACAATCGGTTTAAATACAAACAATATATTTCTAATGGTTTTGTGAGCCCATTAGAAGGCTATTTAGCAGGCCTTTGGGACATGCCAATTAATTTAAGGACACTAAAAGATTATTACCATGGAGCAGATGTTACAATGACTTTTGATAATTCTTGTAATTGTTATATCGTAGACAATGTGCAGGCCGAGGGAATCATTGATTTATCGCAGGCTCAATTATTCCAAATGTATGGTGGTGAAAGAATACCAAATTATCTAAATAGCAACAATGAATATGATGCCGTGGTCATTGTATTTTCTGCCATAGATTTTTTAAGCGATAATGATTTAAAAATTTTTCATTATGGTTCTGTTTTGGAAGAAATGGAAGGAATGGCAGCAGAGTATAATATAAAATACGATGAAATTTATATTTTAGCGTCTGGTAATAATGATCCAGATTACGGGTTCAGACATTTAAACCCTCATCATGCAAGTTATAAGAATCTTCATTTTTTCACAAATATTTTCAATTCTCCTTTAGAAGTTGAAAATATTCATCCTTTAAGGGAAGATTTTCTAATTTATCCAAATCCAGCAAAAACTTCATTTTTTATTGAAGGGCAATCAGAAATTGAAAAGGTGCTAATTTTTAACTGCTTTGGTAAATTGATAAAGACTTATTCTTCTCAACCTTCGTATGAAATTTCAGAATTTTCATCAGGAATTTACTATGTGAAAATTGGAACCAAAAATGGATTTTCTATAAAGAAACTTATAGTGGAATAAAGTTAAATCCCATGGAAACTTTATCTATTTGACCTTAAAATAAAAATCTTGTTATGAAAAAAATCTATTACTTAATTTTTCTTCTCATCATTCTTATCGGATGCAACAAAGACGATGAAAACAATCCAATAAATGAATCAGACCCACAAACCGTAGTTACAGAACAATCCGATATTATTGAGGTTTCTGAAAATACAATCATATTAAATGGATCTAACAGTGATTTAAAAATAAATGACATCATCGTTTCCGGAGCAAATTTAAAAGCCCCACGAGGTTTCCTTCGAAAAATTAAAGGTATTAATACCGTTGATGGTCAAATTGTTCTTAATACAGAACGAACCTCTTTGGAAGAAGGATTAAAATATTTTGAAACGGAGGAGGATACTTTGAGCGCTTCCTTCAATCACATATTTACACAAAATGAAGGACGAAGTCCATCGAAACAAAATTTTAATATTAACCTAAAAATAGATGAAACAATATCTGTAAATGGCATTGATCTAAATTTAAATGGAAATCTCGAAATCACTCCATCATTAAGTGGAAATATAATTATTAAACGGAATGCAGTAGGCCTACCCTATTTGGAAACCTTGGAACTAATCTCCCAAACCCAAAACAATCTCTCGCTTACTTTAAGTCTCGAAACGGAATTATCCTTTGACGAGGAAATTTTATTGGGCTCGTTTCAATCCTCCCCTATAACCATTTTTTTAGGAGGATTTCCAGTTGTCGTAATTCCTAAAGTTACCATAAGTATAGGGGCTAATGGTCAAATTAATGCGCAACTATCCTATTCTTATACTAACAATTCAACCTTTACTGCTGGAATTCGCTACGACGAAAATTGGCATTTTCCAGATTCCAATGGATTTGTTATTAATGATGCGGGTGCAGAGACAAATGCCCAAGTAACCGGAAATGCCCAAGTTTATATAAAGCCCGAATTTGGTATTTCGTTATATGATGAGGGTTTTGTGAATACGGGAATAAATGTAAAACCCTATGCAAGGTTTGAAGGATCAATTAATACCAATGGCTATCAGTATGGAGTTTACGGGGGTATTGTCGCAGGTGCTTTTTTTAAGGCAAGTATTTTTGGATTTAATTTAGTGGATAAAGAGTGGGACGATTTAATTACGAGTGCAGAATACGAAATAATCTCGGGAAATAACAATATTTCTACACCTACAGTAACTACAACAAGTATTTCCAATATTACTGAAAATTCCGCACAAAGTGGTGGTAATGTTACGGATGATGGTGGCAGTACAGTAACTGCCAAAGGAATTTGTTGGTCCACTTCACCCAACCCTACAACAGGGAATAACACAACCAATAATGGAAGTGGAATGGGCAGTTTTATCAGCCAGCTTTCTGGCTTAGAACCTAATACCACCTATTATGTAAAGGCATATGCCACAAATTCTGTTGGTACTGCTTATGGCAATCAATTGACTTTTACAACCCTTGGGTCTGGAAATGTCTCTCCCGCATTTAATCCAATTCCAATAGATGGGGCCACAAATCTACCCCTCAACGGAACTTTGAGTTTTACACCTGGAAATAATACCCCGGCCAATGCCACCTTTAAATTATATTTCGGGACTAACCAAAACCCTAACACATCTTTTAATTTAGGAACATCCACAAGTTTCAATTACAATAACCTACAGGAAAACACCAATTATTATTGGAAAGTGGAGACCATAAGCAACACAAATCAAGTTTTGGCAACATCATCAGTATGGAATTTTAAAACTATATTAAATACTGGTGGAGGCATTTATGTTGGTGATATAACTTTCTATACCCAACAAGAAATAAATGATTTTGGATTAAATAATTACTCCTCAGTTACGGGAGATATTGAAATATGGGGGAGCTCATTTATGACTACTGATCCCATACTAAGTTTACTTCCATTAATAACATTAAGTTCGATAGGAGAAAGTTTAAAATTTGTTGATGCAGAAATAGATCTTAATAACTTTGAAGGTTTAAATAATCTTCAAAGTATAGGAGGCGATCTGAAAATATTTGGAAATAATGTTGATTCTCTTGAACCTTTTGCCAATCTTTTAACAATTGGAGGAAATTTGAATTTAATGCAGGGATATAATATTTCCGATCTAACTGGTTTGAGAAATTTAAACAGTATAGGAAATACATTTTCCATCTCAAATTTTGATTTAATAACTAATCTTAATGATTTATCGAATCTGGATATCAGCAATACGACTTCTATTATTATAGAGTTTAACGACAATCTCACCGATTTAAGTGGAATTTTTAATAATGTTAATTCCACGATGGATGCCATTGGCATTGGTCATAATAATTCACTTTTAAATCTAAATTTTTTAAATACTATAACACATATTAATAATAATCTGACCTTATCTTTTAATCCATCTATTGAAAATTTAGACGGATTAAATAATTTAATATTTGTAGGGTCGTCTATCTGGATAGATTACAATGATAATTTATCAGATTTTTGTGGAATAACAGCGGCTATAGTTAATGGTTTTGATGGTGATTACCTAGTCCAAGCTAATGCTTACAATCCCTCTCAACAAGATATAATGGATGGCAACTGTAGCCAATAAAGAATTAAGTTACGCCAGATATTAATTTTTCCATAAAAGTTATAGATTCTAACGGTCATCCCGTTAACAACGTAAAAGTAGCGGTATTTGATAATGCAAATATTGGAGGGAGTTATGATAGTGATTATACCGATAGTGATGGATGGGTAACTCTTTCTATCCCCTGTTTTGGTTATTCTTTCCCGGGAAAAGTATTTATTGATGGGGATGAAGTTGGAAGCCAAACCTTTTCCGATGGAGACTCCGCTAGTTATTATTTATAAAATTTATCTAATATTATTTTTTTCCAAACCACACCAAAAAAATCTGGGGAGAATTGTTGAGCGGTGTGGTTTTTATCCTATTTATCATTAAGATGTTTTGCGTCTTAAACCCTCACTCCCCATTCTCTCATTTTTATTGGCTTAAGTGTTTTTCAATCCCATAATCCACCTCTATAAGGAGGTTAAGGACAACTATATTTCCTTATCATATATTCTGTTATTGGTTTTAAGGTTTTACCCGTTTCGGGATGTAGTCCATAACTGGTAAAATATTGTAGCACCCCTTCCTCATTTTTGCCATACCAAATTTGCACTTCCCCATCCTTTCGAAAATATTGCGTACTGCAGTTAGCAATAATTCTTTTAAAATTTTCAATGCGCTCTTTCTTATAAAATTTTAAAATGCCCTCATTTAGCTTCTGAGAATCAAAAGAAACTTCAACATAATGGGTGTCCTGCCACTCCATCCATCTTTGCCTATTAAAATAGAGATAAACCAATATCCCACATGCCAATATCAATATAACGATCAAAGCAGTTTTATTTTTTTTTAAAAAATCAATTGACTGCTCCGGTGTAACTGATCGTGTTATCTCAGGTATTGTCGTTTTTTTTTCGATAGGAGTTTTCGCTAAGTATTCCTTAAAATCGGCATAGTCCAAATAATTTGCCAGCGCCATTACTACCTCCTCTTGGGGGATACTAACCTTTTCACAGTCAGTATTTATGGCAGCATTATAAAAATCGCGTAAACTTCTTTCACTATAACTAAATGTTTTGGAAACTATAACAGACAACTCATCCGCACATCGTGTCTTTGATGGTGAGGAAACGCCTTCTTTTTCCAACTCATTTCGAACTTTTTCAAAAGCATCCAATAGTAATTTTTTATGCATAAACCTTGTATTTGAACCGATTAAAACTACAAAAATTGAGTGGAAACTTTTTGGAAATAATTTTCCAAAACCTTTCCATCACCTTTCCAAACTTTCCAAGCCATTCTTTCTTCATTTGCTTCAGTATTGCAATGCCGCCCTGGGTGTAACAGGGTTTACAAAACATTTCAATACCACTACTGGAGCCGCAGCGTAAAGTAATTGGCCATTTTGAGAAGTAACCTCTTGCCTTGCTTCTGCGCTCCACACTTCTCAAAACAGAAAGGGTCTCCCCTTTCATATTAAAGTGTTGCCTTAATAAAAATCACTGGGGAAAACCCGGTACGCAACACTAGTATCAACTTTTAAATAATACAAAATGAAGAAAATAGCTTTAATTTTATTTACGGTTTTCCTCAATATGGGTCTTTTTTCCTGTACCCCACAAGCAATTTCTGAGGAAGTGAAAAGTACACAAGCCTGTTGTGGCGATGATGGCAATTTACCACCGCCACCGCCACCTCCTATAGGTGGTAATGGCGGGGGATAGATATTTATTAATTTGTTAGTACTTTAGAGGAATGAATGCAACCCGCTTTTCATTCCTCTTTTTTTTTAGCGCCATTTTAATGAGTGGTTTAAAAGTCTATTCGCAACAAAAGGATAGTACTAGTTATTATTACAACAAAATGTTGCATCCTACCCAGAACACTGATATCCCCCTCGCCATTAAGTATTACACCGCCCAAACTGAAAAATATCTAGTAACAAATAATAATTATGAGGCAATCAAAGCATTAAGAATAATTGCTATTGGTCAATTTGAAATCGGGAATATCTATGATAGTGAAAGTGCCGCAGTTAAAGCGATTGCTATTATAGAAAATTCGCCCCAAACAGATACGCTTATTGAATCGCGGAAAGGGTTTTACAATCAATTGGGAAAAATATATAGAGCCTCAGAGCAGCCTAAAAAAGCAATTGAAGCTTATGATTTGGCATTGAGATTTTCTAAAACGATAGCAGATAGCCTGACCATTATAAATAATAAGGCTACTATTTACAAGGATTCCAAAAAATATCTAAAAGCCTTGGAACTCCTTGAACTAGCATTAAATAAAAAAAATTCTCAACAATATCCAGAACAGTTCGCTAGGATATTGGATAATTTAGGGTATGTCCAATTCAAACTTAACAAACCAAATGCCCTTTATAATTTAAATAAAGCTTTGCAGATTCGAGATAGTTTAAATGATTTAATGGGACGCTACTCCAGCAATAAGAGTCTTGCACTTTATTATTTAGATAAGGGTAAAAAGCAACGGGCACTATCATATATAAATAGTGCAAACAATATAGCTCAGAGCATTAACAGCCCTATGTATTTGGAAGACGCCCTATCGCTCTACATTTTTATGGCAGATGATCCTAAAATAAAACAATACTTGTCACTATCGGATAGTATAGCCAAACAAAAACAATTGGCCGAAAATAAAAATGCCTTTATAAAGTACAATGTAGAAAAGGAACAAAAAAACACAGCTGCGGCGCAACTACAGCAGGAGAAAGAAAGAGGCCAAAAGCTTCTGTATATGGCACTTGGAATATTTGCCTCTGTGCTTTCTATATTTATTATTTTGCTTTTAAAAGTACGCCACAAAAAAGAGAAAATAATCCAAGTCCACAATACGGAAAGCCGCATCTCCAAAAAAGTACACGACGAAGTAGCAAACGATGTCTATCATCTTATGGCAAAAATTCAGGGAAATCAAAATGAAAATGAATCGCTGCTGGATGACCTCGAAAAAATCTACAACAAGACACGAGATATTTCAAAGGAAAACAGCGCAATAGAAATAGAAGCAGACTTTAGCGCCCAGCTCAATGATTTGTTGTTAAATTATCAAAATGAAAAAACAACTATAGCTACCCGCAACATTTCCAAAATTGAATGGGAAAGTATTTCGGAAATAAAAAAAACAACTATCTATAGAGTACTTCAGGAATTAATGACCAACATGAAGAAACACAGTCAAGCCACCGCAGTTGGACTAGTTTTCCAACAAACCGCCAAAAAAATAACTATTAATTATACCGATAATGGCACAGGCTGTAGCTTAAAAAACAAAAATGGTCTTCTAAATGCGGAAAACCGTATTCATGCGATAAATGGAACTATTACTTTTGATTCTGAACCCGGAAAGGGATTTAGATCAAAGATTATGATATGAGTATGTTTCAAAAAGTTTTGATTTCAGAAGATCTTGGCAGCATCAGTAATGGCGTGGTTTCTGTATTGGAATCTCTACACATAGACAATGTAAAGCAAGTGCAGTATTGCGATGATGCATACTTAAAAATCAAAAAAGCAATTCAGGACAAACTCCCATTTGACCTCTTGATAACTGACCTTTCGTTTAAAGCAGATCATCGTGAACAAAGATATCCTTCTGGAGAAAAGCTCATAAAGGCTCTAAAAAATGAACATCCAACATTAAAAATAATAGCTTATTCTGTAGAAGACCGCCCGCAAAAAGTACGAAAAGTAATGCTAGACTGCAAAGCAGATGCCTACGTTTGCAAAGGCAGAAACGGTTTAAAAGAATTAGAAGAAGCTATATTTTTTATATTAAAGGACAAAATTTATCTATCTCCACAAATTTGTAATGTATTGCGGGAAACCTCAATTGCTGAAATAGAAGATTACGATATTGAAATTATGCAACTTCTGGCCAAAGGGCAATCGCAAGAGGAAATTAGCAAAAATTTCAAAGAAAAAAACATAACACCAAGTAGTTTGAGCGCAATTGAAAAACAGATTGTTAAACTCAAAAGTAAGTTTAATGCCAAAAACTCTGTGCACCTTATCTCCATAGCTAAAGACCTTGGGCTTATATAATAAATCACCTCTCGATTTTTAAAAATTACTTCAAATTAATTTTAAAAAAAAGCGCCGCTTTACGGTTTTCCGTAAAATAAGCCAAACTCCATTTCATAATTTAGTCTTGCTTTAACCACACGAGTAATTCTGGGGAGAATACAGTGGTTAAAGGCCATCCCTTGCGAAATTCTGCAAGGGATGATTTTTGAAATTACCAATAATAAAAACATACAATGAATTATAAAATAGTTCCATTCAACACTCATATAGACCACAAAACGGGTTTTTCGAAACACGTAGCGCTACAGTTGGAACAACTAATTAACAAATACGCAGAGCAAGGCTGGACGTATTTACGAATGGAAACTGTAACCAATAATGTTAGTGGTGAAGCGGGCTGTTTTGGCCTCGGTGCAAAACCTGGGTTTACTTTAGTTAGTAATATGTTGGTTTTTAAAAAATGATAAAGTTCATTCTCTTACTAAGTATAAAAAGTTATTGGTTATTAGTACCAAAGAATAGGCGAAGAAAATGCATCTTCAAAATGTCCTGCTCGCATTATGTATACAGTCAAATAAAGAAAAAAGGTCTCCAAGCAGGATTGCAAGCGTTGCATTTCAGAATAAAAAACTGCAATGCCAATTACCGAATAATAGACTTGGGTGATGAAAAAATACTAATAACCAAAACCAATAAAGCCTTCCCTGAAAGGGAGTTGAGTGAATTTATATTAAAAAATATCAATTCTTACGGAATCCCGTAAAATATAATTGATCTGGAATATTAAGTTTGTTGCTACTAACAAATTAAACTAAAGATTATGAAAAAAAATATTCTTCTTCTATTTGCTATAGTGCTTATAGTGTCTTCGTGCTCTAGTTCCAAAAGCATTAGATTTTCCAAAAAACCAGACGACATTGTAAAAACAGAGTCATTAAAAAATTTCCTGTCCATTAATAAAAATCCTAAAGTGGTTTTAAGGGTTAATGAGGCTTCATATACAGTTACCGAGAATGAAAATATTGATTACCTGTACAATGCAATCGAAAACCAACTTTTAGCAAGCGGCTTCATAGTAAGGGACAGACAGTTATTCAATCAAATAATAGGCAATAAAGACAATAATGTAGATTATGAAGTCCTCAAAAACAAATCAGACACGGACCTAATTATTGAATTAACAAAGCTGGACCCTAAGATTAAATATTCTACAAATAAATACTTCAATAAAAATAATGATGAAAAAATAGAGCAATCCTATGTTCACGAAAGGTATGGCGCTTCTGTAGAATTTAAAGTAGTCCTAATTAATTCCAATGAATTTGCAGGAGTTTACAAGTTCAATTATACTCCCTGTACTGAAGGTTGTGTTATCAAAAAATCTATGAGCGAATTAACCAAAGAACGTCGAGCTCGTGAAAAGAATGGACCTAAAGGTTATGAAGGAGTGGAAAAAGATGAACTGGAAATATTTATTAAAGATGCAACACAGCAATTGGTTGCGGAAATGAGAAGTTAATTTATTCTCTCGCAACATTCTGTAAGGGAATTATTCATAGTTGTAGAATTGCAATATTCCAATAAAAACTAAGGAGCTTAACAACCAACTAAGGTAGTAGCTGATAAGATTTATCAAATAAATATCCCAAATAATATTAAAAAACAGTACCTAAAAATTTACTAAATGAAAAAAGCATTATTACTTCTGACGATAATTGGACTACTAACTTCTTGCTCTGGACCATTAGATAAAAACTATAACGAAGACACCCTTGTAGAAGATGGAAAAGCAATAAAAGAAAGTGGAAAACTAAGTGATGAAGAGGCTCAAATTATTGCAGGATGGATAGTTATGTCCAAATTGAAAGGGGAATCCTTGGAAGGAAAAACTTATGGAGACATTCTTGAAGAAGCAAAAGGCTACAAACAAGAACAAGAGGAGCTAGCTTTAAAAGCAAAACAAGAGGATGAGAGTAAGCGACAACGGCTGGGCTCAGCACTTACCGTTGCATTGTACGACAAAGGGTATGAAAAATATGATTACGAGGATTATTTAACATACAGCTTGGTATTCGAGAACAAAACCAATAAAGATATCCGAGCTTTCAAAGGTTCAATTTCAATAAATGATCTTTTTGATGATGAAATAAAATCTATTAATCTAACAATTGACGACCCCATCATCGCTGGCGGAACATTTAAAGGAACTTATACCACTGATTATAATCAATTTAGTGATGAAGATAAACGATTAAAGAGTAAAGAATTGGCGGATTTAAAAGTAGTATGGTCACCAGAAAAAATAATTTTCGATGATGGAAGCGCACTAGAATAAATATGTGTTTGTACAAATTTTGAAAAAACTCCTACATATAATAACTGTGAACATTAAAGTTCTATATCGCCAAGCCCTATATAGAATTAAGAAACGTAAGCTAAACTTTAACCATGCCAATGTTGATGCCCCTATTGGCATCATTGGACAACCCAATAAAATAACTTGGGATGCACAAAATGTTATTTATGCAAAAGTTTCAAATGGAAAGAAGAATACTCTTGTAACTAAGAACGAATTCCATTTCATAAACAGCAACACTAACAAGAAAATCGGCATTACATGCTACGGAATTAATCAAAAATCAGTCAAAACCTTTGACCTCCATTTCATAGAAGTTCAAAAGAACCCTCCCCCAGAACCCCTTTTCAAGAAAGAAAATAGTTTGAAATTTAAATCAGATTTCAAAACCAAAAATGTCATTCCTGCTTTAAAACCATCCTTTTCAATAAGACCTTCAACTTTAGAATTTATTGCACATATTCCAGAAAAAACTGAATTAAAAATTGTAATCCATCCCCTGGATTTATCAGTATTAACAGAGGAAATACTGCAAGTGGACAATGAACAAAACCTTAACATACTAACCAATACCTTAAAAAATGAAAAGAGATTACTACCACAGCCCGACCCCAGACCGTATCATGAAGTTATTATGGAAAGCCGCTGGTTCGGATAGCTACATACTACAAAGGTCTACCTATTCCGATCAAGTTAAATACGCCTGTTTAGGCGGTGTTGTAGTTGCCACTGGATTTATGGCGGCACTTGCTGGCGGTTATGCAATGTACACCATTTTTGAACCTAATGGTTCGGTACTTGAAACAGAGACCCACTGGCCCACTGCCATTAAAGCCATTCTTTTTGGAGTTATATGGGGTTTGATAATTTTTAATATCGATCGTTTTATTGTAGCTGCAAGTGGTGTAGGTGATGGTACCGAAAAAATTACTTGGGGTGAGTTGGGCGGTGCAATTCCCCGCTTGTGTATGGGTATTATCATCGCCATTACCATATCAAAACCTGTTGAGATCCGAATGTTTAAAAGTGAAATTGACTCTGCTCTATATGCGGAACAACAAGAATTACAGAAAACTTATGAAGTAAATACAAGGGAAAATTATGCTGAGAGATTTAGTGCCCTAGAAGCCCAAGTCTCGGATATTGAAAGCAAAAGAGACATAATAATGCAACATCTTACTGAAGCTGAAAATAATTATGCGAATGAAATTAAAGGTGAAAACAATGCCCCCGCTGGTGTAGGCAGAAGAGCAGCAGCACTTAAAGTGCTTGCAGATAAATACCAAGCCGAGCTTGTGGATTTTGATAAAAATAACGCCCAGGAATTATCAAAATTTAAGGATCAAAGAGAAACACTATCAAAAGAACTTGACACCGAATTAAAGAAAAACCAAACAGTAGCCGCTGGCCTCGACGGTCTTTTGGAGCGTATAAAATTAGCTCACGAACTCGCAGGCTTCTGGATTTCCTTATTCATTACACTTCTCTTTATGGCAATAGAGTTAACGCCGATTTTCTTTAAGATGATGCTCACCAAAGGCCCTTATAATTATATGAAAGATAATGTCAGGGAGCTTTTATTAGCAGATCAGGGAATAGAAATTCATTATGATTACTATCAAGACAAAAAAGGTCAGGAACGCATAAAAATTGATCACCATCAGGCTCTAAAATTGATTCACGAAAAGAAACAGCTCCTATTGGCGCAACAAAAACTGAATGAAAACATAATAGATAAATGGGTTCAAAAGGAAATTGACAAACTAGACGGCAATCTTGAAGACTACATAACCACCAATAAATCATAAAACGCATGCAGCTCGTTCTCTGGAAAATTGCTTGCGAGGATTACCAAGTATTGCTTCGTGCTTCCAAAAATAGTCGAAGAGCATTCACTTGTTCTGGAATAGTAATGTGCCTAAACTATCTAATTGCCTTATTGGGTTTGTATCAATTCTTTGAGATTATATTCATTAACATTTTTATTGCAGCCATTCTTGGAGCATTCGTTACTGTAGTCTTTATGAATATTTATAAACTTTGTCTAACAACCTTGAACAAAGATGAAAAAAGTTTTAGTATCAGTTATATACTTTCCCTACTAGGCAGATTAGTTTTTATCGGATTTATAGGGTTATTGATTGTAAAAGGTTTTGAGAGCTTTTTGGTTTTTACGCTTTTTGAAAAATTAAATCTAGTTGACTATGAAGGCAAAATACTTTTAAGTCTTCAGGAAATTAACAACAGCATATCTTGGATATGGGTATCAACTATTTTGTTCTTATCTATTTTCATTTCACCATTTCTCATAAAATTCAGTATTAAACCGAACAGCAAGTATGTTTTAGAAAAGAGAGCTATCGAAAAGAAAATAATCCTCGACGATTACAAGAGATTTAAAGATGTATACAACACTATTTTTTTTCGTGATTTCAAACTGCCCATTGAATTCAAAGAAAATTATTTAGACCCACCGTTCAATACCATCCCAATTGTCATTACAAAAAAACTAGGAACCAACGAAGATTTTCTAAACTCACTCACCTCTGAAGAAATTAGTTGAAATAAAGAAAGAACGGATAAAAGAAGTTTTTATCAAAGGTGATTTCGTTGGCCAATATACTGGTTCAAAAGATTACCTCAAAGCGCTATTTGAAACCGAATACACCTACAACGATTTAAAAATTGATTGGGGTGAGCTCCGTAATTATGTGCAAATTTCAGAGGAGGAATTCAATTCCGCAAAAACCGATCGGATTGCAGAACAACCTTATCTTAAAACCGTTAAAGCTTTTCCTTCAACAAAAAATTCAGACTTTGACGGGTATAATCTCTCCCTCTCAGTAATAAAAGCCGAAAATGTTCAAATAGTCCGAGCGCCTCAACAGGACCTACAACCTTTTTTGGGGGATATTCGATTTACACTTTATGGTAAAATTAGTAAGACCGAATTTTTCACTGATTACCTTGAAATAGATGATCCCGATATCCATTTTGATCTTTTCCCTACAGAAAAACATAAAAAGAACTCGGTGAATTTGCCTGAGACAACTGGTTTCTTTGATGGTTGTTTTAGCATTTTTGGATGGCTTTTTTCACTAATTCCAATCATTGCCATATTATTCTTTTTTATAAGCATTGGCTGGTTGCCAACAATCATAATTCTCATACTTGCCTTATTCGTTTGGTTAATAAACAGATTTCCCTCTTTCGGAAACTCCACTGGAAGCAGCCTTGGCTGTCTACCAAGAATATTTTCAGGTATATTTTCAGTAGGTTTCTTTTTATTGATTGGCTGGGCATTGCTTTCCATGATTATGAAAGGATGCGGAAACGGTTCATCCAATAGTACTTTTCAACCTCCCACCCCAGTGGTGGAAGAAACCGAAAATCTTCAAAAAGAAAAGGTAATCAAAACAACAGATGGTGAATTTTCAGACAACCGAGGTAATCCCGATGTGCCAGAAGCAATTTATGATACCCTAATTTCAGAAAAAAACGAACCCATTTTTGATACCTTAATAATAAACAACAGAGTCTGGAAGGACTATCATGGCGACATACATAGAATGGATATTGTGCTATCAAAAAGAGATATCCGTATTAGCAGAAACAACAGAAACCAAAACTATATGACCAATGGCTTCAGTGAACTATACCAAGATTTATCCATTTTTAATGATGCGTTATTGGAAAGGCTATACATTAGCTTAGATTCTTTAAGGCTGGCTAAGAAAATGGATGAAAAAACATTCGCAGAAGCAATTGTCAGTATGGTTCAGGATATCCCTTATAAACTTATTCTTGAAACAGATTGTGCACAAGGCGCACAACAATCACGCTTTGTGATGGAATATCTGAGCCATTGTTCTGAACCCTGTTGCTTAGGTAATACTAAATTCGGGCTGCAGTCTCCACCCGAGTTTTTAGGTAATCTTTATGGTGATTGTGATACAAGAACCCTATGTCTTTATACCATCCTAAAACATTTTGATTACGATGTTGGAATCATAAATAGCGCCCAATTGGCTCACAGCATGCTTGCTATTAATTTACCATACGAAGGAGTATATAAAACATATAACAACAAGAGATACTATTTGTGGGAAACAACCAATGTTGGTTTTGTGCCCGGTTATGTATCGCCCGATTATAATAATATGAATTTATGGGAAATGGAATTAACTTCTAAATAACTAACTATGAAAACCTCAATCCTTGAAATTACAGTTGCATTGCTTTTTAGTATCCTATTTTATATTCTATACTTAAAATTTGCCATACTAAGACTTTATAAAAAATACGATTTTGAAATAACGAATGTCGCTGCTGCTATTTATACAACAACTTTAAGTATCGTATTTATTCTAATATACACCACCATGCCCCAATCTGTTCTTAACGCATACGGTATTATTAAAATGAATTCTATATCCACACTATCCCTATGGAAGTCATTTGCTCCTTTATTGGGTCAGTATCTTTTACTATTGCTTGTCGTTTATTTTCTTCTTGTATTTATAAGTCGCTATATATTCAAATTATTCATTGGTAAAGAAGGTATATATAATAGCATTTCAAGTGAAGAAAAAACAAGAATTATTTTCTTTTCTATGATAATTATTTCCATTTCAATTATTACAAGGTACTTTGTAGAGCTAATTGCCCAACAAATGATTCCTCTAAGTAATTCAATCTTTTAAAGTTGAAAAATATAACCTTATTAATTTTATTGATTTCTTTCATTCCTTGCATCTCCCAAACCCTAACAGGCAAAGTAGTAGGAATCATGGACGGCGACACCTTTAAACTCCTAACCCAAGATTCCATATTAATAAAAGTACGTCTAGCAAACATAGATTGTCCCGAAAAAAAGCAGCCATTCTCCCAAAGAGCAAAAGAATTTACTTCGCAGGCCATTTTTGGAAAAACGGTTTGTATAGATGTCTTAAAAAAAGATAGATATAGACGCAGTATTGCCAATGTATTTTATAATGATTCCCTAAATTTAAGCTCCCAATTGCTGAAAAACGGTTTGGCTTGGCATTACTTAAAATATTCCAAGGACACGGAACTCCAAAAAATGGAGGACAAAGCAAGAAAAAACAAAATAGGACTTTGGCAAGATCCACAGGCAATTCCGCCCTGGGAATGGCGAGATTATAAAAAGAAAAAAATAAAGAAATGAAGTTTTTACAACTACTCCTATTTCTAGTTTTCCTCGGTTGCACCTCAAACAGCCCCGCCCAAACCGTCTATACCACTAAAACAGGTGTAAAATACCATAATGGTACTTGCCGCTATCTTAAACACTCCAAAAAAGAAATCACCTTGGCGCAAGCCATCAACCTGGGGTACCAAGCTTGTTCCGTTTGCAAGCCCAACGCAAGTGTGAAGCAGTTACTACCTTTCGTTTCACAATCAAGCACAAGTACATCCCAACAAGAAACTACATCCCAAAAAACCACAGCCATACAATGTAAAGGAAAAACCCAGACGGGAAAGCGCTGCAAACGAATGACAAAAAATGCGAATGGGAGGTGTTATCAGCATTAAAATAAATTAGTGCTTAAAACTCAATTTATTATAATAAACTCCTATTCTAAGAAGTACTAAAATTTACTTGTAACCATTTTTACCACAAGTAACCATATCATTTGTGTTCTCTCAATGATCTTTTTCTTTAGTGCTATCAGTACCACACCCTGTACTTCCCACTTTGGTTCCTCTGTGAACAATTCCCGTTGGCGTGTGTTTTACTGCTATAATCTTGATATTTAAATCATTAATGAAGATAAGATATCCTCCAAATTTTAGCTTTCCTTATGGTTTCCCGTAATTGCATTACTATTGTCCATAGTATTTTTATGGTTATTAATTAAAATTAAAACATGATGGAAAAAATCCAAGCAATTAAACCTGGTCCAAAACCAAAAAAAGAGGATGGAACACCTGATAAAAGAAGACGTGTTACGCCGGAGACAAGACCAAGACACCCTGGATTAAAACCGCACATACACAAACCCAATGATTAAGTATGTTGTATTCGTTAAACCTCGCTTGACAAGGACCAATTAAATAAAATAATTTAAGGTTGGACGGTTATTAATTTTTTAATTTCTACCGTTGCCTTTAATCCATATTTTTATTTTTAAATCATTGCCAATACCTTTAATAACTTTTTTACAAACGCGTTTTAATTTCGGTTCTCGATTCTTAATAGCTTATTGTAAATTGCTAATGGCTAATGGCTAACGGCTAACGGCTAACGGCTAACGGCTAACGGCTAACGGCTAACGGCTAATGGCTAATGGCTAATGGCTAATCGCTAATTGTCAATTGCGTAATTTGAAAAAATCAGTGATTAAATCAAATCTTGTGTACAACCCACCTCGCCATTCCTAATTATAATTTCTTATTCTTTTAAACCGGAATTTTTTCTGCCGCTTCCGCACGCTCCCAATTTCTATGCTTGGCTATCGCCTTTTTAAATTCTTCGGCTTTCTTATTTATTAAAATAGCTTTATCATTTTTAAACTGCTTTACAAAGGTTTCGTCCAATAGCTGTTCTCCTTCATTGTCGGCGGCAATTGCCTTGCAATGCTTCAGGGCTTCATTAATAAATTTAATATACTTGGCTTCTGATTTGAGGGCATCAATAGATTTTTTTCCGCCAGGAATATATATAGCGTCATACAATACACTTTCAGTAGTCATAATAGCAGCATCTACCTTATGCTCCATTTTTTCATCGCAGGTTATTGTCCCTCCGTGTGGCGCTATGATTTTTAGCATGGCTCCCTCCTTCTCTAGGGAATTTTTTATGACTTTATAGTCTTTCATAGAAAATCCATCTGCCGCCAATACTGCAATTTGTCGGGTTGCCACTGTATCGAATTTTGTGTTTGACTGACTTAATGCGGGGGATTTATCGAGATAGTTTTTCTTCGGGGAAGGCTCAAATCGTCCATCCTTAGCGTCTGCTCCTATGGCGTGATTGATTGGCATGATTACCTTCTTTGGAACTTTCAAGCCCAATCCCTTAGCTACTTTCTTTGATAGGGCTTCGTCAATCTGCGCAATTAAATAGAGCATACGCTCTTGGATATGTTGATGAGTACATTTACCTAATTCAAAAATATATGCATCTGTTAGGTGACTTTGCTCAACCTTAGTAAGACTTCTATAAAAAAGTGCCGGCTGGGAATAATAATCGGTAAAACTCTCACTTCGTGTTCTCACTTTCTTTGCATCTATCCGCTCTTCGTAATGATCAAAAGCGCCATCGGCTATTTTGGTCATATGTGGGCAACCTCCTCCCAAAGTGTTTGGAAAATAGGCCGTTTGTCCTTTTGGGATAATTGTTTGCATATGGCCATCCCTTTGGTTGTTATGCACGTCAGCCACAGGTCTATTTATCGGAATTTGATGAAAGTTAGGGCCTCCCAATCTGGAAAGTTGGGTATCACGATATGAAAATAAACGCCCTTGCAAGAGTGGATCATTTGTAAAATCAAGTCCTGGAATAATGTGTCCGGGTAAAAAAGCTACCTGCTCTGTTTCCGCAAAGAAGTTTTCCGGATTTTTATTAAGGGTCATTTTTCCAAGAATTTTCACCTCAACCATTTCCTCTGGTATGAGTTTGGTAGGATCGAGTAGATCAAAGTCGTACTTGTGTTCGTCTTTTTCAGAAACAATCTGTACTCCAAGCTCCCATTCCGGAAACTGCCCGGCATCAATGGCATCCCATAAATCGCGACGGTGAAAATCTGAATCGGCACCACTTATTTTTACGGCTTCATCCCAGGTTACCGAATGTACTCCCAAAAGAGGTTTCCAATGAAATTTTACAAAATGGGCCTCCCCCTTTTTATTTATCATTCTGAAGGTATGTATTCCAAAACCTTCCATCATTCTTAAACTTCGCGGTATTGCACGATCACTCATCAACCAAATTTGATTGTGTAGGGTCTCCGGGGTTAAGGAAATAAAATCATAAAAAGTATCGTGGGCAGATGCTGCCTGCGGAATTTCCTTGTTGGGCTCAGGTTTAACGGAATGTACCAAATCAGGGAACTTCATGGCATCCTGTATAAAAAAGATGGGCATATTATTCCCTACCAGATCCCAGGTTCCTTCATCAGTATAAAACTTCACAGCAAAACCTCTAACATCCCGCGCAAGATCGGTTGAACCCTTGCTCCCCGCTACCGTTGAAAATCTTACAAATACAGGCGTTTTCCGACTGGTGTCATTAAAAATACCTGCTTTGGTAAATTCAGGTATGGGTTTATAGAGTTCAAAAATACCATGGGCCCCACTCCCCCGCGCATGTACAATACGCTCAGGGATACGTTCGTGGTCAAAATTTGTAATTTTCTCCCTTAGTAAAAAATCTTCCAATAAGGTAGAACCTCGCTCTCCAGACTTTAGTGAATTGTTGGTGTCATTTACCAATAACCCCTGATTGGTTGTTAATGGTTTTGTCTCACCATTCCTAATGGATGGTTCCAATTGCGCAATTTTTTTCGACTGTAGATTTTTTGTTGTTTTATTAGTTTTCATAAGCTCATTTATTTTTCATTAAAATTAAATCTATTATTACCAAACTCTTGCTGTTATAAATAATACTTTAACATATATGCATCAATTTTTTTAAATATTTGAATGGGCCCATTACAAATACCTTTGTCCTTAACTTCCTTAAAAAGTAATAAAAGCCCATAGCGCTCCTAAGCATTAATAAAGGATAAACATAGCTGAAGTGTTCCGTTCACAATTCTCGATTCTTAATAGCTTATTGTAAATTTAACGGCCAACGGCCAACGGCTGACGGCCAACGGCTAACGGCTAATGGCTAACGACTAACGGCCAACGGCCAACGGCCAACGGCCAACGGCTAACGGCCAACGGCTAACGGCCAACGGCCAACGGCCAACGGCTAATGGCTAACGGCTAACGGCTAATGGCTAATGGCTAATAGCTAACGGCTAATGGCGAATGGCTAATGGCTAACGGCTAATTGCTAATTGCAAAGTCTTTTGACGTATTTTTACAGTACCAAAAAGCAATGACGCTAGAAACAGAACTGATAACTACAATTTTTAACGGACTGTCCTTCACCCTAGAGGAACGGAAGCTGTTGACGCGGAGTTTTGAAAAATTGCACCTTCCCAAACACAGCTTGCTCCTAAAAGCTGGTGAAACAGTGTATAATCAATACTATGTGGCCGAGGGCTGCCTCCGTACCTATTATATGGCCCCAGACGGCAAAGAACATACTGTGCAGTT